>Ga0307414_10000764_pt1 | contig 16516 bp, 34 predicted proteins | sample DK1Ometagenome_FD_203804 | JGI IMG/M metagenome (GOLD analysis project Ga0307414, IMG submission 203804) | Maize rhizosphere microbial communities from greenhouse at UC Davis, California, United States - DK15-O-3 | ecosystem: Host-associated > Plants > Roots > Rhizosphere > Soil | place: USA... | reverse complement strand
CACCCATCGTGCGACCTGTTTCCAGGGCCCGGGCCAGCCGGTAGTAGGCCGCGGCCGCGCGGGAGGAAAGCTTCCCGGCAGCCAGGATGGTCCGCAGCGACACGGCCAGCCATACGGCGGCCGTGGTCTCGGGGGTCAGGGCCGCTACGGCCTGCCACTCCGCGAGGGAGAGGTAGGCTGCAGCGATGCCGATGCGTGCCTGGACAGCCTGATGGAGGCGCTCAAGCGCCAGTACCTCAGGAGCCGTTGCCACTGGCAGGCTTAGCCGCCGGCTTACGTGCGGCTACCTTCTGGGCTACAGCGGCGGTCTGCTGCTGGATCTTGACGTCACGCTGCATGTCGTCCTGGACCTGCTCCTCGTAGAGTTCGTCCCAGTCGTCGAGCTGACCGTTGGTCACGCCCGGGATCATGGGCCACAGTCCCTTGCGCGGAACACCGAGCATGGTCGAGGCCTTGCCCAGGGCGTCCATCATGACCGCTACGGTCTTGGTGGACATGTCGCGCCAGCGGACTTCGCCGCCGAAGGACTCGGAGCCTTCCTTGTCGCCTGCAGCCAGGGCACCGGTGCGGAGCAGTTCCTCGTGGGACTCGCCCAGGGAAACGTGCAGCGAATCAATCCAGCGGATGAACTGCGCCTCGGCTGCTGCCCAGGCTTCGGCCGACAGGTTGGCCAGGTTGGAGATGGAGGCCAGCGGGGGGAACTGCGACAGGGTCGTGAAGTTCCTTGCGGCCTGCTCTTCCTGGCGGATGTAGCCGTCCAGGTCGGTGGCGTCCAGCTGACCGAACTTGGTCTGCGGGTCGTCGGACAGGAGCAGTGAGCTCTGCGAGATCTCGATCGGTTCCGGCATCGGTTCGCCGTCGCTGTCCAGGATCAGGTCGCCGTTCTCGTCCTTGCGGAACGAGGGTACGAGGCCTGCGGCCCAGCGGACCTTGAAAGCGCCGAAGTCGGCCGTGACGTTCGTGGCGAACGTGGCCTGGTTCAGGCGGTCCTGCAGCGGGATGGCCGGCTTGACCACACCCATGGTGCGGCCCTCATCGTCGATGAAGCAGCTGTACCGGATGACGGGGCACTGGCCCAGTCCGTGCGGGAAGGGCTTGCCCTTGACCACGAACTTGCCATCCACCGAGTAGGTCAGTTCCCAGCGGTAGATGTCGTCCCAGAAGATCGCCGTGCCCGGGGTCTTCTCGTCCCTGGGGTAGGACTGGACGGTCAGCACATGCGACGGGCGGATGTCGTTGACCGGATCCCGGAAGTAGGCCACCGTGTTGCGGGTGGAGAGGATGTCGAAACGGATCTTGTTCTTGTCCAGGTTGTTCACGGCCACGAAGGCGTGCCCGTACAAAAGGACTGAACGGTAGATGACCGCCTGGCGGCCGTCCATCCGATTCTTCTGCCACAGCGTCCACTCGGTGTTGGAGTTCTCGGCACTGTCGGAGCCGCGGCGTTCCAGCTTCCCGGCGGCCCGGCGGCGGTAGTCATCCACGAAGGACATCTGCGCCGGCAGGTTCACCAGGAGCGGGATCCAGTTCGCGATCGAGCGCTTCTGGAGATCCCTGATCTGGGGAGTGGCGTTGCGGGGAGCGAACGGAAGAAGCTGCTTGCCCTCGAAGTAGTCATGGCACAGGTCGTACTCGCCGCGGTCGCGGGAGAGCGTGAGGAACATGTCCTCGACCAGCTTGATGTTGAAGGCACCGGCCTTGACGTCAGGGGTGGCGAAGATCCGGTCCCGCTGCCCCTTGGCGTACTCGTCAAAGGTGGTCAAAGGGGTCTCCTAGAATTGGTAGAGCCGGCGCGTGTACTCCTTGGGGAGCTTCTTGCCTGACTCGTTGAAGGCCATCAGGGCCATGTATGCGAGGAAGCCGGCAGCGAAGCCGTCAATTTTTGCGGGGGACTCGGCCGAGGCCTTACCGAACCAGAGACCGTAAGAGTTGGTCCGCCTCTTTACATTGAGGACGTGGACCCGCATGAGCTTGTCCCCGTTTTGCTTGAGCCGGCCGTCCACGATGGAGCCCACGAAAGCTTCCGTGGTCTGGGAGATCTTGGTCTTGTTCCCACGCATGTCGAAGCCGACGGTGGACCGGGGGCTGGCCTTGACAAGTAGCTGCTCGCGGTAGGTGTCGGACCAGTCATCTATCTGTGACTCCCAGTACGCGGTATCCGCGAAGAACGCGACTACCTTGTACATGCGGAAGGCCAGGTGGACTTCGGACTCGACCTCTTCCACGGGCACGTGCCAGGGGTTGGCGGGGTTGGGGTTCTGCCAGATACCCAGCGGAACGATCAGGTTGTCTTCGAGGCGGATGGCCACCAGAGCTGTAGCGTCGTCTGTCTTGGATCCGTCGAAGCCCAGGGCGATATGATCGCCGGCCCTGAGGTCACGCTTGTCGCCGAAGCAACCAGGTTTGAGGATGCCATCCCAGTGCTTAACTGAGATCAAGCTATCGCCTGCTGAGACGATCTGGTTAAACCACATCCTGCGTTTGCCGGCCACCGGCTTGGAGCCGTCCTGGATTTCCTGGACGATGTCCTCGATGTTCAGCCACACGGCGTCACCGCGGATCATCTCCACGATGTACGGTGCCCAGTCCTTGGTCAGTGGCGCATCGGGATGCGCTTCAAGGGAGTCGTAAAGCCAGCCTGAATCCTCGGCCAAACCGGCCCAGTATTTCTCCTGCTCTTCACGGATAACCTGCGCGACGGAATCTTCGCCAGGCTCGTAGGCATTTGTAATGCAGAGCAACCGGCCCTGCACCTTGGTGAGGTTATTGGTAATCGTGTCGTAGAATTTCTTGCCGCCCTGGGATGGAATCCAGTGGTGGGTTTCATTGGCAATACAAAATGTGACACGGCCGCCTTCTGCGGAACGGAAGTTTGCAGACATCGTCCGCAACTTTTGCTTTCCGCCATTGGCGTAGATAATCTCCTTCTGAACGTCCATGTGGAAGGCACGTTTGGTACGCTCAGGGATGAGTCCAGGGAACACGTCCCTTGTATTTTCGGTCTGTTGTTCACTGACAGCGGTCACCTGGATGTAGGCATCCGGGTGCGATCGGCCGACGGGCATGCCGTCGGGAGTCCAATGTGAGAACTGGCTAGGGCCAATCAATTCGACAATAGAAAGGACGGCTGCGAGGGGGTCTTTACCCCTAGCTACCATCCCTTCATACGCTGGAGGACTGCCTTGCGGTATTTGAATTTACCGCGGTGGTCCACCGCGTAGAACCAAAGCACAAATCGTGCCTGTTCCGGTGTGCACATAAAGGGGCGTCCGTCGGAAAAGGTCAGCCATTCGGCAACCCATCCAAGAATTTCCCAACCGAGCGTGCGCTCGGGGAGCAGCCAATTACCGGAATCGTCCGTCTGCCAAGTCGGGCCGATAAAGGTCGGCGGGAAATGCATTCGTGCGTTCTCGCGGGTAGGTTCGAGCTGTTCAAGCTCTTCCTGCGTGAGTGAAGGGATGTTAATCACCCCCTCTAACTGTGAAACTGGGCACCTGGCCCCTGCCTCTCAACCGGGCAGGTTAGGCCTCCGGGACCCCCAGCTGCGCGCGGTATGTTTCCAAGGCCACAATGGATGCCGGGGTCTCAAGTTCCTTGGGGGACTCAAGCTCGATCCGCATCCTGCGGCGTTCGCCCTCGGTGACTCCGAGGGAGGTCATACCCTGCAGGATGGTGGCCAGCATCATCGCGGTAGGGCGTTTGTAGTATTCGGTCAACGCGTCACACAGGACGCGGGCCATTTCGTAGTCGGACAGCTCGTAGTACTCCCGCATCCCGGAGCGGGAAAGGGAGCGGTACCACTGCTTGGCGCGTGGTGCCCAGTTGCTGTCTACAGGGGGGATCTTGAATGCGACGCGCTCACCCTTGCTAAGGGAGACGCCGCCCTCGTTCTCGGGCTTGTTCCGGCGGGTGCGTTCTTCGCTCCTCTTCGGCACGGGTCCTGGCATTAGAATCCTCGTCGTTCTTTAGGCTGCGGGGGGCCTTTGATGATGCCCGGCTGCGGCTCCTCGGGGAGCTTGCCAAGCGCCTTGCGCTTCAATTGGGCGGCCCGGACCTCGCGGCCGGTTTTGGATAAATGATGGCTTTTGCAAAGTCCCTGCAAATTGAGAAGACTGTGATCATCGCCGGGCAAAATGTGATCCACATCGGTGGCTTCGGCGTAGCAACGCACACCGTCCTCGACCAGCTCGCAGCGGCCTTCGCAGCGTTTGAGAACTACCTGGCGGAGCCGCCACCAGTCGGCCGGCAGGCGCGACTTGCGGTCGCTGCCTTCCCAGGCAGGGCGGGTGTCACCCCTCCACCTGGCCATTGGCCAGCTCCATGATCAGATCCGGGCGGAACCCGGACCAGCGCCGGCCGTCGTTTCCGATGACCACGATGGGGGCCTGCAGCAGGCCCTCGGCCTTGAACTTCGCGGCGGCCGCGGGATCCTCCTGGAGATCAACGACGTCGTACTCGATGCCTTCACGTTCCAGCAGTTTCTTGGTGCGAACGCACTGGGGGCAGACAGGCAGGGTGTAGACAGTGACCTTCAATGGAGTCCTTTGGCATATAAAAAATTTTGGATATGCCGTTATAGGTTGTTATATCCGGCAATTGCGCAGCAGGCTGTTGCGTAAAATGGGGGCATGACGATCTCAGACATCGGACCGGGCATGCGGAAGTTCATCGACAAGCTGGAGCAGGAGGAGCCGGGCTCCGACTTCTTCCATGTGATGGAGCTGCCGCTCAACGGCTACACGGCCGTCATCGGGCGTGCGCCGGCGCGGCAGGGGATCCCCAGGAAGGTGACCGACAATCTGTTCGACATGATGCTGGGGGAGGATCCGGACAAGGATCCGATCGACACGGCGGAGCTGCTGTCCCCGGTCGACTGCGCACGGAAACTGCGCGAGTGGTTCTTGAAGCCGAGGGTCAGTTAGAGCTGGTCGCGGATCTCGCGCTGGCCTTCCCGGCGCTCACGCTTGTGCGTGTTGCGCTTGATCCAGGCGATGACGCCCTTCTGGCGGAGGTAGGGATAGAACGGCTTCCAGCCCGTGTAGGCGTCGACTTCCTCGGCGTTGACCATCCGGCGTCGGCCCATCTGGGACTGGCGCTTAGTCTTCTTCATCCGGAAGCTCGTCAGTGATGGTCGAGCTGGACATCGCGAAGCTGGGCTGCCCGGCGTAGGGCTCTCCGGGGCAGCACTCCGGCTCGCCGCAGTGGATGTCGATTACCGAGTAGATTGCTTCGTCGAGCTTGTCGCGCAGCGCTGCTGCGTGTTCCTTACCGTCGACCTCGACGGTGATATTCATCAGGATGTACAAGCTGTCCTTTCAAAAAGTATGGGTGAGAGGGGGGTTACGAGCCCCCGCCCGCGGTGGAGCTTCGTCCTATGATTGTCCGCAGGGCCACATGTTTGCCGCTAAGCAGAGGGTTTTTCCGTGGTCGCTAAACCTGGTCTACTGCGCTCAGCCGTCAGCACTTGCCGTAGGCACATAGCCGTCGATTACCCTCACACGTGCACATTAGCTCTTGGACGCGCGCACTCCTCGCCGTCCCGATCGCCACTCTGTCACTCTCTGATGCATTGGATTTGCGGTCCGCAGCAACTCTTGAACGCTAGCGCTTCAATTGCGCCCGCGCAAACTTATCGTTCCATTCGGACAGGAGCTGCTTTTCCAGCTTCTTCCTATCCTTGGTCCAGCGCCTCATTAGTCCAACAGGCTGTTGGACTTGTGCAACAGGCTGTTGCACTTTCACCGGCGTGGGCTTGGGCTCCCTGGGCTTCCAGGTCGCGATCTTGTAGCACAGCCAGATTCCTCCACCGACGATGCCGAACATCACCGCGAAGTAGATCAAATACGCCATGTACTCCATGACTAATTAAATCATTTTGTGGGCTGCCAGCGAAGGCTAATTCGCCGGTCTTCCCAGACTTCCATCATGTGCTCGGGCCGGTAGCCGGCGAGCAGTTCCGGTTCACTGGAGAAGCTGTGAGCATGCTCCACCTGGGCGAAGTTGTTCCCCTCGGGAACCTGCACTTCCTCAGCGCCGGCCTTGGCCAGCTTCTCGAAAGCCGTGGCTTCGATCCAAGAACAGATCGCCTGGTAGAGCCTCATGGATCCCCTTCAAAGTCTTTGAGCCAGGCTGACGGGGCAGGTTTGCACACACCTTGGAACCTACCCCGCCGCCTAGCGATGCTGCCGTTTTTTGACCACGGGGACGGCCTGCTTACAACCCCGGCTTGCGCGTGACCCTGCGCGGGAGATAGGTGGCCTCCTTTCAGAGAACTTAGTTCCTATCTAGGCCTCAGGGGCCTCCTCGGCAGGAGCCTCGGCTTTCCGCGCTGCAGCCCGATCCTCTGCCTCGCCACGCTTTTCGATCTTGTTGTCCGCTGCCGCGCCCTTGTAGTAAGCGCCGTGGTAGCGGCTCATGCACGTACCGCCGTGCCGCCGACCTTGAAGGCCAGCGCGTTTGCTGCTTCGTAGCCGTCCAGGTCATTCATGGGACGGCCTTCCTTCTGGTGCCCTGCAGGGTAGTTCAACACCTTGCCGTCGTAGGAAACAACCTTCCAGTTCCATACGTCGCGGCCGCTGAATACACGTCCCATTTCTTCCCCTTCATCTAAGCTGGCACCCGGACCCTTTCAGGACCGGGGCAGGACCGCAGCTACAACTGCGGTCATCAAGCCCCTCGAACGGCGTTTAGGTAGCGAACTGCCCGATGGGTTGAACTAGAAACTTTTCGATCTAAACAATCCCTTGCGGGAATAGATTCATCATAACGACCGAGACAACATTTGGAACGACAGAATTGCCAACCTGCCGATAACGTTGCGTGTCGCTGTGGCCAACCGTCCAGTCGTCCGGCAATCCCTGGGCCCGTTCGCACTCCAGGGGAGTGAACCTGCGGGCTCTCAGGACGCGGTCCTGGATCCTTGCCACCGACGTCCGGTTCCCCAGATAGCCAGGACCGGCCCCATACGAGGCATCAAGCGTGGAGGTAATGCTCCGGGTACCCCAGGTAACACTTCCGTCCAAACCACGGTTTTTGACGCATGTGAACCAGTCCGTGTCCTCTACGTCTGGACTATGTACTCGGTCACCGTACCGGCTCCTCTTAGGGTCGCCGTCGACTTTCCGGCCAACGTTGTCTCCGAGTGGAAATACCGTTCGCTCGGGGACTCCTCCAAGATGGCCAACAATGAAGACTCGTTCGCGGGACTGCGGTACTCCGTAGTCCTGGCAGTCAAGCACCTGCCACTCACAGCAATACCCCAGCCCGGTGAGAATCCCAATGATGCTCGCGAAAGTTTCGCCAGATCCGTGACTAAGTAAGCCCTTGACGTTTTCGAGTACGAAATGTCGGGGTCGTGTGTACTGCAGAATCCTGGCGATGTCGAAGAACATGGTCCCCCGTGCATCATCAAATCCAAGGCGTCCGCCGGCCGTAGAAAATGGCTGGCATGGGAACCCCGCGACGAGCAGTTCGAAACCTGGCAGCGAGGCCGGTTCGATCGCCGTGACGTCGCCGAGGGCGGGGTGGTCGAAGTGTCGTTCATAAGTTTGGATCGCCCATTTGTCGATTTCGGAGTAGCCCACACACTCGAACTCGATGCCGAGGGTATTGCCTGCCATACCCATGCCCAGCTCAAAGCCCCCTATACCAGAGAACAGAGAGAGGTACCTCACTCTGTGTGTCAAAGGTTGCCTTCCGATAGGGTGTGGAGCATGACCGATGATCAGCAACATGATGACCTTGAACAGGACCCTGTCTTCCAGTCCTGGGCCGGACGTATCCGGCGTGATCTCATCCCCATGCTGGAGGACTCTCAGGCCACGATTTCGCTGGTGCCCAGCCGTGGCCACGACGTAAAGTTCGCGGTCGAGCTGGGACTGTCGATCATGATGGAGAAACCGATCGTCGCCGTGGTCTCGCCAGGGATGCACATCCCCAGGGGCCTGGCGAAGGTTGCGGACGAGATCGTCGAAGTAGACTGGAATGCCGACATGGACAAAGCCCATGCGTCAATCGACGCGGCATTCCAACGAATCCAGGACAGGGACGACCTGTGACCCAAAAGTTTTACGATCAGAACGGGATCGAGATCCCTCAGCAGTACTGGATGCAGATCTGGAAGGCCGGCGTCCCCTCGATCCATGACACGGACCTGCGCCTGAGCAACAACCGCCTCACCATCACCACCATCTGGCTCGGGCTCGACCCTGAGCCTGAGGAGCTGGGTCCGTTCGACCGGCCGAAGATCTTCCAGACCATCGCCATCAAGAACGGCGAGAAGATTCACATGCACTCCCACCCCACGGCGGACGAGGCCATGATGTGCCATTACGGCGTCATGGTCTCCATGTATCCGAAGTTCTTCCGCCATAAGGAATGGTTGCGCTGGACCTACCGGAACGCGAACCGGATCTACTCCGGGGTGCGCTGGCCGTACTCGGTCAAGTTCGCCCGGATCGAGATCGCCATGTGGACGTTCATCTGCCTGATGGGCTGGGGAACCTTCATCCCGCCGTACCACTGGGTGGATCTGATCTTCGCCCCGCTGTACCTGCTGTACGCCTGGATGGCCGTGACTGCAGTCCGCGGCCTCAAGTTCGCCAAGTCTGAACAAAAAAAGAAGGACGAGCAGGCCAAGCATGACGAGGCCTTCGAGTCCATCATGAGCAAGGAGTACGGCAATGACGCCAGAGGAGATTGAGGCCTCCCGCCATCTCATCCACTACTACGACGGCGAGGGCGGCTGGGAGCCTGGCTCCTTCACGTTCCATCTCATCCGAGCCCTGCACACGGCGGACCACCTGAACAAGTACAAGCTGCTGGCAGCCTTCCCTCAGTTCAAGGCACCGATGCGGATCCTCGAAGACGAGGATGGCCTGGCTGCTCTGCAGGCGATGGTGACCGGAGGGCCGACCATCAAGTAAGGCCCCGCCGGGCCGGGGGTCCACAGAGCGGAGTAGCGCGGCCACGCCGGTTTGCCGGCGGGGGAGTGATCCCCCACCCTGCGGCATCAGAACCAGGCTTAGCGCAACGACCCGGAAGGGGGAGTGGTCGGCGCGGCGTGGGAGCCAGCAGGGCGGGAGCTTTGGATCTCCCTCACGGGAGAAAATCGGGTTTTTCGAAACGGGCCGTTATTCGTACTTCGGCCCGGAAACAAGAACAAGCTCGCGCTTGTTGCTCTTTCCCTCACGCTCCGAAGCCGTAGCGAGCGAAGCGAGCGGAGGCTGAGGACCGGTAGCCCTCACAGGTCGATGGTCACCGGTTACGGTAAGGGCAGCTTCAAGGCTGCCCGTTAACCGCTTGGTATCCGTAGCTGAGGGAGCGAAGCGACCGAAGCTACGGCCTATTCCTTCGGGGCCGTAGCACCGATGGGGTATCACAAGGGCCGCAAGGCCCCGTACCCCATCCCCCCTTTCCCCCCTTCCCCAACCCTCTACTATGTAAAAGGGTGTAACTCAGTAGATCGGTTACTTAAATACCGGTGTGATGTTTGTCACAGGTGATGGTTGGGCTACTATCGGACCATGAATACAGCGCCCGCAGGCTTCGTCAATGGTGAGGAGCGCCTCGCTCGGATGAAGGCAAAATACATGGAGCGGATCGGCTACGGCTACTTCTTCGACTTCAAGGGGCGTCCCATAGACGCCTACGAGTTCGAATCCCTCATCCGCCGGCGGCGCCGCGACCTCCACGTCGCGGACACCTACATCAAGAAGCCGGGCCGGTCCATCCGGGTGTCAACGGTTCTCCTGGGTATTGACTACGCCTTCATGCCCGACACTCCGCGGCCGCTGATCTTCGAGACCATGATCTTCGAGCGGGAGGGCGGCAGCCTCGACGGGATCCAGTACCGGTATGCCACCGTCAAGCAGGCCAAGATCGGGCACCACTACATCGTCAAGATGGTCAATGAGGTCCTGCGTCGGCGCAGGCCTCTCATCAACAAAGGGGGAAAGCCATGACGCAGGTAGGCAAGGACCTGGTGGAGCAGGTCAAGGAGCACGACGCGGCTCTCGAAAAGCACATCGAACGGATCGCCATCTCCTGGTTCGAGAGGCCCTGCGACCCCAAGGAGGGGGGCCACTGCAACATGGAGCTGCATGACTGGGAGCGAGGCCACCCAGACGACAAGAAGGCCGCTCTGGAGACGGTGTCCTTCATCCTGGCACTGGACAAGGTCTACTCGATTATCGACCACCAGGAGAGCCATGACGGCCGTTGACAGCCATTCGGAGCGGGAACTCGACCTGTTCACCATCTATGAGCATCCGAAGGACTACCCCCGCGGGTACATCGTCCGACGGTGGGTAGCCAGGAGCACTGGCTTCTCCGAAGCCCGGGAGGCCTGGGCCACCGAGACCCTGGAGGATGCCCGGCTGATCATCCCGGATGGCCTCTTTAGGATGGAGAGGGAGGCGGACGATGACCCAACCATCGTCGAGACGTGGCTCTGATGGCAGTCAAGCACAGGGTTCACGTAGCCCTAAACAAGGTCGATCCAAGTCTGAGCTACGCCTACGAAACCTTCGCGACCCCGGGTCATGTCTCTTTCGTCTTCGAGGACGCCAGGAGTGCGAAGATCGTGAGACAAGTACTCGCGCAGATCTTCAAGCGGAAACCACTGATTCATAACGGGAGGAAGCCATGATCAGGAGCCACCCGGTCGAGGTCCTTTGGACCATCGGTGAGATGGCCGGGCTGCCCCTGGGCACCCGGATCGCCACCAACACGAACATGCTGCTGACGTTGGACGTCGGTTACGGATCGCAGTTCTGGATGGAGGACGGCCAGCTCACCCCCTACAGTCCGACGGCAGAGTGGCTGCCGGTCTTTGTTCTGCCCCCGGTGGTCAAGGGCGAGGAAGAATGGCCGGGCTCATGAAAGGCCATATCCCGGAGGACAACCTTTGGCGATACAGGCGGTACAAGGAACTCTCCGAGCGCCTCGACGCGCTCGGGAACTGGTGCTCCAATGTGGGGAACATCGGGGATGCCAATACGCTCTGGTCCCTCTCTCGGAAGTACGCTATGAAGGCGCAGGATCTGCGCTCCGACATTCCGGACGTCTCAGAAGGAATCACCGAGTAGTGACCTACCGAAGAAAACCAGCGCCTGGGGAAACCTCGGCGCTACTCAGGCAAGCCGTGGCTGAGTCAGGCCTCAGCCAGCGCCGTATCTCCGTCTTGATGGACATCAGTGAGAAGCATGTCAATGCCATGCTCAACGGCAAGACCAGCGTGAGCGCCCTCAACGCGGTGCTCTTCTCCGAGCACCTGAACCTCACGGCCGAGGGGATCCTGATCACCCAGATCCAGGAGGAGCTGCGTGACGTCTACCACATGCGCAACCCCCAGCCGGAGCCGGTGCCTGAGCCCGTCGCGGAGCTGACCTGCCAGAAGGGCACAGATCTGGCTGGGAGGCCCTGCCTCAAGCCGGTCGACCATCTGGGCCGGCACAAGTACCAGGCGAGCCAGGACGCGCCCCCGAGGAAGCGCAAGCCCAAGGCTGCGCCCGAGCCAGTGCCGGTCTTCGAGGAGATCACCTGCTCCAACGGCACGGACCTGCAGGGCAGGCCCTGCCTCAGGGAGCCTGGGCACAAGGGACGCCACAAGTACACGTTTGAACGAAAGGGTAAGGCAGCATGAGTGCTGGAGGAGATATGTTGCTGTCCGCGATCAAGCGGTCAGGGCTTTCGCAGAACGGGGTGAGTCGGGCGATCGGGGTGGATTCCTCGAACATCAACAAGATGTGCGCCGGGACGCAGACCATCCCGATCTATGTGGCCGTCCGGCTGGAGGCGGTCCTCGATATGACCGCTGAGTCACTGCTGGTGACCCAGCTCTACGATCAGATCCGCGATACCCGCGACAACGAGCGTCAGGGCAAGACGGCGGTCAACAGGCACTGGACGGCCGAGGAGGATGACCTGGTGATGGGGGGCGGGAGTCTGGATGAACTGTCCGAGAAGCTGGGCCGGAGCCGGATGTCCGTCGCACAGCGCCGTCGACGACTCAATGAGATGACGGCACCGCGGTGAGGGCCAAGCCCATCAGCCCGGGGGAGACCCTGGTCTACCACCTGGAGAACCGGCACTGGACCCAGGCGCAGTTCGCCGAGGTCATCGGCCGGCCGACCCAGTCGGTCAATGAGATCATCAAGGACAAGAAGGAGATCACCAGGCAAACGGCGGTGCAGTTCGCCGTAGCACTGGGCACCACGCCGGAGTACTGGCTCCGTCTCCAGGATGAGTACCGGCTGTGGCTCCTGGAGCAGAAGGAAGGCTGGTCGGCCATGCTGGCCGCCATTAGGAAGAGAGCGCGGGCGCACGATGAGTGAGGGATGGGATCTGACCCGCGATCTGCCCAAGGTGACCCGTGTGGAGGTCATTGACGGTACCGGGAGGGCCTACATGGCCCACCACCTGGAGGAAGTCAGCATGGCCCTGCAGGACGAGGGCCGCACCTTGAAGGTCTTTGTCGACAAGGAGAACACCAGCAGCCGGAAGATCATCGAACAGATCGTCGAGGTGCACCAATCCGCCGAATACTACGGCGGAAGGACCTGTTGCCGGGTCTGCTACGACAACAACCCCTACCAGCCTGGCGGCCCGCAGCGCCAGGAGTTCCCCTGTGAGACCCTGCGGATCATTCTGGGAGCGAAATGAGCGACGACATCAAGGATCCGACAGGGATCCGCTACTACGGCGGAGACGGCACCATCCATTCCGGTGGTGAAGTGAACGTCGAGCTGGACACGAGCGGCCGTGTGGTGGCCGTATGGTTCCGCTGCCAGGCCATTGCGTTCACGCAGAGCACCTGCAGCGAGGAACGCGCAGGGGAGATGACCGATATGTACCGGAGGGGCGTTCCCGGGCTTGATGCGATCGTGGTTAGGGATCAGTCATGATGGAACTGAGCTTCGCCGAGACCACCGAGGTCGGCTTCCTGGAGCGGGACAGCCGGCACCTGCAGTTTGACCCGCTGGAACCGGCCCAGGAGGCGCTGTTCATCGCCACGCCCGACGGTGAGGGGATCACCCTCATCGGGACCCGCGAGGATCTCATGGACTTTAGCCTGAGACTCATGCAGACCGTGGCCCGGCTGCCAGCCACCGACTGGTCCCAGGAGCCGGAGGGTGGCTACATAGCCTCCCCTGCAGAGCAGTGGGACGGCGAGACCATCAATTGTGCAACCCCGCTGTGGCGGGAGCCGCCGACCGGGCCCGGAGTGACCCAGGAGTTGTAGACTCACAAGACTCACAAGGACTCACAGGGGGATGAGCATGGTGGATTGGACGATGCACGTCGGCCGTGCGTTCACGGGGACCCGCATCGAGGACATGTGCCCCTGCGAGAAGGCACCGTGCGGACTGGTCGACACCAGCGGTATTGACCCTGCCTGCAGGGAACACCCCTGGCAGCGTGGAAACACCATCCGTCAGCAGCACCAGCCCAAGGACTGCCCTGGAGGGGCCGTTTAGTTCCACGATCCGGAACTAATGAACCCGTACGGTACCCCAGCCGCTATCACGGGCGGGCGAGCCGCCCTACGATTTGAGAGTCCCCCCCCACTTACCTCTAGGGGAATATATCTACGCGCGCATTATCCACACGTTCCCACATATGTCAACGAGTTCCAGGTGTGAACATTGTCACAGTCAATAGGTATTGACTTATTAGGTGGTTAGTGTTACCAGGTTCAACACTAGTGGATATGTGATAGCACACTCTCACTCATACATATATGGATATGTCAATAGGGTAAGGGTATTGACATAGGCACCCATGTAGGCTAGCACCATAGGCATGCATAGCTATCCATACGCATGCATACATATCATAGTCGTGTTTACATCTAGGCAACGGATGTACCGATAGCGCTCTATCAAAAGCGCTGTATGCCCGTCTAAGGGGCCTATCTCTGAGAGGGTGGATAGATTGTGCCTAAGGCCTAGGGTTGGGCCGTCCTAGGGGCCGTAAAAGCCCGTTTAGGCCTAAACCGGCCCTTGAATCGGCATGTATAGAGCATGCATAAACTCACCAGAGCGCGGATTAGGCAACTGAGAGCTAGCTATCGGATAACAGTTAGCCGGCCGAACACTAACCGATAGGCAGCTATCGGATATGGTTTTAGTGGCCGCCAGGGGGAACACTAACGGGCCGCGCCATATGGCTTAGCGTCTTCCAGGTTCGAACATTGGGCACAAAAAAGCGGCCCCCGTAGGGGCCGCCGTTTTGGTGGTTACTTATTCCGGAGTTTCGCGTTCCGCCGCCGTGCTTTGGCCGCTAGTGCCCGCCGTGCTTTGTATTCGGCCCGTTCCGCTTCTGTGCTTTCCGGCCGTCCGCCTTTGTCCAGTGCCGAATCTTTGGCCGCTTTGGCGGCCGCCTCTAGTGCCAGTTCACGGCGGTTTAGTTCGGCCAACGTGATTAGCAAACCGTCAGCTAGTCCGGCCGCCGTGCTTCCCGTCGGATCACTCACGGGCTTGACCGTGTGCCGTGCTTCCGGGCCGCTATGCACGTAACCGACGGGCATAACGTCAGTGCGCTTTGGTAGCTCCAAATCGGCCGCGTCACGGGCCGCTGTAGCGGCCGGAAAAGTGCCTACCGGGACCGTGATTAGTCCGGCCGCTTCCGCGACGTCAGCGGCCGCTTTAGCGGCCTCTAGTGCCGCTTCGGCCCGTGCCATACGGGCCGCCACTTTGGCTAGTCCGGCCGCTACCCTATCGGCCTCCCGGTTTGCCTCCCGTATCGGCCGAACCGCTTTTGTTGCTTCGGCCGCCTTGACTTTGGTCTCAGCTTCGGCCAATTTCGCGGCCGCTTTGGCATAGGCCGTCCGGGCCGCTTCGGCCCGTGCTTCGGCCGCCGTCAAGTCCGGGACTTTGTGGACTTCGGCCACGGTTACGGCCGTTGCTTCGGCCGCCGTGCAAACCACGACGGCCGCCGTCGGCCCTACAGTCCGCAACACGTCGCGGCCAACTTTGGCCGCCGTGCTTTGGAGTCCGGCCGCCGTCCAGTCCGCCACGGCCGCTAGTCCCGCTAGTCCTAGCCCGGCTTGCATGCCTACTTCGGTTAGCCCGTGCCCCGTCTTCGGCTTGCTTTCCAGTAGCGACTTTTCAACGGCGATAGCGGCCGCCAATTCATCGGCCGTTACGCCCATATCCCGGGCCGCCTCTTCCATGGCCCGGGCCGCTTTGGCCTCCCGTGGCGCGGCCGCCATAACGGCCGCTTCGGACATGTCAGCTAGCACCAATTCGGCACTATGCCGGACGGCCGCAACACGTTGCTTCCGGGCCGCTTCGGCCCTACGTGTTGCGCGCTCAATTTCCGCCACTTCCCGGAAAAAATCCGCGCGCTCAATCCGGGACATCTCCCGTTGCAAAATGTCATTCCATGTCATTGCTCTAATCCCGTCATTCCAGTGTTTCCGGCCGCTTTGGCCGTGCTCAAAGTCTACGCGTGATTGTCCGGCTTTAGGGCTAAACGTAACCAAAAACCTATTGACGCCATATGTCATAGTCCTAAACAGTTCCCGCCCCAAACCGGACGGAAACGAACGGCGGCCGCTTCGGCCGTCCGGCCGTCCGGGCCGCTCTAGTCCGGGCCGCCACGGGCCGCGCTCCAGTCGCGGCCCGGCCGCTAGTCCGGCCGTTCATACGGCCCGGCGGCCACGGTCAACGCGTAACCAAAAACGTCTTGACCGCGTATGTCATAGTCAAACCATAGATCGACGGCACGCCCATCCGGCGGCCGCTAACCGGAAAGGAAAAAGCAATGCGCGTTCCCATCCGCCGGGTTTACACCCCGGTACCGATCAACACGGCCGACGCCGCCGTGGCCCTCGCGTGGGGCCTCTCGTCCCTCGACTGGCGGGACCTCTCCAACGGCGAACGGGCGCACTACCGCCTGCACGTCGCTAAAGCGCCGTTCATCGGCCGCTAGGCCATGGATTACTTCGTGGACCAGGTAGTGGAGTTCTCGCCGCTCGTTACCGGCGGCCACGTCGTGGCCGTGGTTACGGCCGTGCACGAAATCCCGCTTCACGGGACCTCGCTGACCATCCGGATCACGGACGGCACGACCATCTGGCTACCGGGAACGGTCGAAACCATCCCGGCCGCCATGCTCGACTAACCCCGCGAGAGACGCGGGAGAGACGGGAGAGACGCATGCAGCTTTTCATCCAGATCATGATCTTGCTCTTGACGGGCGAGTTCACCGGCTCAGACGCGTGGGGAGGCATCCAAGAGGATGAGGACATTGTCCGCTACCTCTACGCCCTCCATGAAGCGCTGTTCCCCACGTGGGACGCATAAGCAAGACGCCTTAGAGCGCTCGGTGCATCGGGACTCAGACCCCCGGTGCATTGAAAGTTCTATGGAGAGTCCACGGAACTTACTCCCCAAAAGGAGAAGTCATGTCCAACGATCAACCCTTTGATCAAGAGACGGCCAAGGAGGAGGAGACCACACTGGAGCAAGCGTTGGCGCAAGTACATGCTGACGCGGACTACATGGTAGCG
>Ga0307414_10000762_pt1 | contig 16531 bp, 10 predicted proteins | sample DK1Ometagenome_FD_203804 | JGI IMG/M metagenome (GOLD analysis project Ga0307414, IMG submission 203804) | Maize rhizosphere microbial communities from greenhouse at UC Davis, California, United States - DK15-O-3 | ecosystem: Host-associated > Plants > Roots > Rhizosphere > Soil | place: USA... | reverse complement strand
ACGCATCATTCGCGCCCTTGCTGAAGGCGCCCACGACAGCGCCCGCAAAACGGAGATCCCTGCTATGTCCTCCCTGTTCATCTCGACGATCGACTGAACACGGTTCCCGAGCCCCGGCTGAACCGTGTCTGTTCACAGATACGGCCTCAGACCGCGCGGCAGCCAAAGCCCCGTGACTCAAGAGCCGGGGCTTTTGCTTTTCGGAAACCGAATGAGTGCACAACTCCGCTCCCGCGCCTTGCAAGAAGGGCGGGTCAAGGCCCTGCGCCGCATGAAACAGCCGATGACGCTGGTGCTCGAAACGAGCCCCGGTGCGCGCGACCCCGTCGCACGCGCACTGGCTCAGCGCGGCTTGCGTGGCGCCGGACAACACATCCAAAGCCGCGGCGCCCAGCGCCGTGCCGACCGCGTGGCGCTGCAGGCGCTGATGCGAAGAAAGGACTGGGATGAATGATCCCCAACACATGCGCGAGCAGCTGGCGCAGAGAAACCAGCAGCTGCAAGAGGTCGCCGCCCAGCTCAAGACCGAGCTGTTCGGCATCGACGCCATCATCGACCGCGTCATCGATTCGGTACGCGCCTGGTACGTGCTGCCGGAACTCGTTTCGCGGCCCGTCATCGTCTGCCTGTGGGGCCTGACCGGCACCGGCAAGACCCAGCTCGTGCGCCGCCTGGCGCAGTTGCTGGGCTTCTACGACCGCTTCGTCGAAGTGCAGATGGACGGCTTCTCCAACGGTGCGAGCTGGCGCGGCGCGCAGAACATCTCGGGCATGCTGGCGCAGTCCGGTGTGCGCGAGGGCGAGCCCGGCATCCTCGCGCTCGACGAGTTCCAGCGCTTTCGCACCATCGACGGCAAGCGCAGCGAGGTGCGCGTGGAGCGCTACCAGGACGTCTGGGCGCTGTTGTCCGACGGCCGCCTGCCGCCGGCACTCTCGCTGCTGGGCGACATCGAGTCGTCCATCGCCGAGGCGGCCTTCGACGCCGAACGTGCCGAGGTCGATGCGGACGAGGCGAAGCTGCGCTTCAAGCTCAGCAGCTGGGACGCGAAGGCGCTGCGCCGCACCCTCAAGCTCGACGTGCCGCTGCTGGAGATCATGGCGTGGACGCCCGAGCAGATTCAGGCGCGCCTGCACGCATTCCGCGAGAGCGGCCAGCAGCAGTGGGATACCGACTACAGCCGGCTGCTCGTCTTCGTCTGCGGCAACCTCGACGAGATGTACGAGGACCTGGCCACCAGCGTGGACGACTGCGACAGCGATGCCGACACCTTCCACGCCATCACCGGCAAGCTGAGCGTCATCGACGTCAAGCAGGCGCTCAACCAGCGCTTCAAGCCCGAGCAGGTGGCGCGGTTGGGCAACGAGCATGTGGTCTATCCGTCGCTCTCGCGCCGCGCGTACGAGCAACTGATCGAACAGGGCTGCGCACGCTATGCCCACGAAACCGGCGACCGCTGCGGCCTGCATTTCACGCTGGCTGCCAGCGTGCGTGAGCAGATCTACGCGAACGCCGTGTTCCCCGCCCAGGGCACGCGGCCGCTGTTCTCGTCGCTGCACGCCATCCTGGGTTCGGGTCTCGCCAAGGCCGCGCTGTGGGCGCTCGAACGCGGCGCCACGACGGGCGACACCGTGGGCCTCACGGCCGACGGCCGCAACCTGCTCGCGCACTGGCGCGGGCAGTCGCACGCCATCGCGGCGTCGTTCGAGATCAACCGTTTGCGCCAACGCAGCAACGCTGACTTTCGCGCCTTGCTGGCCGTGCACGAGGCCGGGCATGGCCTGGTGCATGCGCTGTTGTTCGGCCGCCCGCCGACCGAGATCAAGATCCATGTGGCCAGCTTCGAAGGCGGCTACAACGCCTACACCTCACGCAAGGTCTGGTCGCGCCAGAACCTGCTGGACTCCGCCTGCACCAGCCTCGCCGGCCGCGCCGCGGAGCTGCTCGTCTTCGGGCCGGAGATGAGTTCCAGCGGCGCCGAGAGCGACCTGCGCAAGGCGACGGAAACAGTGGCTCGCATGCTGCGCCACCTCGGTCACGGTGCGCGCATCGGCCGCAGCGACGTGTCGGTCGACAGCGACGACAACTTCTGCACCGACGTGGAAGACAGCAACGCCCCCATCGAGGCCTTGCTTCAGGCCGAGCACGCCCGCGCGACGCGGCTGATTCAAACGCATCGCGGCGCGCTGCTGGCGCTGGTGGACGAGTTGATGGAACAGGGGCAGGTCACGCCGGCTCGATTCGCCGTGGTGGCGGGGCTGACGGCCGGAAGCCTCGACCGGCCCGAGGACGCGCTGGACCCCTATGCGCAGAGATTGACGGCGTTCAGGCTGGAGGGACGCGAGCAACTGCGGCAAGGCGCGTCGCTCCCGCGCCTCGGGCGGCGCCGCGGCGGCGCAACGCGGCCAGCGAACCCAACCCAGCGATCATGAGCAGCACCGACGCCGGCTCCGGCACCGCCGCCGCCAGCACCTCCGCCTGCCAGTAGCCCGGCAGGTGCAGGTACGGGTTGCCGCTGGCCATGGTGCCGTCGGTCACGTAGATGGCGCCCAGACCGTGCTGCCTGGCCAGTCCCATCACCTCGTGCATCTGCGCCTCGGTCATCACGGTGTGCACGATGGCGCCGGTGGACGCCGGGTTCGTCAGGCCGCTGAGGAACGGGCCGTTGATGAAGGCGGTGTACGAGCCCTCGACGGCCGCCGCGAAGGGCGACGCGGCGGCGAGGGCCAGCGTGGCGATGAGAGCTTTCAAACGCTTCATGTCAAAAGCTCCTCAACGGACCGTGAGCGTGGTGCCCGCGCGGAAGGCGCCGAGCGCCGCGTCCCAGGCCTGGGCCTTGGTGGCGTTGTCCGCGTTGGCGGGGCGCACGCTGTAGCGCACGTCGGTGCTCAGCGAGGCGGCGCCGTCGGGCAGCGCCAGCAGCACGTCGTAGGCGCCGGTCGGCGTGCCGGCGGGCACGTTGAAGCCGGCCGACACGGTGCTGGTGGTGTTGGGCAGCCAGGCCCGCGGGTCCACCGACGGCAGCGCGATGCGCACGATGGCACCGGTGGTGCGGTGCTTGAGCAGCAACTGCACCGCGCGCGGATTGAAGGCCCGTGCCCAGCCGGTGTTGCGCACCGTCAGCAGCAGCGTGCCGGCTTGCCCTGCCGTCACCGCATCGTTGTGGCGCAACGTCGAGAACTCGAAGCGGTAGCCCAGGCTGCGCTTGACCTCCGCCATGCAGCCCTGCTGCTCCCAGCGGACATGGAAGATGTCGCGGTAGTAGTCGTTGTTCAGGTAAGTGAGGTTGAACTGGCGCCCCTCGTTCAGGATGTCGGTGCAGTTGGTGCGCGGCACTGCGCCCTCCTCGTCCGCCGGGTTGCAGGTCTCGCTGCCAAAAGGCGCGACGCGCGACAACGCGGCGATGTAGTTGCGCTCGGTCTGGCGCTCGGTGGCGTTCTCGCTGTAGGTGCCGACGTCGGTGGCCGAGGCCAGGAAGCAGTCGTTGTGCGCGCCGATGCGCGACGCTGGCGACCCGTCGCGCCAGCCCGGCACCTGCGGGGCCCACTGCATCAGGTAGGCCGGGTAGCGCAGCTGCAGGAAGCGATCGGCCGGCAGCGCGCTCAGCAAGGCATCGCGGATCTGCGTGCGGGGGCCCGGTTCGGTGAGGTTGTTGGACGAGGTGTGCCATTCGCCCCAGGCGCCGATGAAGCCGGCCTGCAGGTAGGCGATGACATCGGCATTGGCTGCCAGCACGGGCTTCAGCTGCTCGATGTGGCCGAGCACGCGCGTCAGCGTCGCGTCCTTCACGTTCTGGTATTCGGTCTCGTTCTCGGGGTAGTTGTAGAGGAACCGTGGCACCAGCTTCAGGCCGGCGCGGCGCGCGATCGCGAAGCGGTCCGCCAGCTGTGTCAGCACGCTGGCAGGCAGCGTGCTGTTGGCATAGGCGTCCAGGCGGACAGGCGCATAGACGACGCGGTAGCCCCCCAGGAACTGCCCGTCGGCATCGGCCTGCGTCCACAGCAGCAGGTTGTCGGCCGCCCACACATACATGCCGCGCTCGGGGTTGGCGATCTCCGCGGTGGTCGCCGTGAAGCTGGCCTCCACCGGTGGAGGTGCCGGTGTCGGCGTAGGCGCGGGCGCGGGCGTCGGTGTGGGCGTGGGCGCCGGCGTGGACGCGTTGAAGCGCCAAGCCTGGTTGGCATGGCCCGTGTTGCACGTCGCCACGGAGAAGGCGACCTGGCCCAGCTGGGCAGGCGCGGTCAGGCAGAGGTTGTTGGCGGCGAGCTTGAGTTGCGATGTCGTGCCGCCGGCGATCGCGACGGTCTGGAAGCGCTGCCGCGTCTGGCTGGCCTGGCAGGTGTTGAGCTCCACGAACGCACCGGAGCTGGTGCCGGTGGCGGCAACGCACAAGCCGGACTGGGTGTTCTTCAGCGTGAAGATGCTGCTGCCGGTGCTGACCGGCACGAGGCTGAAGTCCTGCGCCGCGTTGCCGCTGCAGGTCGCCAGCCGGATGTCCCAGGTGTCCACCTTGGCTTCCAGACAGGCGCCCAGCGGGTTGGAGACCACCGGGGCGGCGGTCGCGCTGGCGGGCACGGCGGCCAGCAGGGCCGAGCCGATGACGCCGGCGAGCGGGGCGGCCAGCTTGTAGCGCGGCAAGGGACAGGAACGCATGGAAGGCATCTGGTTCTCCTCGTGAAGATCGGGCGTCAGGCCCGAGGTTGCGGACGCACAGTGCGCTGGGCAGCACGGTCCGGCCACGTCAGCGCGAACGCGGCCGGGGTACCGGCGCTACCGGTGCCATGTGGCAAGTGGAGAGAGCCGCGCTGTGGGACTACTCGATACGAGCCTCGCCCCACGTCACGACAATCGGGCCCGCGGTGTCGGCCCCGTGTTGGCGCGCGATCAGCTCGATCAGCTTCACGCCGCGCAGGTCGGCGCTGAGTTCGCGCGCCGGCTGGTTGAACTTCAGCGGTGCAGTGCCCGCCAGGCGGCGGCCATCGCCCCAGACCTCGAAGCTGACGCCGGCCGTCTTGCCGCGCGTCGAGTCGTCCACGCCGACGCGGGCGACGAAACGCTGCGAGCCCGGCGCCACCTGCACCTGCAGGCGCGAGTCCGCCAACACGCCGATGCCGTGGCGGAAGGCCTGGCGCTGCACGCTCAGGCCCTGGTCATACGGCGTCGAGTCGGCGCGCGGCCCGCCCCAGCCGGCATAGGCCGGTCGTGTGCCGCCGCCGTCGGTGGTGGACCAGGAGGCGAGCGCGCGGTAGACGATCGGGTCCTGCTCCAGCGCGCGGATGCCGTCGTGCGCGACGTAGACGCTGCCCGGCCGCTCGGACACGAAGTAGCCGCGCGGCAACACATGTTTGCCGGTGGCGGTGAACAGCAGCGCTTCACGGGGCTGCAGCTCGAACTCGCGCTTGCCCGTGAACGTGCCGGCATCGGCACGCGCCCACGCATCGCGCAGCGCGATCGGCGCGCTGGCGTCCATCTTCAGGTGCTCGGCGGTCAGCGTGAACTTGGCGGTAGCGCCGGTGCGGTTGAACAGCAACACGGCTTTCTTGTTGATTCCAGGGCCATCGGCGAGCGTCTTCACGAGGATCTGCCGGTCGCTGTCGGCATAGGAGAGCACGCCCTGATGGCCCGCCGGGTCCTGGTTGATGGCGACCACTTCGGGTGCCTTCAGGATGTCGATGATCGCGGGTGACGCCTTCGACAGGTCGGTGCCGATCATCAGCGGCGCGCTGACGATGGCCCACAGGCCCATGTGGGTGCGCGCTTCCAGCAGATGGTTGCCGTCGAAATCGCCGTTGCCGATCTCCAGCATGTCGGGGTCGTTCCAGCGGCCGGGACCGGCGTAGAACTCGCGCGTGGCGACGGTGTCGAAGTTGTGCACCATCTGGGAGAAGCCCTTCCAGATGTCGCGGCTGCTGCGCCACATCGTGCCGTAGTCCTGGCCCCAGCTGCGCACATTGACCGTGCCCCACAGGCAGACGGACAGCACGTAGTCGCCGCGCGGGCGTACCTCCTGCAACGCCTGCTTCAAGCCGACGTAGAGCCTCTTCGTGCCTTCGATGTCGGACTGGTTGATGCTGCCTTCGACGATGGTGGGCTTGTACTCGCGGTACTGGCCCGAGGCCACATGCGGCCGGTCGCGGCCATAGGACGACAAGCCGCAGCCGTCCACTTTCAGGTAGTCGAAGTTCCATTCGCCGAAGAACAGTTCCACGTCCTGGCGCGTGTGGCCCATCAGCCCCACCTCGCGCTCGGCGTGCGTGCCCTCAGGCAGGTTCGGGCTGTCGGCGTCGTAGGCCTGCGAGCAGGCATTGCGGCCGATGTCGGTGTAGATGCCGGCCTTCAGGCCCATGGCGTGGATCCTGTCGGTGAAGGGCCGCAGTGAACTGCCCTTCTCACCCCCCGTCGCGGCGCTCGGGAACAAGCTGGTGCGCACCTGCAGGCGGCCGTCACTGGTGCGGCGCTTCAGCCACCAGCCGTCGTCGACATTGATGCTGCGATAGCCCGCGTTGGCCAGGCCGGAGTCCACGATGACCTTGGCCGAGTCCAGCACCTTCTGCTCGGTGATGTCGACCCGGAAGGCGTTCCAGCTCGACCAGCCCATCGGCGGCGTGGGCGCGTTGCCGACCGGCTGGTGCTGCCAGCGGCCGGTGGCGTTGAGCGTCTGTTGGGCTTGCGCGGAGAGCGCAACGAGCAGGGAAAGGGCGAGCAGTTTCATGCGGCAGACAGCAGGCGGCCGAAGGCGGCCGGAACATGGAAGTCGGGCGAGGCGGTCTGGGTCGGGCTCCAGGCGGAATAGATGCGATCCTTGCCCTGCCCCTCTACGCGGAACAGGTTCAGGCGCCAGCCGTCCTCGGCCCCCCGCATGGGCACGGCCAGCTCGGCCGTCCAGACCTTGTGCCTGGCATCGACCTGCGCCTTGGCACGACTCTCGCCGACGATGCGCTTCTTGCCGGAGGCCTCGACAGCGATCTCCAGCAGAAGGCCGTTGGGCGACACCTCCACCTCGCGGTAGCTCTTCAAGCCGGCGCGCTCCGCGGACTGCAGGAACACCTCCACGACGTCACGCTCCCACAGCGGCCAGATGTCCGTCGCCGATCCCGCGCGGTCGAAGGTGTTCAGCGCCTCGTACTTGCAGATGAAGCGCAGGTAGAGCTGGCTTGGCGCCCGCAGCAGTTGCACGCGGGTGGACTGCGGGCCGGCGAGGGGCAGGCCTCGCCAGTCGTGGCGGAAGAAGGTGGTGGGCGCGTCGGCCCACTGCGATGCCAGCGGGAAGCCGTCGGCGCCGACCTGCGTGACCTTTGCGGCAAAGGCGACCGGCAGCGTGTCGGGCACTTCGGGCCGCGCTTCGATCAGCAGGCTGTGCATGAAGCGGACGGGCAGCGTGGGCTTGTCGCTGCTCACCACCCCCAGCGCCTTGCCGGTCACCGAGTCGCGCAACGTCCAGCGACCCTGCCCCAGGCCACGCAGCGTGACCGGGCCATCCCAGCGCTCGGCATAGAACGCGTAGTGCAGCGCGCCGCCCTGCTCGACGACGTGGGTCTCGGGCTTGTCGAAGCCCACGTCGTACAGCTCGCCGCGGTAGCGGCCTTCGGCCAGGCGCTGCCTGTTGTAGAGATCCACCCATTGCCGCCAATGCTGCTCGCGCTCGGGCGTCAACAGGAAAGAGTCCTTGGGCTTGGGGTCCACCGGCCAGGTGAACTTCGTCGCCACGACCGCGCCGATGCCCACGCTGGACGCGAAGTCCTGCCCGCCGGTGCTCAGCTCCACATGGTCGCCCGCGTAGGCGGACCACGGGCCCATCAGCGCCTTCAGCGTCTTGCCCTTGTGGCGCACCTGCCAGCTGGACAGCGGGTCCGACGACGGCGCCTGGTCCATGAAGGGCATGTTGTGGAAGGCGTAGCTCGTGCCGCAGGGGCAGACCTCCACCACCGCTTCCGGGTTGGCCGCGTGGGCCGTGTCGTGCATGACCTTGTAGAAGGCCGCCACGCCTTCGACCGAGGCCTCCGGCCGCGCATGCTTGTGCGCCGGGTTGAAGCAGGGCGCGACGCCGTTGAGGTGCTGGCCGTCGACCTTGAGGCCATCGAAACCCCAGTCGCCGATGATCATCTGGATGGTGGCTGCCAGCCGCGCCTGCGTCTTCTCGTAGGCCGGGCACAGGTAGAAGCTGTTCCACCAGCTGACGTCCTGCACCGCGCCGTCCTTGTCGAGCAGCAGCAGGTCGGTGTGGCCGTGCAGCTCGTCGCTGCCCGGCGCGACCGCCAGCGGCGCGATCCACAGCCGTGCCTTCATGCCGCGCGCATGGATGTCGGCGACGAGGGCCTTCATGTCGTCCGCGCCGCGCGGGAACTTGGTGCGGTCCGGCGCGTTCCAGTCACCGGTCTTGCGCTGCCAGCCGTCGTCCAGCACGGCCCATTTGAAGCCCAGCTCCTGCACCTTGGGCAGCGTGGCGCGCACATAGTCGAGCGAGAAATCGCGCTCGTAACCCCAGGCGCACCACTGCGGCTCATAGGCACTGCTGGGCGGCTCCGGTGCGGCCAGGCCAAGCGCTCCCATCAGGCGGCGGTAGCGGTCCAGAGGCGTGTAGAAATCGCCGCGGTGCACGGCGAGGAAGCTGGGCGGCGTGGCGAGCGTCGCGCCTGGCGCCAGCGTCTGCGGCGCATCGCCGCGCAGGGACATGTCGACCTGCTCGCCCACCGCCTTCACGGGCAGCGCGACGAGCTGCGGTTGAAGCGCCAGGTGGCCGACGGCGAGGCCGACATCGCGGCGCCAGACATCGACGACGGGCGTGCCGCCGCCGTAGTCCGACGCGTTCATGCCCATGAAGTTCTGTTGCTCGAAGCCGCGCTTGACGGGTTGAACCCAGTCGCGGCGGTCCTGGTGGCTGGCGCCGGAGTAAGTCCACCAGCCACCCGCATGACGCGGTGCCGCAGCCAGACGATGGGCGGCGTTAACCCAGGCGTCGACGGCAACGGGCTTGTCACTGGTGTTGACATAGCTGACGTCCAGCAGCGCGACGCCGGGGTGCTCGTCCAGCAGCGTGACGGAGATGCGCTTCTCGATGCCGTCCGACGTGCGGCCGACGAGGCGCAGCGTCTGGCCGCTCCCGAACGGCGTGGTGGCGTTCGCGGGCTCGGCCTTCTGCAGCGTGAAGCGAGCCAGCGGCCTGCCCTTCACAACGAGGTGTTCACTGGCATCGAAGCCGGTCAGCGTGACGGGCTGCTTGCCCAGCAGGCTGACGACGCGGCAGCGCATCTGATCGTCGAACTGCAGGGACACGGCCGCGTCCTGCAGGCGCACATGGCCCCTGCCTTCGGCGGCGTGCGCCAGCGGCAACTGTGTGGCCAGCGGCGCGGCGCCCAGCCATTGCAGGAATGCACGGCGCGCCGTCATCGCCCGGCTCCCCAGGCGCCGGGGAAGGCGCGTTCGGCATTCGTGCGGTAGAGCTTGTCGACGACGTCGCGCGGCAGGGCCAGGCCCTTCACGGGATGGTCGAGGTCGGCCACCTTGAAGCTGTCGGCGGTGTTGAAGTAGCGCCAGTGCATGCGCCAGACGCCTTCGGCCTCGCGGGCCAGCGCAGCGCCGTCCTGGTCGGGCGCCTGGGCCATGTCGCTGCCGTAGAGCACCCGGTCCTGGTACTTGATGAAGAAGCGGCGCACGCGTTCGCGGTCCTTCTGGCTCTGGTACTGCAGTTGACCGATGCGCGCGGCCACGTCGACCACGGCGTTGGGGAACTTGTCGAGGAAGGCGGCCAGTTCGTCCACGTCACGCTCCAGCGACGCCAGGTGCACGCCGATGAAGCGCAGCCCCGGGTGGGCCGCCACCATGCGGTCGCGTGCGGCCATCTGCGCTTCCCAGCTGGGCATCTCCGGGTGCTTGTGCATGTGGTACTGCGGATGTGCGTTGTAGTAGGCGCGGTCGTTGTTGACCGTCATCTTCTCCAAAGGCAGCCAGCAGTTGTGCGGTTCGCCCTGGTGGCCCAACAGCGGAATGCCCTGCTTGGCGAAGCCGTCGAACAGCGGCGCGAAGCGGGTGTCGTCGATCATCACCAGCTTGCCGTCGGCGCCCTTGAGCGTCATGCCGATGTTCTTCCACACCTTCACGCCGACGGCGCCGGCCTGCAGCGCCGCAGCGATGCGCTGGCGCGTGGCGGGCAGCCAGGCGGGCTGGTCGGAGCCGTCCACGGAGAAGCTCGCAGCCCAGGCGACGTCTGCGGGGAACTGCTTCTGCAACGCGATGGCCACGCGCTGCTGGTCGGCCAGCGGCGGGAAGTCCGGGTAGTCGACGTTGATCGTCAGCACCTTGAAGTGCTGGCGCCTGGCAGCCGCCAGGAAGGCCGGCGCGGCGTTGTGCAGGTGCAGGTGGACATCGACCTTCGCAACGCGGGCGTAGTCAGCCATCGTGTAGCTGGGCGCTTCCGCTGCATGAGCGGAGAAAAAAGCCGCCCCGACAAGCAGGGCGGCAACGGAGGAGACAAGGTTTCTCATCGGTCGAAAGGTCAAAACTTCAGGCTGGCACCCACAGTGATCGAGCGGCCGTAGCGGTAGTAGCCCTGGGGCAGCTTCACGTCGTTGTTGCCCAGCGTGTACTCCTGCGTCGCATCGGTCAGGTTGTTGCCTTCGATGGAGATGCGCAGCCACTTGTTGACCTCGTAGGCGGCCTGGGCCGTCAACCAGGTCACGGCCTTGGCGCGCTCGTTGAAGTTGGCGCCCAGCACGTTGGTGGCCGTGACGAAAGCGTCGGTGTGGTCGGCCGTGGCGCTCAGGCTCCACGGGCCCTTCTCGTACAGCACGCCGAACGACGACGTGGCCGGGGCGATGCCTTCCAGCGCGCGCTCCTCGCCGCCCACCCAGCTGCGCGACTTGTTGCGGGTGTACTGCGCCCGCACGCCGAAGCCGTTGTCCCACAGGTGCTGCAGGCCGATCTCGAAGCCACGCGCCAGCGCCTTGTCGCCGTTGATGGGGCGCTGCACGTTGAACAACCGGCCGCCGGGCGCGCCGATGTCCTGGCCCGCCAGCCAGAGGTTGGTGATCTGGTTCTTGATGTTCTTCTGGTAGACGGCGAAGGTCAGCGCCGAGTCCTTGGCGTAGTACCACTCCAGCGACGCATCGGCCTGGCGGGCGCTATAGGGCTTGAGCTCGGCGTTGCCGCCGTAGATCTGCGTGAAGTCGCCCCAGGAGATGCTGGCCGTGGTGCTGGACGGTGCGAGCTTGTCCACCGACGGCCGGGCCATGGTCTTGGCGGCACCCAGGCGCAGCTGCAGGTCGCTGGTGAGCAGCCAGGTGAAGTTGATCGACGGCAGCGCGAACTTGTAGCTGGCCTCCTGCTGCAGCACGGACGGTGCCGCGTAGACGGCCGTGTAGTTGAAGGCGCCGTTCTCGATGATGTCCAGGATCTTGGCGTCCCAGGCCTGGGAGGACGTCTTGGTCCGCACCAGGCGCACGCCGACGTCCGCGTTCCAGCCGTCGCCCGACAGGTCGGCCTGCACGAAGGCCGTCGTCGTCTTCTCCGTCACGCGGTAGCTTTCCAGCGGGTTCCAGGCCGGCGCGGAAGCGGTCGAGCTGTAGACACCGCCGCCGGGGCGGGGCTTGCCGTCGAAGGACTTCAGCGCCTCGGCGTAGTTGTTGACGTCAAAGCCCAGGAAGCTGCGCGGGAAGTTGCCGCTGACGCCATCCAGGAAGCCCTTGGGGCTCAGCGTCTGGTTGATGACGTTGCCGCCCAGCGTGCCGACGTTGATCGCGTTGGCGCCGGAGTAGTGGTCAGCGCCGGCGTTGAAGGCGTTGTTGATCAGGTCGCGCGATTTCTTGCGGTTGGTCTGGCTGAGGCCGAACTTCAGCTGGTCGATGTTGAAGCGGTCCAGCTGCCAGTCGAGGTTGGCGGTGGCGCCGCTGATCTTGTCGTCGATGTTGTCGCCGGCGCGGCTGTAGTAGTGGGTGTTGAAGTCGCTGGCCTTGAACAGGCCTTGCGCCAGGCCGGTCTGCAGGTCGCGGCCGTCGGCGAAGGTGGTCTTCACGTCGGGCACGGCCGCGCCGGTCAGCTGGATGCGCGTGACGTTGGGCTGGTTCATGCGCAGCACGACATAGCTGTCGTTGCCGCCGGAGTGGCGCCTGGACGTGGACTCGTACAGGTCGCCCGTCAGCTTCAGCGTGGGCGAGATCTTCCACTCCGCGTTGGCGCCGTACATCGCGGTGTCCACCACGCGGTACTCGGTCTTGTTCAGCAGCTCGGGATTGAGCGCCAGCTCGGGATCGGCGTTGGCCAGCGTCAGGTCGGTCACCACACCGTTGGTGATCTTCATGTTGGACCAGCGGCCCGGCGCGTACAGCGGATAGAACGACAGCTGGTAGCCCGCCTGCGGCGAATCCAGCCGCGTCTTGAAGCCGTCCACGACGACCTTCACGTCGCTGCTCGGCCGCCACTCCACCTTGCCCGACAGCGCCATGCGCTCCTTCTTCTCCATGATGGAGCCGAAGCGGAACTGCCCCGGGCCGATCAGGCCTTCCTCGTCGGGGTCCAGCTGGCCATTGCCGTTGGGGTCGATGGCGCCGCCCCAGGTGTTGCCCCATGGCCAGAACAGCTCGGGCTTGTTCGGCGCGGGGTTGCGGCTCCAGCCACCATCGTTGCCGGCCGTGTCGGTGCGCACGTCGCGCTTGGCGTAGACCACGCCGAGCAGCACGCCCAGCTGGTTGCCGAAGGTGTTGCTGTAGGTGCCTGACAGCTTGGTGCCGTTGAGGCTGCTCATCTGGTTGCGGTCGGCCTCCAGGCGCAGCAGGCCGCGCTGGCCTTTCTGGTCGAACGGGCTGGCCGAGCGCAGGTTCACGAGGCCGCCGATGGCGCCTTCCATCAGCGAGGCCTGGGTGGACTTGATGACGTCGGCGCCGTTGATGACGTCGGCCGGCAGCACGTCGTAGGCGAAGTAGCGACCCGCGCTGTCCGTGCCCAGCAGGCGGTCGTTGAAGGTCGTGATCGTGTAGTCGGGGCCCAGGCCACGGATGCTGACCTTCTGGCCTTCGCCGCCGGCCACGCGGGTGATGGACACACCGGTGATGTGGCTCAGCGAGTCGGCCACGTTGTTGTCCGGGAAGCGGCCCAACTCGGTCGCGCTGATGCTGTCCTGCACGCCGGCCGCGTTGCGCTTCAGGGCCAGCGACTTCTGCAGGCTGGCGCGGGTGCCGGTGACCTCCACACGGTCCAGCGTCTGTTCGACCTCAGGCGTGGTGGCGGCCTCCTGGGCGAGGGCGGGACCACCGAGCGCAGCCAGGGCCAGCAGGCCTGCCACCGTCAGAGGATGAAGGGCAGAACGGGGTTGCAGTCGAGGACTCATCGAACGGTTCCTTTTATGTCGCGCCGCTGCCGTCAGGGCAGCGGGAAGCAAATCGGCTTGTTGTTGCCGGGGCAGCTCTCCCCCGGTGCGGTGTGCCGGCTCCGGAAGGGCCCCGAACCGGCTTGGCAGAAGTCTACGAATTCTTTCGTTTGATTTCGTATAGAGTTTTCACCGATGCCGATTGCTTTCGTTAAATCATGCCACGAAAGACTTCCAGGCGGCTGACATAGGGCGAGCTTCCTAGGTATATGGAGATTCGCGCGCGCTGCGCTCGATTTGGCATACGAAAGTTGCTCCACCGTTGTATTTTCGTTTTCGTTCGTTTATGCTTTCGCACGAAAGTTCATTTCTCCACCCCACCGACCCGAAAGATGCTGCCCATGCAGAGCAACTGGCTCTTCCATGCCCTCGCCGCCACCCTGCTGTGGGGCGTGTGGGGCGCCTTCGCCGGCTTGCCGGCCCAGCACGGCTTCCCGGACACGCTGATCTACGTCGTGTGGGCGCTGACGATGATCCCGCCCGCCGTCATCGTGCTGGCGCGCAGCGGCTGGCGCATCGAACGCGACCGCCGTTCCGTCGTGCTGGGGCTGACCGTCGGCCTGCTCGGCGCGGGTGGCCAGATGCTGCTGTTCCGTGCGGTGCTGTCCGGCCCCGCGTACCTGATCTTCCCGATCGTGTCGCTGTCGCCCGCGATCACCATCGCGCTCTCCTTCGGCCTGCTGGGTGAGCGCACCGGCAAGCTCGGCGTGGCCGGCATCGTGCTGGCACTGTGCGCACTGCCGCTGTTCGACCTGCAACTGGGCCAGGGCGGCGAGGGCCTCGGGCTGTGGTTCGTGCTCGCACTCGTCGTGCTGGCCGCCTGGGGCCTGCAGGCCTACTTCATCAAGCTGGCCAATGCGGGCAGCAGCGCCGAAAGCATCTTCTTCTACATGACCGTCGGCGCGCTGCTGTGCGTGCCCGTGGCGCTGGCGATGACAGACTTCTCCCAGCCCATCCACTGGGGCTGGCAGGGCCCGGGGCTGGCGGCCATCACGCAGGTGCTCAATGCCGTCGGCGCGCTGACGCTGGTCTACGCCTTTCGCTACGGCAAAGCGATGGTCGTCTCGCCCCTCGTCAATGCCGGCGCGCCGCTGCTGACGGCCGTGTTGTCCATGGCGCTCAGCGGCGCCGCGCCCAGCGGCGCCAGGTTGCTCGGCGTCGCCCTCGCATTGCTCGCCGCGCTGCTGCTGGCGCTGCAGCCCGACAAGGCCCCTTCCTCTTCCCAACCCACCGTTCAAGGAGACGCCGCATGAAGCTCATGCTCGACCTCGTGCGCCGCCACAAGCAAGCCCCTCTCGACGGCCCGGCCGTCGGCATCCCGTCCGTCTGTTCGGCGCACCCGGTCGTCATCGCCGCCACGCTGCGCGAATGCGCCGCACAGGGCCGGCCGGCGCTCATCGAGGCCACGTCCAACCAGGTCAACCAGGACGGCGGCTACACCGGCATGACGCCGCTGGATTTCCGCCGCTACGTGCAACAGCTCGCCGCCGCCGAAGGCCTGGCGCCGGAGTTGCTGCTGCTGGGCGGCGACCATCTCGGCCCCAACGCCTGGCGCCGGCAACCGGCCGACGTCGCGATGGCCAAGGCCGAGGTGATGGTGGCGCAGTACGTGGCGGCCGGTTTCCGCAAGATCCACCTGGATTGCTCCATGAGCTGCGCCGGTGACCCCGTGCCGTTGCCCGAAGCGGAGATCGCCGCCCGTGCCGTGCGCCTGTGCCTTGCCGCCGAAGCGGCCTGGCGCGATGCGCCCGACCGCGGCGACCCGCCCGTCTACGTCATCGGCACCGAAGTGCCCGTGCCCGGCGGGGCGCACGAAGACCTGGGCGAGCTGGAAGTGACCTCGCCCGACGCCGCCGCGTCGACGCTGGAACTGCACCGCCACGCCTTCGCCCGCGCCGGGCTGGAGCTGGCCTGGGAGCGCGTCGTCGCGATGGTCGTGCAGCCCGGCGTGGAGTTCGACCACCACAAGGTCATCGACTACCGCCCCGAGAAAGCGCGGCGCCTGAGCGCCTTCATCGAGCGCCAGCCGGGGCTCGTCTTCGAAGCGCACTCCACCGACTACCAGACACCCGAGCGCCTCGCGCAGCTGGCGCGTGATCATTTCGCCATCCTGAAGGTCGGCCCCGGTGTGACGTTCGCGCTGCGCGAGACGCTGTGGGCGCTGGCGGCCGTGGAGCGCGAATGGGTCGGCGAAGGCGACGGCCTGGTCGACACCGTGCTCGGCGTCATGCGTGCCGAGCCGGAGCATTGGCGCGGCTACTACCAGGACGCATCGCGCCTGGACGTCGACCTGGCCTATTCCCTGAGCGACCGCATCCGCTACTACTGGGCCCACCCCGCCGTGCGCGAAGCCTGCCGGACCATGCTGGCCCGCCTGGACGCCGCGCCGCCGCCGCTGACGCTGCTGAGCCAGTACCTGCCGCGCCAGTACGAGGCCGTGCGAGACGGCCGCATCACTTCCCACACCGACGCCTTGCTGCGCGACGGCACGGTTCAAGCGCTCCGTCCCTACCTGCACGCCTGCGCCGCCTAACGCGATCTCTCCATGACGCTTCTCCATCTCGAACCCACCGAGCTCGACCACCGCGGCGCCACGCACACGGCCCGCGAGATCGCCCACCAGCCGGCCGTCTGGCAGACCGTCCACGCGCGGCTGCAAGCCGAGCGCGCCAGCCTCGACGCCTTCCTGCAACCGCTGCTCGCCCTGCCCGACCTGCGCATCGTGCTGACCGGCGCCGGCAGCTCCGCCTTCATCGGCCAGTGCCTCGCGCCCGCCCTGCTGCGCCACTTCAGCCAGCGCCCCGGCATCCGCGTCGAAGCGGTGGCGACGACCGACATCGTCTCCAGCCCCGAGCAATGCCTGCAGCCCGAGGTGTCGACGCTGCTCGTGTCCTTCGCCCGCTCGGGCAACAGCCCGGAAAGCCTGGCCGCTGCGGAGCTGGCTGATCGCTTCGTCAAGCGCAGCCACCACCTCGTCGTGACCTGCGCGGCCGAAGGCACGCTGAACCGGCGCCTGGCCGGCCAGCCGCATGCGCATGTGCTGCTGCTGCCCGACGCGACGCACGACCGCGCGTTTGCCATGACGTCCAGCTTCACCGGCATGTTGCTGGCCGCCGCCTGGGCTTTCGGCCTGGCCCTGCCGCCGGTGACAGCGCTGGCGCAGGCCGCGCAGACGCT
>Ga0307414_10000761_pt1 | contig 16548 bp, 14 predicted proteins | sample DK1Ometagenome_FD_203804 | JGI IMG/M metagenome (GOLD analysis project Ga0307414, IMG submission 203804) | Maize rhizosphere microbial communities from greenhouse at UC Davis, California, United States - DK15-O-3 | ecosystem: Host-associated > Plants > Roots > Rhizosphere > Soil | place: USA... | reverse complement strand
TTAGCGACAAACTTAAACAACTTATTAAAGAACTTAAAACGCAATATGATTACATTGTATTAGATACGCCACCTATTGGGTTGGTGGCTGATGCTTTAGAATTGCTGGAATATGTAGATGCCTCGTTGTATGTCATTAGACAAGATTATACCAAACGGGAGATGCTCAATTTCATAAACGAAAAACACCGTACCAAGCAGGTTAAAAACATCAGTGTGGTGTATAATGGCTATGATCAAAAAGCGAAGTATGGCTACGGTTATGGTTATGGCTACGGGTATGGCTACGGGTATGGTAATTATGCCAATGGCTATCATGGCGATAATAACAATAGTAAGGGGATTTGGCATAAAATAAAGTCTGTATTTAAAAAACATAAATATTAGCTCTTAAATAAGGTTTAAGTGAAACAGGCCTATCGTTATAGCTTAGTATAAATTATTTTTTTAAACTAATATAATAAGTAAAACCACCCATAAATGCCATTAAATACAAGAGTGTACCAAAAAGAAAACAACCTAAATATGGGTACGCTTTTAAAACAAAGCGTTAAGGATTTGATTGGTTCCCATTTTTTGGCAAAACAGCTTGCTACTAGGGACATTACATCGCAATACAGGCAATCCTATTTGGGTATTATTTGGGCTTTTATTATGCCCGTTACTTCAGCGTTTGTTTGGATTTTCCTAAATCTAACTGGTACGGTTAAACTGTCTGATACTGGAGTGCCCTATCCGGTGTATGTATTTTCAGGAACTTTAATTTGGTCCATCATCACCGAATCTATCAATGCACCAACGGCCAACACCAAGGCCTCAAAAGGGATTATTAGCAAAATAAATTTTCCTAAAGAAGCCTTAATACTTTCTGGAATCTATAAGTTGTTGTTTAACAGTATTATAAAAATTGGGCTTTTAGTGGTTTTAATTTTCGCCTTTGGTATCGGGTTTCACTGGTCTTTGTTGGCACTTCCTTTGGCTATATTGGTGACGATTATTTTTGGCACCACTTTGGGATTGTTTATTACTCCAATAGGATTGATTTACAATGATATATCTAAAATTATTAGTGTGGGTTTAAACTTGTTGATGTATGTAACGCCCGTTGTATATGCCATTCCAAAAAACGGACTTATGAAAACGGTTATGGAAATAAATCCGTTTACGCCCCTAATCTTAACGGCACGAGATTTAGCTTTAGGGAACATGCCAGACTATTTAGGCTATTTCTGTTGGATTTTTGTTATTAGCGCTGTGCTGTTTTTGTTTGGCCTGTTGTTTTATAGAATTTCGATACCGATTGTTATTGAAAGATAGATGTAAGAAGTTAGAAGTTAGATATTAGAAGTTAAAAAGTAAGGTAAATTGTGAAATATGATTGTTGCATTATACAAAGTCCAATATCTATAGTCTAACATCTCTCAAAAAAACATGATAGAAAAACAAAACATAGAAAATAATGATGTCCTAGTAAAAGTGGAAGGCCTGAGCAAAAAATTCTGCAAAGACTTAAAATTGAGCTTATGGTATGGCGTAAAAGATTTAGTTTCCAATGTTTTTGGCAATAAAAATGACAGAGCCTTACGCGATAAAGAATTTTGGGCAGTAAAAGATATTAGCTTTGATTTGCGCCGTGGCGAATGTTTAGGCTTGATAGGGCATAACGGTGCTGGTAAATCTACCTTACTTAAAATATTAAACGGTTTATTAATGCCTGATGCTGGCAAAGTCACCATAAAAGGACGCGTAGGGGCATTGATTGAGTTGGGAGCGGGCTTTAACCCCATTTTAACAGGACGCGAAAACATTTATAACAATGGAGCAGTGTTGGGTTTTACCAAAAAAGAGATAAATGCTAAAGTAGAAGACATTATTGATTTTGCCGAAATACGTGAGTTTATAGACATGCCTGTACAAAATTATAGTTCTGGTATGAAAGTGCGCTTAGGCTTTGCCGTCGCTGCACAAATGGAACCTGATGTATTGATTATTGATGAGGTTTTGGCTGTAGGGGATGTTAGTTTTAGGGCGAAATGTTATGAACGTATTTCCGAACTTATGAAAAGCTGTTGTATTATTTTAGTGACACACTCTATGCCACAGGTTTCTAAAATATGTACAAGTGCCATTTTATTGCATAAGGGACAAGTAAAGGTACAAGGTGGTATAGGTGAATCTATAGAATCTTATTATGACATTAATTATGTTTCACAGAAAGCAAATGTAATATATGATAAATATTGTAAACTATTAAATTACAATTTAAACTCAAAATTAATTACCAATTATAGTGAGTTTTTTAAATTAGAAATAATAATTCATAGCGAAATAGAAATCAAAAATCCAATAATTGATTTTGTAATCATGAGTAGAGAATTAGTTCCAGTTGCTCAGTTAGATTCAAAATTTATTGGAAGGGAATTGACAATAGTTAAAGGTATTAACAACATTGAAATTTTGATAAAAAACATGGGGTTAAATACAGGTATTTACAAGTTAACATTAAATATTTATGACAAACATATAGGAGAACATTATTTATGGATACAAAACTTTGCAGAGTTAAAAGTAGTAGGGAATTTTGTTGGTCATAGTCCTGTTTTTCTTAAAGGAGATTTTATTATAAAATGATATTAATAAAAAAAATTATAAAAACATTCTTTTTAATTTTTGGTTTAAAAATTAGCAGAATAAATAAGAAAGAAAAGATTATTAGTAAGAAAGTTATAAAGAAGGAATCTTTTCTAAATGGTCATGTAGAAGCACCTTTTAATTCATTGCCTTTTGCTGGAGAAGCATTTAAAAAATTTGTTACAGATTTTAATTTTCAAACCGTTTTGGATATTGGAAGTGGTGAGGGTAAGCATAGTGATATGTTACGTAGTTTTGATAAACAAGTAACGTCCATAGACTTTGGTAAATCTATATACTTCGAGAAGCGTAGCGAAAACCATACCTGTGTTTTTGGAGATTACTACACGTATAATTTTGAGAATTCATTTGATGCCATTTGGGCATCGCATGTTTTAGAGCACCAACCAAACCCCAATTTATTTTTAAAAAAAATACACAACGATTTAAAAGAAGGTGGCGTATTAGCCATTACGGTACCACCTTTAAAGCATGACATTGTGGGTGGACATGTTACTTTATGGAATGCGGGTTTATTAATGTATCAATTAATATTGGCAGGTTTCGATTGTAAAGAGGTTTCTATCAAGTCTTATGGTTACAATATTAGTGTAATACTTAAAAAGAAAAGCATAACCTCTTACCCAGACTTAAGTTATGACAGTGGCGATATCATTAAATTGGCAAATTATTTTCCTAAAGAAATTACAGAGCCCTTTAATGGCGATATAAAAGAGTTAAATTGGATTTGTGTTTGAAAAAGTATATACTAATATATGTTTATAACAATTTAAGTGCGGAAGAGCTTGAGTTTTGGGAACAAACCAATTTAGCCTTGCTTAATAAGGGCTATACGCTTTTTTTATTAATGCAAATAGTTCCCAAATGTAAAGTTGGTTTTTTGTATGCCAAATTTACAGAGCGATTAGATGATGTAATATTTCCTAATAAGTTTGCTAAAAAAGATAAACGTTTTGATTTTACGCCTTATTTACAACGTGAAAATATTTGGTATGGTAGTTCCGATAGAGATAGACTTACAGCGGCTAAGTGCCAAAAGTATAAATACACAAAATTAATACAAGAGCTAAACCCAACATTATTGGTATTGGGTAATGGGCAACATGCAAGTGATATTATTTTAAAGGATATTGCAATTAAAAACAATACACCAATATTATATATAGAACGTGGCTCCTTACCAAAATCTTGGCATTTAGATAGTTTAGGGATGACAGCAGGAAGTGAAGTTGCTAAGAAAACTTTAAATGAATTATACCAAACAAATAGTAAAAAATACGTATCATATAGTAATTATTATTTAGAATCGAAGTCTACTTGGTGGAAACAACCAATAAATGATAATCCCGTTAACATTAAAAATCGATTTGGTTTAGAAACAGACCAAAAGCTAATTTTATTTGCAAATCAGTTAGATAATGATACTTCAAATTTTTTATATAATCCATTTTTTAATAGCAACATTCTTGCTTTTGAATGGTTTTGTAGAAGCTTTATTGCAAGTAATTTAGATGGATTTGTATTGGTGAAAAAACATCCTCACTACAAAGGAGATGAACATGTTTTTCAAAACGTTTTAAAAAAATATTCTATTACAGGGGCTTGGGTTGATGACATTGCTTTGTTTGATTGTATAGAACAGGCAGATTTGGTATGCGCCGTTAATTCTACAATGCTATTTGAATCCTTGATTTATAAAAAGCCGGTGCTACAATTAGGAGATTCATTATTAAATAATAAAGATATTGTATATAAATTAGAGAGTGAAACAGATTTTAAAACGTTACAAAGTTGGTATAATAAAGTGGGTTTAGAGGAAAGGCTAATTAATTACACGTTTTTCATGTCTTATTTGATTGATAACGAGCTGACTTTCTTTTTTAAAGGAGCAAAAGAAATGGAATTTAATTCGATAGATTTTTTTGTTCAAAAATTATTGAAACATGAAAATGCTTCTCGTTTTGGTAATTATCCTAAAAAATTCATGAAATTAAATAATTACAAACCTAAAACGAATATACAGAAACAGTTATTAAATATAATTAAAAGAGGTTATAATAAAATACATAAATTTATAAAATGAAACTCCTTTTTATATCCCATGAAACTGAGCGCACTGGTGCACCGATGGTACTGTTGTATTTTTTACAGTGGTTACAAAAGCACCATACAGAATTAGTGGTAGATGTGGTTGGGTTGCAAGGGGGGAGTTTAGAACCTGATTTTAAAAACGCTTGCCATACCTATTACGATTACAGAAAAATGTTAAAGCCCAGGGCTTTAACGCGTTTGCAACGGTTATTGGTGAAATTAAACATATATAAAAAACCTCATCATAAGGCTTTGTTTTTAAACATGCTAGCAGAGAATAACTATAGGCTTATATATGCCAATACTATAAAGACGATACCGTTGGCTTCCGACATTATAAGAGCATCGCCTAAAAGTAAATTATTGGTACATATACATGAGCTAAATACTATTATAAAAATAACGCTTCCTGATTTTAAAGATTACATTCCTATTATAAACCAATTCATAGTGCCTTCAAATTTGGCTAAGACTAATTTGACAACAAGTTGGGAGATACCTTCACAGAAAATAGATGTAGTTTACGAGTGTACTCAAATAAGTCAATCGACCATATCATTGACAACTGAAAAAGACCATGTTTTTACGGTTGGCGCTTCAGGAACAGTACATTGGCGTAAAGGTCATGATGTGTTTTTACAAGTAGCACGATATATTAAGTATCATTATCCAGATATTACTCTAAAATTTGTTTGGGTGGGTGCTATATCTGTTATAGAGAAAAGTGTATTAGAAGAAGATATTCTTAAAATGGAGTTGGGAGATATGGTTTCTTTTGTGGAAGAACAGAAAAATCCAATGAGTTTGTATAATGAATTTGACGTGTTTTTAATGACATCACGAGAAGATCCCTTTCCATTGGTATGTATTGAAGTAGGTATTTTGGGCAAACCCATTATCTGTTTTGAAGGTGCTACAGGCACCGAGGAAATTATGAAAGATGGTGGGGGCATTATTGTGCCCTATTTAAATATAGAACGGATGGCAGAGAGTATTATAGAATATTATAATAACCCAAATTTGGTTAAAATCCATGGTGCTTTTAACCAAAAAGTATTTTTACAGTTTACACCAGAAGTTATTTGTCCAGAATATTTTAAAATTATTGAACAAGAAATTATAAATTGAATCCATTAGTCTCCATATGTATACCAACCTTTAATGGAGCTTCTTTTATTGAGGACGCTTTAAATTCTGCTTTGGCACAAACCTATAAGAATATAGAAATTGTAGTAAGCGACGATGCCTCAAACGACACGACCTTGCAAATAGTTAAAAATTATCAAGATATAACTACCATTCCCATTCGTGTTTACCAGCATCAGCCTAACTGTATTGGAAGTAATTGGAATCATTGCATTAAGCATGCCCAAGGCGAATACATAAAATTTCTGTTTCAAGATGATGTGTTAATGCCCAAATGTATAGAAAAAATGATAGCGGTTTTGAACCAAAAACCCCAATGTGCATTGGTAGCATGCAAGCGTCAATTTATTACTGAAGCTGGTATGGACTCTCCAGAAATAGATAAATGGAAAACCATTTATGGCGATTTACAGGTGCATTTAAATATGGCAAGTGAAAGCGGGCAACTAATTTTATCAAAAAAATTGTTTTCCCACCCACTATTTTATGCAAGTCCGTTTAATAAAATAGGAGAACCAAGTGTTGTGATGTTTAGAAAAAGCATACTTGGTAAAACAGGTTATTTTCGTGAAGATTTAAAGCAAATATTGGATTATGAATATTGGTATAGAATTTTAAAACAGTATCCTATTGCTATTATAACTGAACCCTTGGTTAAGTTTAGATTACACGAAAGTCAGGCAACCAATTTAAATAGAAATAAAACAATTAACGATTATAAGATTTATGAAAATTTGCTGTATAATGATTATTTTTGGTTGTTGCATCCTATGTTAAGAAAACGATTATTCAATAAATACCACATTATTCCAAGAGGTTATAAAAGAATAAAACAATTTATAAAAACCAAGATTTTAAATTGAGTATTGTAGTTCATATAGTTGTTGTAACTCACAATGGCATGCCATGGATAGACCAATGTCTTGCTAGTTGCAGTGGCTATCCAGTTATTGTGGTTGATAACAATTCTACAGATGCAACGGTATCTTTTATAGCAGGGCATTATCTCAATGTAGAAGTTCTACAACAGACAAAAAACTTAGGTTTTGGAGCAGCCAATAATATAGGAATTAAACACGCAATAGGTAAAGGAGCCCATTATGTGTTTTTGTTAAATCAAGATGCTTATTTACAACCCGATACTATTAATAAATTGGTAAAAGTTCATAGTGAACATTCTGAGTTTGGAATTTTAAGCCCTATTCATTTAGATGGAGGCGGAAAAAAATTAGACACAAATTTTTCTAATTATTTTAAAATCAATAATAGCTTTATTTATGACACTTTAAAAAAAGAAGTATTAAAAAATGTTTACGAATTGCCATTTGTTAATGCTGCGGCATGGCTATTACCAAAACAAACACTAGAAGTTATAGGCGGTTTCGATCCTATTTTTTATCATTATTGCGAAGATGATAATTATTGTCAACGTGTATTGTTTCATGGTTATAAAATAGGAGTTGTGCCCCACGCTTTTATTAATCATGACAGAGAGGATAGACCTGTAAGAAAGATAATGAATGCGGATGAAAAATTAGTAAATAAAGAGCGGCAATTAAAATATCAATGGGGAAATATTAATGTAGAGGTTGAAGAAGCTATAGAAAAACAAAAAAAAGCACTTACAAAACTCATCATAAAGCTTTTTTTAAAATTTAAATTTAATAAAGCTAGCTATTATAAAAGCGAATTATCTTTAATAAACAGAATCTTGCCAGAGATTTATAAAAGTAGAAATGTAAATTCACAAAAGGGGAAGCATTATCTTTAATGCTTGTTTCAGCATCTCAATATTCCATTTAACTTCCAAATTATCTATATTAGCACAACCATAAATTAGTGCTATGACCAACACACCATTGGTTTCCATTATTATTCCAACTTACAATCGTGCCCACCTTATTGGTGAAACCCTTGATAGTGTATTGGCACAAACCTATACCAATTGGGAATGCATAGTGGTAGATGATGGTAGTAAGGATAATACGGATAAAGTACTAAAAATTTATTGTAATAGAGATATCCGTTTTAAATACATTCACAGACCAGATACGCATAAACCAGGCGGTAATGGTGCCAGAAATTATGGGTTTAAATTGAGTAGTGGCGAATATATCCAATGGTTTGATGATGATGACTTAATGGATAAAGACAAATTGAGGATTCAAATGCAGGGATTGATACAAAGCGAGTTTAATTTTTCTGTTTGTCAGACCCTGATTTTTGAAAAAAATAAAGACAACATTTTGGGATTGCGCCATAAAAGTATAGTTTCAGAAAATACACTTTTTGATTTTATTAAACAGGATATTGTTTTTTTAACTCCATCTGCCATATACAAGAAGCAATTTTTAAAAATTAATGTTTTGCTTTTTGATGAAGAATTAAAGGCATCTCAGGAATGGGAGTTTATATGTAAAATTTTATATTATTCACCAAATTATCAAGTAGAAAATAATCCTTTTGTATATATAAGGAAACATACAGAGAGTATTTCTTATAATGACAATCATAATTTGAGGAAACAAAATTACTATATGGCAAGAATTAGAGTATTTCAATTTTTATCACATAAAGGTATTATTAATTCAAACCGAGAAATGCGAGATTTTTTCAGAATTTATTTTGTGTCAAATTTTAAGGTATTGTTGTTCGAAAACAAATTAAAAGCGATGTCTTTATACATGGAAAGTATTAAACCTTTATATAAGCCCATGGAAAATTTTAAATTGTTTTTTTATATCTGCTTCGTGCTTTTAACAAGTAAAGGTTATTCATACAGAGATTACTTTTTAAAAACAAACCATACCATATAATCATAAATGACGCCTTTAATTTCCATAGTCATACCAACGTATAATAGAGCGCATCTTATAGCTGAAACACTTGATAGCATATTGGCTCAGACCTATTCTAATTGGGAATGTATTATTGTGGATGATGGCAGCACAGATAACACAGAAAAGTTGGTTGAGGGTTATATTGAAAAGGATGCAAGGTTTAAATTTTTACGTAGACCTGCTATAAAGTTAAAAGGACCTTCATCATCTCGGAATTATGGATTACAAAATGCACAAGGGAATTATGTGATATTTTTGGATTCAGATGATTTATTAGCCAAAAAATGTCTTGAAAATCGAATAATATTTGCCTTAAAACATCCAGAAAATGAATTATGGATATTCAAAGTAAAGATTTTTAAAACCCAAGTGAACGATATAGAAGAAGTGTTTAATCACTTTCCAGCAAGAAATCAAAAAGAAGAAACATTTTATTTGAAAAATTTTTATCACGGTAAATTCCCATTTGTAGTTATGTGCCCTCTATGGAATAAAGAGGCATTATTAAAGATAGAAGGGTTTGATGAAAAATTACTTATGCTGGAGGATCCTGATTTACATTTAAGAGCATTTAAGGAAAAATATAAGTCTACTACTGCTTTTGATTTGGAAGCAGATTGTTTTTACAGAAAAACAAAAAATTCTGAATCACAAATAAAAAGAAAAACTTACAAGGAAGTCACAATAGACAGTCATTTTTATTTTTTGCAAAAGCATTTAGATAAGCATATTTCTGATTCTGTTTACAGATATAAAAATATTTACAATTTATATGTGTTTAATAAGAAGTCCTTTTCATTAAATAGCAAAATGATTAAGCTAGGAAAAGAGAAAGGAGTGATTACTAATTTTCATATATTGTTATCTTACATTATTTTAATTGCGGCTTTTATGAAAATTGATAAAATAAAAGGACTTGGATATAATTCATTAAGAAAACAATTCAATAAATTAAAAGTAATAAATGAATGAAATATACAAAACATACGGGTTTATAATTAATTGTAAAAGCACTAGGAAAAGGTGTAGGTTAGGTATATGAGATACCCCCAATTAGTTTATCTCAGCCATAATCAGAAGTCGATAATAGCCCCTTCTCAAAGTTAAGTAATTATTGTAGTTAAAAAATTATTGTGATAAATGTTGTTTATGAAAAAGTTAAAAATAATAGCAACAGAGTTTCAAACTTTTCCTAAATATTTGAAATATATTTTTTCAAGTAGGAAACGAGCTATTTATATAGGTTGTTTGGGACATCATAATATAGGGGATGATGCAGTTTATAAAGCTATTAAATTAATGATTAAAAGCAAAATTGTATTATATGCTGTTGATTACGCCAATGTTAGTAAAGGAGCAAAATTAAGAAAGTTCCACTTTTCATATCCCGATTATATCATTATTGGTGGAGGAACCATTATTAAAAAAAAAGCAACAGAAAGTTATTTGCGATTGATACTAAATTATTATCATGAATATCCCAAAGCTCAATTAATAATTTTAGGTTCGGGTGTTGCTAGTCCAACTTTGGCAAAACAAATAGGCTTTCCTACAGACGTTGAAGCTTGGGCTACTATTCTGAATAAATGCAGTTACATTTCAGTAAGAGGGCCTTTGTCCAAAACAATAATTGTAAACGATTGGCATGTAACTACACCTATAGAAATTCTTTATGACCCAGCGTTGCACTTTAAACAAACCAAAGCACAAAAATCAAGAAAAAAAATAATAGGGGTTAATTTCTGCAATATAGTAAGCCGTATTTATGGATTAGACCAAAAAAAAGTAGATGTTTTTGCTAAAAATATGGTTCAAAAATTCTTAGATAATGATTGGAAAGTGATACTTTTTCCAACCACAGATAGCGATATGGGCTATATGAGAAATGTTTTAGGAGATGAAATTTTTAAAAGTGTTAAACATGCTGATTTTAAAAATATAGATAAATCACTTCGATTTTTTGATACCATTGATATTTTTCTTGGTATGAGATTACATTCAATTATTTTTTCAGCGTTAAAAAGCACTCCATTTTATGCCATTGAGTATGAGCAAAAAACATCCGATTTTTTGCAATCTATAGGATTGAATAATCATCAGGTTAGAACCGATGAACTAAATGTTGATAAAGTTTTTTCTGAAGTCAATTTTGTTTATACTAATTTAGAAGAAGAACAAAATGAGCTTTTTGTTTTGGTAAATCAAGCTAAAAGTAAACAAATTCAAGTGGTTAAAGCCTTTTTAGAGTCTGTATGAGAACTATCATCGTCCTTCATCCTTTTACCCCCCAAGCTGCTGGCGTAGTGGAAACCAGTGTGGCCACTTACCACAGTCAGCCACATTTAAAGGCTATGCAAATGCTGGTTGCAGAAAATCTAAATATGCGATGTGTGATGGGATATTTCACAACTAAGCTGCGTAGGCATCATTATAAATTTAAAGAAGTTGATTATCAATTTTACCCAGTAGATTTTAAGTGGAATGGCGACCATAGAAAATGGAAAAAACAATGGTCTAAAAATTGTTTAAAAGCTTACAAAAATCAAACACCCGATGTGACCATTATTAATATGTCTGGGCATTCCAGTCCATTTTCACATGCGTTGGCTAAAATTATTTTAAAGGCCGGCAAAAAATATGTACCCATGTTAGGCGGTCAGCATTATACAGATACCCCAGAGAATAGAAACTATTTTCAAACCGCCCATCATATTTTAGTGCATACACAATTGCAAAAAACGATTATGAAAACCATGCCTATGTTTGAAGGTACAGATATAAGAGTGTTTCCGTTAGGTGTAGATACGCAAGTATTTGTGCCTAAAGAAAAAGAAATAGGTAATGAACTGAAATTATTATATGTAGGACGCATTGTAGAGTGGAAGCAAATACATCTGGCTATTGATACTTTGCATTTATTAGTAAATCAAGGATTTCCCCATGCGCATCTGGATATTATTGGGCCTGTGTTTTCTGAAAATTATCATGAACAGTTAAAAAAGCAAGTAAAAACTTTGGGGATAGAGCAACACGTGTCTTTTTTAGGGCATAAGGAACATCACGAATTGCCAGAGTATTTTCAGCAAGCCGATTTATTTTTATTGCCAAGTCATAAAGAAACATTTGGGATGGTGATGGTAGAGGCCATGGCTTGTGGCACACCAGTAGCGGCTATGGATGATTTGGGTGGCCCTAAAGATGTGATAACCCACGGCGTAGATGGCCTATTGGCCAATGTTGAGACATATGCCAACACCGTACTGGATTATTTTAATAATGATTCCATGAGGGTATCTATAGCAGCAGCAGCCAGAACTAAGGCCGTTAGTGAGTATAGTTTGGATGCCACTTATAACGTGTTAAAGCAATCGGTAATCGATGCATTAGGAAACTAAGTTATGGCAGATTATACGTTTATAATACACACCCCACAGGAATTAAACCATAGTTCGTATGTGCAAACAGGGTTGTTTGAGTTAAAACAACAGGGCATTATAGACGTAAAAGTTGTTTTGTCCCTAAAAGCGTATAGAGGGCGTATTCAGGTTGTGGATTCTGGAAAAGTAAGACAAACAAAACAAGCAAATCCTAAAGTCTCTTATTACACTTTAATCAATGCCAAAACTGGAAACAACATCCGTTTTGCATGCGACCTGTATGACCACTCCGAAGTATTTTCGGAAGCCGCATTACAATCCTGTGATTTTTATTTTAAGCGCCATTACGTGAGTCGCTATATACAGTCGCTGCCGGAACATTATCAAAACAAAATACACCCGTTAGGACTTACATTTGGAGTGACATCTCCTTATGCAAAAAACCAAATCATTTTTTTTTATGGGTTGTTGTTAAGTAATTTAGGTGTAAACTTAAAGTTGGATAGATTGTTATTTAAACGGCTGATGAATACATATAATGCTCAAATGAAGCATTGGAGTTTTATTAAAACTACCCGAAGTTTAACGCAATTTGAAGCTTATAATAGACCAATTTCAAAAACAGTTTTATTTCAAACCCGCTGTTTTCCTGAAAAAAATGAGGATGTGATTGCCATGCACCAGCAGCGTTATCATATTATTAAATTATTACGGCAAATCTATCCCGAACAGTTTCAGGGCGGTTTTATTCCTTCGGAAGGCGTCAATAGTAAATATAAAGATGCTTTATCGAATGTACCTAGTGAACCGCATGCGTATCTTGAAGCTATGAAGCAAGCCGGTATTGTTATATATACACGTGGATTGGCGAATTCACCTGCATGGAAATTGGCCGAATATCTATCGCAAGGGAAAGTAATTATTGCCGAACCCTTAACAACCGAACTGGTAGAACCTTTACAGCACGGGGTACATCTGTTATATTTTAATACTGATGAAGAGCTTGTTTCTCATATCAATACTGTTTTATCTGATGCCGTTTTGTTCGATACCCTATCAAAAAATGCCAGACATTATTTTGAAATGCATGTGCATCCCACTAAAAATATAAAACGTATTTTAGACTGCATGATTTTAAATCCAAAGGCTTCATTTTGAAAACCATCATCGTACATCATCGTTCGCCACATCATGCCGAAAATTCGGGGTATGGACGATTGGTAGATTATATGGATGGAGCTATCACCCTTACCGGACAATCCCGCTTACCGTATCGAATGGCTAAGTTTATAGGAAGTCTTAGCAAACAACATGCAGGAATATATAATTCCAGTAGTGTACATAAAGAATTGCAATTATATTCAGAACTAAAGCATGCAAAAACACCAACCCTTGTACATTATCTTAATGCGGAGCGTGATATAAGGTATTTGGCAAAATATTATAAACGGAACCATATTAAATTAGTGGGAACCTTTCACAAGCCGCCAGAGGTGTTAAGAAAGACCATAACTGATACAAGGTATTTAAAACGGTTAGATGCCGCTATTTGTGTTGGCAGTAATCAGGTAGATTTTATAAAAAATTGGTTGGATTTGGAACGGGTTGTTTATATCCCTCACGGCATTGACACTCATTTTTTTAAGCCCGATATATCTAAAAAGTCACAGACTCCGCAAATCTTATTCGTAGGACAGCATCTTAGGGATTTTGAAACTTTTAATTACTGTATTCCCAAAATTTTAGAACAGTTGCCAAATGCTGATGTAATAGTAGCTTTAAACCAGCAATTTGCTGAAAAGATAAACAAGCATCAAAGAGTAAAAGTTTATACCGAAGTAAATGATATGGAATTGAGAAACCTCTATCAAAGTTCTCATCTGTTGTTTTTGCCCTTAAAAGATGTTACAGCATGTAATTCCATACTGGAAGCTATGGCTTGTGGATTGCCAATAATAACTTCTCAGGTGGGGGATATGCAAACCTATTTGGAAGGCACAGGAAATATGTTGTGTGAAAATGATAAGCCGGATAGCTTTATTGAATCGTGTGTGGCTTTATTGAAAGATAAAGAAAAACAAACATGTTTGGGTGTGGCATCAAGGGAAAAAGCTTTAGAGTTTGATTGGGGAATGGTAGCGGAACAGGTAAGGCATTTTTATAAAACTGTAATTAAATAACTTTGGGAGAAGCAAAACTTAATATAGTTATTTTCGATGGTTCTTTTGAAACCACATCTTTTATTAGACGGTTTATGCAGGGACTTGTTAATCGTGGACATCGAATAACTGTTGTTGGTTTTAATGAATATAACCCTCATCCAGTTTCAGGAGTTGTTTATCAATCCTTAGGAAGCAACCAGTCTAAAATCAAACTACTCATAACCAGTTTTAAGTTAGCTTTTAAATACGGTTTTTGGTCTCAAATATTAGAGGTTCTAAAAGAAGCTTTTAAAGGGAATCGTAAAGAGTTGCAACAACAAAACATGACATTGGTGTTTAAAATGCTAAAGCCAGATATAGTACACGTTCAGTGGCCATCTTTATTAACCTGGATAGAACCTTATTTAGAAAATGAAGATTTTAAAATTATCTTGAGTCAGCGTGGCTTTCATGTGAATGTCAGACCTTTTGTAAATTCCGATAATTTAGAATATTTAAAGAAAGTTTATCCAAGATTAGATGGGTTACATTCGGTATCACAAGCCATTTCTAAAACAGGAAAGCAAATAGGTAAGCCACATACAGGTATTGACCAGGTTGTCTATACGGGTGTCTATTTAAATGCCTTGCATTACAAACCAAAGCAGCAAAAAGGTGCTTTTTTAAAGTTAATATCTATAGGTCGCCCCCATTGGATAAAAGACTATTCTACCGCGATTAAGGCGTGTGCTATATTAAACAACCAAGGCGTTAATTTTCATTATACTATTGTTGGTGCACAGGGCGATGAAGAACTGCTATATCTTATTCATGATTTAGGTTTAGAGCAGAACATTTCTTTAACGGGTAAAATGCCTCAAGATGAGGTCTATAAACACGTGCAACAGGCCGATGTACTATTGATGACTAGTATAGAAGAAGGTCTTGCTAATGTGGCAGTTGAAGCTATGGCTTTAGGAACTCCTGTAATAAGTACAGACTGTGGGGGGATGAGTGAATTAATTACCCATGAGGTTACAGGATGGTTAGTACCAGTAGGACAAGAAGAGAGGTTGGCTGAACAAATTATTAAAGTTAATGCCTTACATCTGGATATTATAAATCAAGTCACAATAGCGGCTCGACTTCAAGTAGAACAGCGACATAGCGTGATAGAAATGATTGCTGGAATGGAAAAGTTATATCAGGCTGTTATGGTTTCTTATATTTAAGTATCTTCGGTTTTAAATGACAACATTTCAAACACCTATAATTCCTATAAAGCAGCAATTTGCGGTTCGTGAGCATACGGAACATGTTGTGGATAAAAAAGCGCTTTGTGTTTATGTGGCTCTAGGTTTTTTTCTGGAAGGAGATAGTTTTTATAAGGATCAACAGGTTTTACAATCAGGCACAAGTTATCAATTAAATGAACAACAGCATATTGTAAAACAACAACCTTATTTTAAATGGCATTACAGTCCAAGAAAAATAGCGTTTAAAGAAGCTTTATCCGAGTTTACCAATCTTTTTGAAAGAATTGTTAAGGAACAATCTTTAAAACAGCCAGTTATTTTGCCCTTATCTGGAGGATTGGATAGCAGAACACAGGCTGTCGCTTTACATCATTTAAAGGCCCATGTTCAGTCGTATTCTTACAGTTTCAAAGACGGTTTTAAAGAACATCTCATTGCAGAGCAAATTGCTAAAACCTGTGGTTTTAATTTTAAGGCTTTTGAAATTCCTAAAGGTTATTTATGGGATACTATAGACGATTTAGCTCATATCAATCAATGTTATACCGATTTTACCCATCCACGGCAAATGGCAATATTGCCAGCATTAAAAAAGATGTCAGGTGAATTTTCGGTAGGGCATTGGGGCGATGTGTTGTTTGATAGAGGAGTATCTACGCAGGAGGAAAATATGCCAGAGTTGGATATTGTCTATAAAAAAGTAGTAAAACCCGGAGGATTGGCTTTAGCAAATATGTTATGGCGAAACTGGAATTTGGAAGGTGATTTTGAAAACTATTTAAAACAACGTTTACAAACTTTACTTGATGGTATTGCTATTGAACATAAAGGCGCAAAAATGCGGGCTTTCAAATCTTTGTATTGGGCGCCGCGATGGACAAGTATTAATTTAAGTGTATTTGAAACTGTACACCCCATGCATGTGCCTTATTATGATGATAGGATGTGTCGTTTTATCTGTGAAATACCAGAAGAGCATCTCGCTGACCGCAAAATACAAATTGAATACATCAAACAACGTAACCCTAAATTGGCTAACATTATGT
>Ga0307414_10000758_pt1 | contig 16577 bp, 14 predicted proteins | sample DK1Ometagenome_FD_203804 | JGI IMG/M metagenome (GOLD analysis project Ga0307414, IMG submission 203804) | Maize rhizosphere microbial communities from greenhouse at UC Davis, California, United States - DK15-O-3 | ecosystem: Host-associated > Plants > Roots > Rhizosphere > Soil | place: USA... | reverse complement strand
CCCCCGGCACATGGACATAAGTGATGAAAGAAACATAAATCATCACCAGGAAGGGCAGAACTACGATCATGATGAGAATCAAACCGGCAACCGCCGAGGCGAGATAGCGCCACTTTCCCAAATCGACGATAGTCGGCCGATAACCGCGGCCAGTCACCGTCACGTAACGTTCCGATCGCTTGGTCAGGCCCCGGTAGAAGTAAACGAACAACATGGTGATCAGGAGAAGCGAGACCGCATAGGTTGCCGCCAAATTTTGATTGGGCGGAAATGCTCCGATCGCTTCGCGGTAGATTTTCGTCGTAAACACCTCGATACGGGCCGGCAGCGCGATGATCGCCGGCGTGTCGAAACTCTCAATTGCTCGGACAAAGTTGAGCATGGCCGCGGACAATAACGCCGGGCGCACAATCGGAAACGTGATGCGCCAGGCGATTTGGAGGTTACTCGAACCGGCGACGCGAGCGGATTCTTCGAGAGAAGGATCCATCGAATAAAGAGAAGCCGAGACGATCAAGAAAGCCAGAGGGGTGGTGATCAGCGATTCGACGAAAACCATTCCCCAGAGTGAATAGATATTAAATGGCGCCTCGGAGAGACTGAAGATGTCCATCAATGTCCGGTTGATGAGCCCCGTTCGCGGGCTAAGGAGCACGGTCCACGCCACCGCCAGCATGACTGGCGGGAAGATGTTTGGGACAATCGCCGTGAGCTCAAAAAATCGCCGAAACGGCGCGTTGGTGCGGATTGCGATCCACGCCAAGGTCGCCGCCAGTACCGTGGCGATAACCGCTGACCCGGTAGCGAAAAGAAAAGAATTAAAAAGCAACAGATAAGTAAGGGGATCGGAATAAGCATTAACGTAGTTGTTGAGCGTGAACGCGCCTGGAACTCCGAGCGGCTGGCTCAGGAAACTCCCGTAAAACAGCATCACTGTTGGTGACAGGCTAAGAAAACCAATAACGATCGCGACAAACGCCACCACGGCGATTTGGGGTTCGCGACGAAATGAATCGATGATCCGGTTCAACACCTCAACATTTCCGTTCTATCAAAAATGAAGAGGGCCGACCCTGTACCGGGCAAGCCCTCCTATTCCTTCTACCTGTCCGTCCGGCAACGTTCGCGACTATTTTGCGAAGAAGATATCCCTAAAAGTTCCTCCCATTAATTTCTTGAACTCCTCCGCCGATGGATTCTCCATGAACATCATGTTGGGCGCAACCTTTTCGGCGTTCTTAATCGGCGGATAAATTCCCGGAGCCATGACGAACTCACCATCCTCGGCGATCTCCTTCTGTCCTTCCGGAGAGCAGGCAAAGTCGATGTACAGTTTGGCCGCATTGGCGCGGCCCGTCTTGGCGCTTAGGCTCAAGTAATTGGGATCTGTTAAATATTTGTCCTGAAGAACATAATCAACCGGGCCTTTGTACTGTTTCACGTACTTAATATAAGTAATTCCAACCAGCGCCTCACCTTTAATGACCGTGGTCGTTACGGGTGCCAGTGAATCGACAAGTATCGGCCTCTGCTTGGCCAAGGCTCTCACGTAATCGAGCCATTTATCTTTCTTGAACATCTGTAAGTTCCAGAGGAACTGCGCCGTGGTGGTATGCCGTGTAGGGTCGGGAATACTGATTTTCCCGGACCATTTAGGATCGAGCAAGTCATCGAGCGTCTTAGGAACCTCATTCGCCTTAACCAGATCGCTATTGTAGAGGATGCTGATCGGCAGCACGCGCCATGGCGTAATCAAGGCGTCTTTTTCTTTGAACTGGGCGGGAAACTTTTCAGAGGACGGGGGTACATACTTTTGAAACAAGCCCTCGCTCTTCATGATTAACTGGACACCGCGGTTGCCTTCGACAACATCAAAGCCCGGCCGACCAGCGCGCCATTCCGACAACGCGCGCTCCGAAACTTGGGTCGAAGAGCCGCGCCAGTACTCGACATCGATACCGTATTTTTTTTTGAATGCCGCATGTAATCCGTCCATCGCCTGTGGCACAACGGAACCATAGACGATGACTTTGCCTTCGGTTTTGGCGGCTTCGACGTTTGCCTGTTGCGCAAGCGCCGTCGCTGGCATCAATCCGGCAGTTAAGCAAAGGACCATCAGCAAAACCTTCCAGCTCTCAATCAGTGATCCCATGAAGCCTCCTTAAAATGGCGATTAGGCACGTATTACCTATATATCGAAAGGCACTAAGTCAAGAAAACAGGGTATTTATTATGCCGGTTTGATTGCGAAGATTAGCTCGAATTGGGTTGTTTATGGACTGTAACAAGCGCTGTTCAAGCAGCGCCCAGATGTGGTTCAGAGTCGGACTGAAACTGTCGAACTCTTCGGGACTAGGCGACAAGCCGCGCGGCCATGCGCGCAACCTCTTTTCTCATTTCCTGAGTGCCCATCGGTAAGAGCACGGGCAAGTTTAGCCCGGCATTTACGAATACCTGCAGCTGGCCTCTGCAGTCATTTGCCGTGCCGGCAATGGAATGAGCAAAAACCACCTCATCACTGATAAATTTCTTCGCAGCATCCCAATCTCGTTTGGCCACCGCCGCCGCCAATCCCTCCTGGTCGACCCTGCCGCCGCCGAGCCGAATATTATCGGCGTGGTGAGTGTTGCGAAAAATATACGCGAGAAAAAGCTTGTTGGCATCGATTGCCTCACGCGGATTCTCTGAAACCGCGGTAGTGATAAACCCCGCCACATCTACTTGATTAGCCGATTTGCCAGCTTTTGCCGCCCCGATCCGGATCTCGGCAGTGCAACCCGTAATATATGCCGGCGAGCACCCGCCCGAGAGCAAGACGCCATCGCCGATTTCGCCCCCTAGCTGAAGCATCCTCGGACGCACTGCAGTGATATACATGGGAATCCGCGTCGACGGCACGAAGCCCATCTTCGGACCGTTCAGGCGAAACATCTCACCCCGATAATGGACCGGATCGCCCTTTAACAATCGGTGAAGAATGTCGACGTATTCACGCATGGTTTTCAACGGGCGAGGCGACTCGATGCCGGCTTCTTTCAGTGCGGCGGCATTTCCTGTCCCCGGGCTGGCAACCACCCTCCCTGGCGCAAATTCCTCCATCGTCGCCAGCGCCATGGCCGAGATGATCGGCGCGCGCGAGTATGGACTCATGGGCGCGGGGGCGACCTTAATCCGCTGTGTCGAGGCGAGCAAGGCCATTGACGTCGTCAACGAATCTCTGAAGCAGAGATGGTCGGACATCCAAAGCGACTCTATTCGAGCCTCCTCGGCAAGGCGGGCCAGCTCGATCATTTCATGAACTGAATAAAATCCATCAAAGCATAAGCCCAAACGCATAATGCCCTCTTTCTAATCTGAAAGCCTTGCAGCCGTGTTGCGCTCGCAGGACCTGTTCGTCTCAATTCTCCATGCTCGTCAGGCTCGATGACTTGATGCGGGTCTCTCTAGATTTCGCCTGGTATGTGAGACATTGAGCAGCCCCCGGCAGATTCTTAAAATCGTGTTAGAACCCATTGTGCAAAATCGCCGCTATGTTTCCTGCCCCGGCATCCGCAAGTCCCATTTTCTCCAAAGTTAAACCTTGTCTCGAGTAGTCGATTCCATTAGCCACCGAAGCCAGCGTAATCAAGGAATTCATCACCGGCGTTTCGATGCCAAATAGCCGGCCAATTTCGGCCATCGGCACCAAGCCGTAGCCGACATCTTCATGAAGGTAACGATGATTGAGATCAGCCGGGGACTTGATCTTGAAGTTAGGTCCGCTTTCATGAATCGCCCGAAAGACTGAACCGCTGTCCTGTGCTTCAGAGGAAGTCAGTCCTGCTTGATAAAAGATATTGATAAACGGCATCGGCTTAAGCCCGAGGCTGTTAACAATTTGCAAGCGCTCTTTGTCGACCTCCTCGATCCAAGCCGCGATGGCCGGCGTTACCCCTTCGCGATAATACAAAAAGTTACCGCCGGTTTTTTCGATCCAGCCGACGTTGCCGATCATTCCGGCCGGATGCATGATGGCATTGATGTTCGACAAACCGGTTTCAAGCACGTTCTGAGCAGGTGTGACATTGGGGTAAATACTTTGGATTTCGCCGACCAAATCGTCGTTTTCCCGCGCCGGAAAAGCGGCACAGCGGAGATTCGTCGTTCGGCGATAGATTTCGACGTGGGCCGGTTTCACCATGCGACATATATAGGTCAGGGTCACGGTCTCGCACAGCCTGACGTTCGCCTGGCTGCCGGCAAGACGCAGAACGTTGGCAAAATGTAGCGAGCCTCCGGTATGGCCGGGATTCAAGAGAATACGTTGGCCATCCCGTAGATGCGCCGCCATGCTTTGCGCCAGATATTCATGCGCAACCGCCGGCGCTGCAACAATAATCAGATCCACGCCATCGATAACCGGGACAATATGCGGGCTGTGAAAATAGGGCGCGGCAAACTTTTCTTCGCCGGCCTCTGAAAGCGTGATCCCTCCCTGCTTGATAATCGGCAGCAGAGTCGCATCCGAACGGGAAAACAGCCGGACTTCATAGCCGCGCAAGGTCAAGTCAGCCGCCGCCGCGCACCCGCCATTGCCGGCGCCCAAGACGGCGATTTTACGAATTGGCATGGTAGGCGAGAAAAGTTTGCTCCGCTAACGATTTTTTACGATGACAGCGGATACCGCTATTCGTGTTCGTGCCACGTGTTCGTGCTCGGTCGGATTCACGAGGCACGTTTTCACGGACACGAACACGCTTGGCCGCTACGACTTGATCCGGTAGTGTTCCAGTTTATCTTCATCCACTTCGATACCGAGCCCTGGTTTTGATGCAACGATGATATCTCCCTTGTCGAAGGCGAAGGGCTCGGTGATGATATCGTCCTGGTAATAGATTCCCGCGATCCCTTTCTTCGCCTTCTCCTTAGGGGAAGAAACCGGCACGACAGAACCGTAAGTAACAACTCCTGTGGATGCGGCTAAGTGCAGATTGGCTGCGTTACCAACTCCGGTTTCGACAGATCCGTTTATATTGCAGGGCAATCCTGCCGCTTCAGCAACGGCCGCGACCTTTTTAGCTTTGAACATTCCGCCCGGCTTGGTGGTGTAAATCGAGATGATATCGGCAGCCTTTTTGTGAACAATCTCGAGCACGTCTTGCGCTGTCCACGCGCTTTCATCCGCCATGATCGGTGTATTGACGCGGCGCGCCACCTCGGCCATGTGATCGATACCTTCCACCGGTTGCTCCATGTAAAGGAGATCGTACTCTTCCATGGCTTCGATTATTCTGACCGCGACCTTGGCAGTGGGATAACCCTGATTGGCATCGACGCAGATATTCAATTCGGGACCGATGGCTTTTCTGATCTGCTTAACCAGCTCGACATCCCGCTTCCGATCGACGCCGCCTTTGAGCTTGATCGTCCTGACGCCTTCGGCTTTAGCCTGAACCGCTTCGTCTACGGCCTGATCGATTTCCATCAGCCCAAGACTATGCGCGATGCTGACCCGTTCGCGAAAGCAACCGCCGAGCAGCTGGTAGGCCGGAACGTTCAGAGACTTGCCGACGACATCGTAAAGCGCGGAGTCGATGGCCGCCTTACAATAAGGATATCCTTTGATGGCTTTGTCCATGACAGCATGGATCGTTTCGAAGCGGCTCGGATCTTGCCCTTTCAACGCCGGCGTAAGAATATCATTGATGATGTGCATCGTGCTATGCGGCGTTTCTCCAAAATACCTGCCGTAATCGCCGCCCCAGTCCTTCAGCACCGGCGCTTCACCGTGCCCGGTCAGACCATCGTCTGTATGCAATTTCACGATCACATAGACCCCAATGGGTGTCGTCAAACTGGCCCATTGATGCAGCCGCCGCGTCGGCAGGTGAATCGGGATAGTCTCTATTGAGGTAATCTTCATGCGGACCTCAACCGACTGTTAATAGCGTGTCGGCCGGTGTGTAATCAGACAACAACTCGCAACCCCCTTGAGAAACGCAAAACATATCCTTGTTTTGCATGCCGAATCGTTCGGGAACATAAACCAGCGGTTCGAAAGCTCCTACCATTCCGGCTTCGACGATTTCGTCGCCGTAACGGCCCATATAGGGTTCCTCGTGGAGATGCAGGCCGATCCCATGGGCGACGAAACTGATCGGGTCAAAGCCCAACTCGCTAAACTTGGCAAGAAACTTCTGGTAAATCTCGCTGCAGCGAGCTCCGGGCTTGATCATATCCATCACCAGATATTTGCATTCGATGAGGTTCGCCCAGATCTTCTCCTGCTCAGACGTTGCCTGTCCAACCACCGCCGTGCGGCAGACTCCGGCCAAATAACCATTCTTTTGGCCGAAAATCTCCATCCGAATCAAATCGCCTTTTTGCAGCTTGCGTTCAGTAGGTCCAACGTTGGGAAATTGGCTGCGCTCGCCCGAGGCGATGATCATGAGCTTGTAGCTTTCCGCGCCCGCGGTAAATAGCGCGGTCAATAAATTACCGGCAAGCTCCAGCTCGCTCATACCGGCTTTGGCCTGCATCAAGGTATCGCCAATCGCCTTATCCGTCAGCTTGCTGAGTGATCGCAGCAACGAAAGCTCAGCCGTTGTTTTTATCTGACGGGCGTTATTAAAGATCGCATCACCGGCGCTCCAGTGAGCGTCAGGAAGAAGCCTCTGCAGGGTAGCGAAATCTTTGGCGGGTAAATATTCCATTTCGATCGCGAGATTGGCTTTGGCGAGATCAAGATCTCTCAGGGTCTCGGCGAGTTTCTCCATGGGATCGTCGCTGAACTCGCGATAAATGCGCAGATCATCAATGCCCGCATGCGCTTTGACTGTGGTCGCTTCCATATCGATTGCGACCATTGAAACCCGAGCATCGGCGGTAACGATACAAATCGCATGCCGCCAACGCATCAAGGATTGCGAGGGCACGACGAAACCGGAGACATAGGTCACGTTTTCGGGAGAGATCGCGATGAGCGCGGCCAATCGGTGATCGACAATGCGCTGTTTCAGACGAGCGATGATTTCTTGATCCATGATGGCGGTGCAATGTTCAAGACATAGATTGAGTGGAGTGCCGCTATGAATGCCCCGGGAGAATAGCCGCTGTCAGCTGGAGCGTCAAGAAGAGCAGCCGAGCGCCTGGTGTTATCCGAATATTTCGGTGAGCACTAAGAGAACGAGCCGCTATGCGCAAGACCTTCAGAAAAAGCCGGCGAAATGATCGAGCGAAACTTTCCTGTCCGCCACCGCCGACCCGACGGCTTGCAGATCGGGAATATGCTCGATCGAATCAAGTTGCTGCACATTCTTGGGCTCGACGCTCGCAAGCCCTAAACTCGTCAAACCGTGCCGCGTCAACTCGGCATTGTACCGCAGGTAGGTAAAAAGCCTTGGTTGAACCGGGCCTCTCGTTCCGATCAAATCACCGACTTCGCGATCGAGCGGATCTCCGGCAAGGCATTTACCAAAAACCCTGCACAGAAAATCCTGCTCGTTCAGCGCCGCCGCCATCAACGCCGATGGTATGGAGCTGGCGTTGTAAAGCACGTTCATTTCATCGGGTCGCAAGTCGGCGTTGGCATCCGGGCTCGTTCCGGTCCCGACTGACACAAGCAGTAAATTGTTTTCGCCCACGGGCCAGTTCAAGTTGAACGCCTCCATGGTTGCCATGAGAAAGGCCTGGAACGCGGGGTTGTTGTACATGGTGATGCCGCCATCGACAAAGATGAACTCCTTAGGTCCGACACGCACCACTTCAGGCGGAAAATAGGTCGGCGCGGCGGTACTGGCACGAACCAGCTGCCAGAGCGGCAAATTAAGATTGCAATCCGCGCGAGCGCAATCATTGTATTTGGCTCGTGGGTTGTTGGATATCGGCCAAGGCGAATCGGTCGAGGCATTGCGCATGACCATCATCAGCAACGCATCTAACTTTTCACTCCCCAGGGTGGTCTCGGCGCCAAACTCCTGACGCAGCCGGGCAGAGAGTTTTTGATCTTCGAACTTATGCCGATAGTAGCGATTCAGCAACGACGCTTTATCGAACATCTCCCGGCCGTTTTGCAGGTAGAAGTCACGAATTCGATCGACGCTCATGCGCCACGAGAGACAAGCGGCGATGATCGCGCCGGTGCTGGTGCCGGCAAAGAAATCGAAATAATCCGCGAGCACAAAATCATTGCCCCGCCCTAACTTGTCCCGCAGCATCCTTTCTATCTTCGCCAGCACTTCGACGCTCAGGATGCCGCGGATGCCGCCACCGTCCAGCGCCAGTATTTTTTTCGGTCCATTGATTTCGACCTTATCCGCCAGGCTCATAGCCACCTCTCGTCACCACAGAGTCGTTGTGTCGATCACATACACTCTGCCTGAATACTTCTGCACGGTCTCGAACATATGTTGGGTTCCGCCGGGGCCGTCGCCGCCTTTGCGATTCCAAAGGCAAACAAAGCGCACCTTCTCCGGGCCCCATGCCAGCGAGGTGTAGAGCTGCCAAAGGTTTAGGCGCGCGAATGGATTTGCTGCCGGGGGTAATTCTCCAAGCACTTCGGGCATGACCAAGATTGTGGTGTTTGGATGAGACTTGACTTTGAAATAGCGCTCCGTCCAGTTGCCCGGAGCGAAGGAGACAGACTTCTGTAAAAACGTCGGCTCGTCGAAGGCTAAGCGTAATTCAAGTTTGACTCCGCGCTCAAGCGCGGCTTCGGCAAACAACAGGTCTCCGCCGCATGCCCCACCGCACAGAGCTACATCATGCGCCCCGGCGTTCAGCTTTTCCAGCGTAGCCGCTATCGCCGCAGCGGCAACCTTCTCTTTATCAACAGGAAAGCGCGGTTCGGGCCGATCCGGAGCATCGATCATATGACCGCTGAACAGCACAACCTGTTGTGGCGTCCATGTCTTATCTGGTGGATTGAGCCGGCTCAAGGCGCGATCCAGAATCGCCACTGCGGTTTCAACTTCCTCCGGACGAAAACCCAGGAGTCTCAGCAACTCGAGCTGCTGGCACGACGAATTGAGTTTGAACCAATCTTTATCAGCGACGGCAACGGCATTTTTATATGCCGCATCGATCGCCTGCCTCGCGCCCATCAAGACTTCTAATTCGGCTAGACTGATGCGGGCCCAGTAATCTTTCGGATTTCTCTCCAGAGCGCCGCGGATCGCCCACCGCACTCCGCCTTCCATTTCCGCGCGCACGTCGGCTTTCAGGTCGTCCGCCGACAAGTGAGCCAACAGATGCAACAAGGTTACGGCGTTGATTCCGGAGTAGTAATGCGCCGGATCTTTGCGAAATCCGGTGGCGTATGCGTTGATGGCTTCGTGCAGGATTCCACTTTCGATCTCCGCTTCCCGGCGCATGTCGACCACAGATCTTCCGTTCTGCTTCCAGCAATCCACCCAGGCGTCTTTTTCCAGGCGCCCGCGCATCGCCCAACTCTCGGCATCTTGAGGGAATTCATCGATCAAATCTTCGATGCACTCTTTGGCATCATCATGCTTTTTTAGCCGGCCGAGTATTAGGCACTTCTGCCGGCGACTCTCTAAATCCTTAGGCCGGATCGCCAGCGCCTCTTCATACTGCGCGAGAGCGAATTTGAATTGGCCCAGCGAAAGTAGCGCCCGGCCGGCTTTTTGGAGCGCCTCGAGATGAAACACACGGGTCGGCGCCTCGCCGGCTAATACTAGAATATCTCCGGGCCGGTTGCCCCTCCTGGCTATTTCGATTCGCTCTGCCCAATTTTCATATTGCTCCCAAAACTCTCTGGCTTCTTCGATCCGCAGAGACTTCCAATCAGGCTCATCCAAGTAGGGTAGCAGATGATAAACCGGACTCACCTTGCGTCCATACCAAGCATGGATTGTCTGAGTCGCGACCTCGGCCAGTTTTTTCTTGTCATCCTCCACGTACTGCGGATCCGGAATGGCCACGGCGGACTTGATGGTAGTTCGATACCGGACCGAACGTTCGGTAAGAAGATCGAAAGGCATTTGATCGCGTCGGCAGGTGATCTGAACCACGCCCCGCTTTCTAAGCGCGTGGCGCACGCCAAGCTCGTACCAGACATTGGGATTGTCGATGGACAAGTCGGCGACCACTAGATCCGCGAGCAGCAGTTCCTGGAACATATCGGTGCGGATATTGCCGGCGCGCATCTCTTCATCGGCGCGAAACACTTCGAATCCCGCCCCCTCCAAAGCCGGCTTGATCAATTCCCGGAAGACAGCATTGAAGTCGATATCTTCCTTGATGCCGAAGGGCATCGCGACAAATGCATGGTGCGCCATATCCTTTCACCTCATCGGATCGGCGGCGGTATGCCAATATCGGACAAATACTGCCGCCTCCTTGCGTGCGCGTGCGATCTTCGCTCCAAGATTCCGGCGTAACCGGAGGAAATCTCCCAGTTTAGATAAATACTCTCAACCAGCCCGCAAGTATAACCTTTTTGATAGAGAAACGCTCGCTAATTCCAACAATATGACTCAACTCAACCCAAGCTCAAATTGTATGAATTCGATTCGCGAAAGACCGATATTCGGAATCCACTAAGTCCGGTATCCAATACGACATCTGATTTCACCACCTACACCTCGATCATGAGGCAACCTAGTCAGGAGTGGCAGGAGAGCGAGAAATTTGCGCTTGGCTTTCTAACGAAAAATTGCTAACTAATTTGGATTCTCAACATGGAGGCCTAAGGTGAACAGGAAAGAGCTCGAAATGCGCATTTGGGGCAAGACGATAGCGTCTGCAAAAAAGAAAGGAATTATTTCGGAAGAGGAAGCGCAGTTTTTGTTAGATGAATATCTTAAAGAATTTAAGGTCAAAAATGGTTGGGACGGCGTAAGTCATTTTATCCCAAGGGTCTTTTGAATTTCGAAGCCTCAGTCAAATGCCATGTTTGCGACGAAATTTCCGGTATTCACTTGATGATGACTTCTCCTAATACGGCTGCTAGTACCGCGCCCGGTTACGGTTTTCAGATCCAATAAACGGTTCTCGAGTTCGGTAGTCTTCGGTTCTGCTTTCAGCCGTCGAAAGCACGGTTTAGTTCGAGCCGTCAGTTTTAACAGCCGCGGATCGGTTGTTTGTTCGTTGCAAGTTACCCGGCTGAATTGCTGATTGCGTTGCTCTCGGTGGCAGAATTTTGCTGACCGCTTGCATTGCACTCTTCGGCCTACTGATTCTCCCCTGCGCGGGATTGTTGAATCGCCTCAACAATCGCATCGGCTTCAAGACCCAGTTCCAGGGTCTCGATTAGGTTACTGTAACGATCGGGATCGATAATCGCCTTCACTTCCGGTTCGAACACGTGATACACGGGCAAACCCAACTCAATGCCGCCGAGCGGCCCGGCATAGGTCGGATCGCCGCGGGTCATGGTTTCGAACTGCACGCGCGCCGCATCGACGTTGGGCGCGCCAAGCAGCACGACCAGATCATCCTTACCGTATTCCTCTGCCAGTTGTTTGACTCGACCTTGAACCTCAAGGTCCACCGCGCCGGCCGCGGTTCAAACAAAGCACTGAGTGGTCGCGTAAACTACCTCCGCGCCCAGATTTTCGATCGCCTGTTGGATCGTGTGGGCGGGTACCCCGTCGCGTTCCCCGAGAATTGCGATTTTCTTGCCGCGAATTTCCATGAAGTTTCCTCTCAATCTGATTTAAGCTGAAGTTCAGCCCTCGTATCGTTGCCGCTCCAGGATCACCGACGTGCCCATATCCATGATCACTGTCGCTCCAACATCACCGACATGCCATCACTTAGTTGAGTCATCTGCCCCAAAAATAAACTAGCGCGGGCAAAAAGAAAACACCGCTTGAATTGTCCGTGAGTCAATTCCTGGACTGCATGCGGCACGTAAGCCAGCGCGGAGGCGATATGGCCCTGGGTTGGCGCATAGCCGGGCAATCCCTTTTCTTTCATGAACGCCGCAAGGTCACTTTTTGCCACTTTCCCGGCCTTGACCAGGACGGCGCCGAGCATCCGGTAGTTTCGCTCGGCAACGTCGCCACCGTTGGCCGGCAACGTGATCTCCGGGTTGTGCAGTTCCGTGACAAATTTATCGATCGCCGTCACGGGCAGCTCTAGCCGGTTCAGCGGGTCGACAACGAGTGATTTGAGCTGCTGATCCAGTGAGGCGCCGGCCGATACCGGATGTCGGGCGACCCCGGCGAGATTAATGATCGGGCTTTTGCCATCATCACGGCCGACCCAGACCGCAACTGCAGCCTGCATGTCTTCCAGCACCGGGATCTTCTTCTCAAGATGATACAGAAACTTCATGCCGAGCTTGGGCAGAGACGATCCGCCGACGACAACGATGTTTTCAGCGACACCGCTTTGCACGAGCGCGGCGGCCGTGACCATCGCCGGAATCGGCGCGGCGCAAAAATCTTTGATATCGAAACCCGAGGCCATGTCGCAGCCGGAAAATTCGGCGATCGCTTTGGCTAGATTACCGCCGCCGCGCTGGTAACGGTCGCCGACCGCCTCCTCCGAACAGCCCAGTACAAACTCCACATCTTGCTTCGTAAGGCCCGGGTTTCCGGCGAAGATTTCCTGAAGCGACAAAGCCGCGGAGACCTTGCCGCAGAGGTTCTCCAACAGCACGGTTGCCGATAGGGATTCGTCTTCGTGATGCCCATTGGCGATGAAACCGACCGGTTCAAAGTTGTTGCCTGCAAACAGCGGCAAGCCATCGCCTTGCGCAATCACCGTCTTCAATTTGATTGAATCAACGACATTGGGCATAGCCGTTACTAGAGACCTGCAAATGGGAAACTGCTGCAGAGGCTCGGCGGTTTCCTCCCAGAAACGCTCGAGCAAGGCAACATGCTTGAACGGATCTGCCAGCGCAATCAGGGCCAGAAACAAGCCTTCATCGATGATGCTGCCAAAAGATTTTCGTTCTTCACTGAGTGCCGCAGATTGATCGAACCAGGGCCGACTGACCGAAGATAATTTCTCAGGCGCTTGCTGACCGATGAAAACCTGATTGGGCAAGTAACCCTGCGCTTGCTGAAAGGATCTAAGATTTCGGTTCAAGTCTGCGAGACGTGCTGGATTGGCGGCAATTTCCCGGTGCGGTTTGGACCCATAACGTGTCAGACCCGGGGTGTGGATCAGGACGCTGGAGGCGGCTTTGATTACCGGAGTGAAATTTGACATGGCTGTTACTTCAGGCTGTATAAGCTACGATACCGCGACGATCAAGGATAGCGCTCCGGCTGACGCTTAGACTACGATTGCAGTCACGAGCGATTGTTGCGAGCTACCAGCTTGGTGAATGTGTCTTGCAGGCTGCTCAAAAAAGACCTCAGAGGTTAGGCGCGCGAAGTTCGATGAAATACGCTTCAATACGTCAAAGCGAGTCGCGCGAGCGCAACGATACCTATGAATTTTTTTCGGCAGCTTGCTAGTAGGCATTGCAGATCCAGGATTCCTTTCCCCAATTATCAACGCCGCCAATCACCATATCGCGCGCGTCCAAGGTTAGCTTTCCCTGTGCCTGAGCCACGGGCGCGCCAGGGTAGCTGAGAATCTGCACGCGATCATAGGGGCCGACCAGGCGTTCGGGTTCGGGCAGCTCCAACCAGCGATCACGACTGCCGGTGCTCACGACGGCATCGGCTTCAGCAACATAGAACAGCAGCGGCGCATCGATCCCGTCCTTGCCGCCGTACTCATAAGTTACCAGCACTGTAGCAATACCACGCCGCTCGCACGCGCGCACCGTCAGCATCACGTCGACGAAGGCGTTACCGGAACCGAGCCAGGTCACGAGCGCTCCGGCGGCGCCCAGGGTCGCGGCTAATTGCGCGGCATTTTGGGCGATCACTTCCTTGCCATGAAAAGTCTCGTAACGGATCCGTTGCAAAATCATGCCGCCAAAATTCAAGCGCCGGCCGTGATCTCGGTAGAGCCCGAGCACCAGAGGATGGTTCTGCCAGTCCCAGGTAATCGGAAAGTAGCCGATGCCGCGGGTGGCATTGACTGCCATGGCGCAGTCGAGCAACTCGTTGGGATGAACCACGGTCGAGAGCGATTCGCGTATCGGCAACCCGTAATAGCTCACGCCCGAGTGAACATGATGATCATCGGTCAAACATCCTTGAATCAAGACGACGTTGGGCAAATCCGGATGCCTTTGACTGAGATCGAAAGCCTCTACGCTCGCGGCCTCAATGCCGATGGTGGTCTCGGCGAGGCGCCGGGCAACCTGGAATTCTGCCGTTTGAATCGCCGTGTGCGCATCGAGCTCTGAAAGGCCTTCGCGCAGCTTCATGATCAACACCAGATGCAAAAGCCCGCCGAATTTGGACACCGCAGCGCCTGCTCCCCAGCTATCGAGCAGAGCACTGCGCTGGACGCCCAGTCCGGCTCTAACGGTTCCCTCATACTCCGCCGTGGCGATCACCGTCATGCCCGATAAGCGATGGGTGCGACCGGCGCCGACTGCTTCGACCGGTCCGAGTATCCCCGGAAACACCTGACCGTTGCCGCTTGCCTTCACCCGGGGCTCAACGATGTCGCGGATACCGGTGATGCGCGCCCTGTCGCCGGGACAAACCACAGCCAAAGATGCTTCCGCGATACGCCCATCGCGCAGGATCGTTTCCTGCAACGCTGGTTGATCGACCTCCAGCGTTCCCGCTCGGTATTCGAACTTCCGGCCTAGACGAATCTCCGCCACAGGATAATCAGCCAGTTCGAGCCGCATGCTCGCTTACCCGCTCACCGCCATATTAGGAGTAAATACCGTCGGTCCCGTGACTTCGGCTTCAAGCGCTTTTAACGCGGTCTGAACGATCTCTCGGCGTAGGCGCGCGTCGAGATCCTGCGGCAAACTCGGATCGCCGCAAGGGTGAGGTATGCTGACGCCTTTAACGATGCGGTTGGCTCGCACCTGCTCGGCCACCGGATACATCGCGCTGACCAGGGCTACGGGAAGTCCCGCCTTCTCGAGTTCTTTGCTCATCACAGCGCCGCTGCGACTACAAGTCCCTCACGTGGCGACAAACAGCACGCCCTCGACATTGTCTTTCTTCAGATCCGCGGCAATTTCCTGGCCGACGCGGCGCATCACCGCGGGGGAGCCTTGATTGCCTGGGATAACGTAATACGCCGGGTACAGTTTACCGGCGCCGATCACCCCGTCGGCTTCCAACGACCTGAGCGCGTCCAGCGGCACGCCATAATGCGGATTTTTGTTCATGTAGGCAACATTGTAGCCGCCGTGCACCGCTTCCCACTTTCCCGGTTCGAGCGCTTTGAGCTCGGCAATGTTGTATTTACGCCAATGCGTGTTGCGGTACGTTTTGAATCGATCCGGATTGCCCCAGGGCACGACGCCGCTGGTGGTGATGACGGCGATATTGCGGGCTTTTAAATCATCAAGAGGCGGAGCCGGTTTGATATCGTCCCACTCTTCCATCGGTATTTCGGTAGTGAACGGCTCATGGTTGATCTTTTTGAGCAACATATCGATGGCGCGATCGGCGCCGGTCCGATCGGTTCTTTCCAAACGGCGGATTCCGCGGCCGAAGTAGCCTTCCTGGAGCGCCGGCCCGATGGCCTCGCCCCGGGTGAGCTTGGAAACAAACTTCGCTAGCGCCTTAAGGGCATCGGTCATGCCGGTGGCTGTCTCGGTTGTCGGTAAACAGAAAACCCGAGCATCGGCGATGTCGCGATAAGTGCCGATGGCAGGATTTTCTTCGTGCATGGCGGTCACGCAGGGAATGTTCAGGGCCGTGGCAACGGCGTGACAAATTTCGATGCAGCTCATGCCGTAGCGCCCGGAATTAAACGCCGGACCAGCGACTAATGCTTGCGCATCGTGAGAGCGAACCGCTTCGAGGATTGCATTGATGGCTTCTTCACTATGCTCATGAAAATAGTTGTCGCCGTAATAGATCGTGCAAGCGACCTTGAAGTCAGGGCCGAGTTGCGACTGGAGCCCACGCGCCGCGCCCGCAGTACTTTCGATCACGCCGACGGAGATGCCCGCCTTCTCTTCGCCGCCCAAACCGGCAAAGAACTGGTTAACGACATGGACGATTGTGGTCATCGTGAAATCCTCCTTGCAGCAATGCGTCAATAAAAGCACACTACATTTTTTCCTTATTCATTTATAGCTCGTCAACACCGCTGGTCAGCGAACAATACGGATTGACGAGCGTAGGACGGCTTTGAAATTGAGCCCAACGAAATCGTTCGGCAGCCTTCACTGGCCAGCCCGCTGGAGTTCCATAAGCTGCGGCCAAAGACTTGTCGCCTCGCTCCACTTGCGAGTGGTATCCGGTTTAGCAGGGCCCTGAAAAACTCGGTTTGTAGGCTGCTCAAAAAGATTCAAAGGCATGGCGCGCGAAGGTCGAGGAGCTGAGGCGTACGGTTCGGTACGGTGAAGCGACACGAACAAGCGTAAAGAAGCCTATGAGTCTTTTCAGCAGCTTGCTAGTAATCCCTGCATACCCATCCCTGCTCCCCCCAGATGTCGGCCCCGCCGATAATCACGTCCCTTCCTTCCAGCGGCAAGGCGCCAAGCGCCGGACTCGCAGGCACGTCGGGATAAGACAATACTT
>Ga0307414_10000757_pt1 | contig 16587 bp, 11 predicted proteins | sample DK1Ometagenome_FD_203804 | JGI IMG/M metagenome (GOLD analysis project Ga0307414, IMG submission 203804) | Maize rhizosphere microbial communities from greenhouse at UC Davis, California, United States - DK15-O-3 | ecosystem: Host-associated > Plants > Roots > Rhizosphere > Soil | place: USA... | reverse complement strand
GGAATCCACGCACGACGACCTCGTGAAGGAATGGGGACCGCAATCCAGCGAAGGCTTCAAGGAGAAGCTGGAACTGGCAAACCGCGCCATGAAGAAGCTGGGACTGGTCGATGCCTACAAGGCCAAGGGCATTCTTCTCCCAGACGGAAGCCTGACCGAACCGACGATCGCCAAGGCGTTCGCGGAAATCGGCGGAACGATGTTCAAGGAAGACACTCTTGGCAACGACGGCAATGTCCAGAAGGGCAACCCCTTCAAGAAGGATGCGGCCGGCGGGCGGAATATGACGGCGATTTCGGCCCTCATCAAAAGCGACCCCGAACGAGCAAAGCGTCTGGCCCGCGAGGCCGGGGAAAACCCGGCCCAGTGGATGCCATCCAACCCCCTTTGACGCGCTCAATTCCATAAGGAAAGACTATCATGGCTGATGCATGGACACGGCTTTCGGACGCAATTCTTCCCGCGCCGTACGCCCAATACTCTTTCGAAGCTCACGTTCAGAGCCTCGAACTCTTCCAGGCCGGAGTTCTGTTCTCCGACCCGGAAATCACTGCAAAGCTGTCGATGGGCGGTCGCTCCGTCGATATGCCCGGCTGGAAGGATCTCGGTTCCGATCCGTCCGAACCGGTCAACGATGACCCGACCGACTCGATCGAACTGAAGAAGATCGGTAGCCGTCGCGAAGTCGCCGCCCGTAACATCCGTGCGCAGGCATGGGGCGTTCCGGACCTGACTTCAGTTCTCGCCGGCTCCGACCCGCTGAAGACGATCATCGATCGCCAGACCGACTACTGGCAGCGGGCCAACAAGAAGATGATCATCGCCATGCTTCAGGGCGTGGTCGCTGACAACATCGCCAACGACTCCAGCGATATGGTGGTTGATACCAACCTCTCGATCGTTGACACGGATATCATCGACGCTGCCTACAAGCTGGGCGACCGCGCCGACGACTTCCGTGTGATCTGGATGCACTCTAAGCAGATGAAGGTGCTGAAGAAGGCCGATCTCATCGACTACGTGCCTTCCAGCCAGCAGGGCGGGATGATGATCCCGTTCTACATGGGCCTGCGCTGCATCGTGGACGACGATATCCCGGTTGCTACCGGCGAATACACGGCGTTCCTGCTGAAGAACAAGTCGATCATGTGGAACGAGCTTCCGGTGAACACCGAAGGCGGTCCTCTCGAACGTGATCGCAAGCCCCGCCAGGGTCATGGCGGCGGTGTGACCGAGCTTGTCTCGCGGCGCCACATGGTTCCGCACATCCCCGGCACCCGTTGGCTCGATGCCTCGACGGCCGGTGAATTTGCGACCGACGCCGAACTGGCGCTGGCTGCGAACTGGGACCGCACCGCGTCGTCTGTGAAGTCGATGACCTTCGTGGCTCTTCGCACGACTGAAGTCTGATCAATGAGGCGGGGGCTTAACGGCTCCCGCCTTTCTCTTTCGAGGAGAAGACAATGCATTCTCGCAAGCGCGAACCGACTTCCAAGCGGAACTTCATCGCGAAAGTTACCGATCTCCGGGCGCCTGCCGCCGTGGACACCACCATTCCTGTATTCGGGCAGCGCAAGCGCAAGGCCAAGAGCCGCGCTCCGCTCCGTCCCAATCCTTCCAAGGCTGATTGATCATGGCCATCACTCCCGAGGATATCGCCAATATGGCCCTTGGCGTTCTTGACGAAGCGCCGATCGATAGTCTCGTGGAGGACAACAAGGCTGCTCGTCTGCTCAACCTGCACTTTGAGCAAACCCGCATGGCCGAACTGAAGAAAAACACATGGGTCTTCGCGATCCTGTCGGTTTCCGTCGAAAGCGTGGCTGTCGATGACGGCTATGGTGTTGGCGCCTATTCCTATGCTCTCCCGCCCGATGCGCTGCGTGTCCTGCCCGTGACCGAGAACGGCGAGCCGGACGGCTATCCGCTCCCCTGGCGGCAGGAAGCCGGGCTTGTTTATTGCTCAATGTCCGGCCCGCGCCGCATTCGCTATATCGGCAACCTCATCGATCCGAACGACATGGACCCGCTGTTTATCGAGGTGTTCTCGGCTGCTCTTGCGGTGAAGATAGCGCATCCGCTCACCCATAAGTCCGGCATGATCGACATAGCCCGCAACGCCTATCAAACCGCCTTGCAGGAAGCCCGGCGCGTCAACGCTGTCGAGCGCGGCCAGATGGTCAATAAACAGACATGGTTGCAGGCTCGCGGGGATTATCGCTGATGGTGGCGCTTTACCCGGTTCAGGACGTATTTGTCAGGGGCGAAATCTCTCCTCGCCTTCATGCAAGGGCATCTCTCGACCTATACCGGGCGGCACTGTCGAAGTGCGAGAACCTGATCACCCTGCCGCATGGCGGTATCCGCAAGCGCGGGGGAACCTACTTTGCCGGCGAGGTGAAGGATTCGTCCAAGAGGGTGCGCCTTATCCCGTTCGTGTTCAGCGCCGATCAGGCCTATGCTATCGAACTCGGTGATTTTTATCTGCGCGTCTATGCCTATGGCGCTCGTGTCGCAACGGTGGAAGTCGTCACGCCCTGGCCTGAACAGGTCCTGAGTGAGCTTCAGTTCTACCAATCCGCCGACGTGATGTGGATCGTCCACGGTGATTATCAGACGAGGACATTGACACGGCTTGCGCATGACAGCTGGGAGATCGCCGTTTACGGCATTGAAGATGGTCCGTATCTTGTCGAGGACACGCAGGGCACGACATTAAAGCCTGCTGATACTGGCGGCATCGTGCCGGTGATGACGAGCAACACCACGCCTTCCGGTGAGGTCTCCAACAGCTATGCCAGCGTGGACGCCTACAAATCGTTCACGCGAGTTGCCGGCGATTGGGTGAATTCTGGCTTCACGTCGGACCTGATGACCACGACTTATATGCTGCCAACAGGGCAGACAGCGGTAGTGGATGGCTACAGCGTCCAGGCCCCGGCAACTGCTCGCTCTGCTTCACAGCATCCGCCAGCATGGGCGTTCGAAGGCTATGACGGGTCAACCTGGATATCTCTCGATACGAGGGATTCCGAAACGTTTACAGCGGGCGAGCGAAAGTATTTCAATTTTGAGAACTCCTCGGCTTTCGAGGGGTTCCGCATTCGCGGAACGGCGACAGGTACGGCTCCTGATGGAAGCGATGCCAGCGGCATGGGGCAGATCACCTTCCATCGATCGGCAGACACGCAGACGCCCTTCAATCTCGTTGCCAGTTCAACGACCGGCATCAATGGCGGCGACGGGTTCAAAGCCAGCGATGTAGGGCGCCCGATCCGGCTTCTCGGCATCGATAACAAATGGCGCTGGGCTGAAATCAAAAGCCGCGTCTCTGCAACCACCGTCACGATTGTCATCCACGATCAGGCATTGCCGGACACATCGCGCATCTCGCGGTGGCGGCTGGGGGCGTGGTCGGGCGAGGAAGGCTGGCCGGATACGGTAACGATTTTCGAGGAGAGGCTTGTTTTCGGCAAGGAGACCCGCATCAACGGCTCAAAGACCGGAGCATTCGAGACATTCACCCAAGGCGAGAAGGACGACGACGCGCTCGAATTCCTTCAGGCCGGGGGCGGGCAGCAGAACGATATCGTCTGGCTGGCCGATGTTGACGGCGCCCTGGCTATCGCGACTGCTGGGGGTATCCGGTCATTGTCCGGCGCCGGGATTGACGAGGCTCTTACGCCCTCATCGTTCAAGAACAAGAAATCCCGCACCCACGGCGCGGCGCGAATCCGTCCGGCTGATGCTGCCGCATCCTTTCTGTATGTGACCAGCAGCCGAATGAGCATCGCGGAAATGGTGCAGAACCAGTCTGGCCGGTTTTCATCGGATGATGTGGGCCAAGTTTCTGAGCATATCCCGAAGAAGGGCGTCATCAATCTGGCCTATCAGAACGACCCTGACCCTATTCTGTGGTTTCCGCTCGACAATGGCGAAATGGGCGGCTTTACGCACCAGCCTTCGCAAGAGGTCAGGGGCATGCATCGCCACCGGATCGGCGGATCGTTCGACGGTTCGGAGTGGGGCATTGTCGAAAGCGCCATCGTGACGCCCGGCCTGAGCGGTGCGGATGATGTGTGGCTCATCGTCAAGAGGACAATCAACGGCGCGACCAAGCGATATATCGAGGTCATGCAGGAAGCGTTTGAATATAGGGAGATCGAGACGGCGTTTCAGGTCGATTGCGGTCTTTCCTATTCTGGCACTGCTACCAACAGCGTTACGGGCGTGGATCATCTTGAGGGCGAGACCGTGGACGTTCTGGCGGACGGCAAGGTCTACAAGGGCTTGCCGGTGTCTGGTGGCACGGTCACGCTGCCCGGCGGCGCGACGGCGGGAGTATGGCATGTCGGCCTTCCGTTCGCCTCTGGTGCGGACACATTGGAATTGGACGTTGGGGGCCGTGATGGCTCCATGATGGGCCGGCGCAAGAAGGTTTCCGCCGTCATCCTGTCGCTATTCGAGACGGACACAAGCGGCCTTAGAATTCAGTCCATGCAGCGCGGGCGCTGGGAGACCGTGAAGGTTCCGACAATCGTTCCGGCTGACGGTAAGGCGCACCTGTTCACGGGCAACATCCAGGTGTTGGTGGATGATAGCTGGGAAGGTCAGGGCCGCGTCACCATCGCCCATGACAATCCCACGCCATTTACCCTAAGAGCCATGACGCCAGTATTCGAGGGTTCCCCATAATGTGCCTTGACCCCCTTAGCCTCATCACCATCGCTGGCGCCGGCCTCAATGCGGCTGGCTCGATCATGGCGGGCAATCAACAGAATGCACTGGCTGAAGCGCAGGCCACGGCGATCGAGCAGCAGGCCCAAGCCGATGCACAGGCTTCCGCGTTTGAACAGCAGCAGGAGCGGCGCAAGCAAGACCTGATGGCCGCGAATGCTCGTGCACAGGTTGGCGCATCTGGCGTTGCCTTTGCCGGGTCTCCGACCGAGGTACTGACCGCCAACGCCGCACAGGGTCAGCTTGATATCGAGGCGATCCAGTACGGTTCGCAGCTTCGCCGAAACAACCTTTCGACGCAGGCTTCAATCTCCCGTTTTCAGGGAAAGCAGGCCAAGCAGGCCGGGTTCATCAATGCGGCATCTGGTTTCGTGTCGGGGGTTTCCGGCTTGTTCGATCCGACCAAGGCAATCAAATTCGGCAAGTCCGCATTCCAGTGAGGAATTAAGCATTGGCCCGTATTCCCGTACAAATTGGAACGCGCTCGCTCGATACCGGTTCTATTGTCCAGTACCCGGGCAGCACTCCGGTAGCCGATGCAATTGCCGGCGCAGGCAATGCGTTGCAGAACGTTTCCGCCCGGCTGCAGCAGAAGCAGGAGCAGAAGGACAATTTCGACCTCTCCATCCGTGAGAACGAACTCGCCGCCGACCTATCCCGCATCGAGGACGAGGCCGTGCAGTCGGCGCCTGCCGATGGCTCAGGCCTGCATGACAGCGTCTATGGCGAACTGGATCCGGTAACGAAGCAGCCGGTCAAGCCGGGTTCGTTCGATCAGGTGTTCAACAACTATCTGGAGCGAGTGCCGGAAAGCAAACGGCAGGAATTCGCGGCCAAGAAGGATGTTTACCGTCTTCGCGGCTCGGCTCGGCTTGCTCAACAGCAATATGCCAGCGAACAAGCTTACTACAAGGTCGAAATCCAGAAGACCCAGAACGACATCACAAACGCGATGGCGATGGCTGATCCGAACGATGACCAGACCTTTGAGGCGTTCAAGAGCCAGGGGCTGGATATCATCGAGAAGTCCGGCCTTCCGGCGTTGGAAAAGGACGTTGCGCGGGAAAATTGGCTGGCCAATGCCGATGAGACGCTGTTCAAGACGAAGCTTGCGAAAGACCCGGCCTTTGCCGCCGATGCAAGGGCGGCTCTAGGGCTCGCTCCTCCCAAGCAAAATGTTGCAGTTCCGGCGCTCAACCCAGATGCTGCCGGGCGCGCATCGGAAGCCATGGCATTCTTCATGAAGAAGGGCTACTCGCAAGTTCAGGCTGCCGGCGTGGTTGGCAACCTCATCCAGGAAAGCAATCTTCGTCCGGCTGGCGCGGTAGGCGACAACGGAACAGCCTTCGGGGTTGCGCAATGGAGAGGCGAGAGGCTTACTCGCCTCAAGCGCTTTGCAGCTGCCAACGGCAAGCCATGGGAAGATTTTGAAACTCAGCTGGCGTTTGTGGATCTCGAACTTCAGTCGAGCGAGAAGACGGCCGGTGATAAGCTTCGCACTGCCAAGACGGTCGAAGAGGCAACCGCCGCGTTTATCGGCTATGAGCGTCCGAAGGGATGGCGACACGACAACCCTTCAGGCGGGCATGGATGGTCTAACAGGCTCGGCCATGCAGCGAAGATCGCGGGCGTAGAGGTTGATCTTTCCGGTTCTTCATCCGCCGATCCGCGCTTCGCGAACATCCCGCTTGATCGCCGCCTTGTCCTCGCCAACCAGGCGGATGTTCAGGTCAATGAGCAGCGCACCGCAGCCGTGGCCATGCAGAAGGCGGAATACGCCTCTCACAAGGACGCGCTCGAACTGCAGATCGTGCAAGGGCAGATCAAGGACGAAGCCCTGATTTCGAACGATCGGACGTTGAACGATGGCGACAAGGCCACGCTGATCCGGTCATTCCGCAGCGAAAACGAGAAGGCCATCACTGTTCAATCGGACCTGTCGGCGCTTGCCAGCGAAAGCCTGCAGCTCGATCCATATGACAGCAAAAGCAAGACGCGGGCCGACAACCTCTATTCCGCTGCTTCCAAGAACATCGAGCCTTCGCAGGCAGCGGCGGTCGCTTCTGCCATCATCCAGCAAACCGGCATTGTCCCGCAGCCGGTCATGAACGACATGCGCCGGGGGCTGACTAGCACGAATGTTGCCGATGTCCTTTCCGCCGCCCAGACGGCGCAGCGCATTTCGTCCTATGATCCCGCCGTGCTTGCCCGCCGCGATGGTGGAAACGAGGTTCAGAAGGCAGCGGACGACTTCACCTATTTCGTCAACAAGCTCAACATGACGCCGGAAGACGCGGCGCAACGCCTGATCGACAACCGCAATCCTGAAAAGCAGTTCACCCGCAAGGCGCTTGAGCCTGCAGCGAAGGAGTTCATCAAGACCGTGGAAGGTGAAGACCTTTCCGCAGCCTTCGATGATAGCTGGATTCCCGGCAATGATCCGGCGCTCGGCGTCACTCCCGCTCAAGAGGCAGGCATCAAAGCCGAATATCTCGCGATTGCAGAAGATCAGTTCTATCAGGCGAACGGTGATCCCGAACTGGCCAAGAACCGCGCCATGGAGCAGATGAAGCGGCTTTACGGCGTGACGGAGATTGGCGGCTCGAAAACGGTCATGAAGCATCCCCCGGAAAAGCATTGGCCGAAACTGCCGGAAGCCGGGTTCCTTGGCTTCGAAGGCGATCCTTTTGGCTATGCCAAGAAGCAGTTGCAGGAGGACATTCAGTCCTTCGGGAGCGAGTTCGACACAGACAGCATTGCGCTCGTGACCACGCCCGACACTGACGCCATGGTGAAGCGGGGCGAGCTCCCGGCCTATTCCGTGCTCTACAAGGACAAAAATGGCGTTTATCAGACGATCCCGGGCAAGCTGTGGCGCCCGGATGTGAACCCGGATACGCTTCGCGCCAAGGCAGACGAGGCACGGCTTGAGCAGGAGCAGGCGGTTGAACGCGCTCGCGGCCAGCAGGAACTTGATCGCGAAGAGGCAGAAATCCAGGCTCTGCCTGATGGTGGGCGTGAACAATCGCTTGATGCCTTCATCGACGGGCCCGCCAAAATACCCGCCATCACGGCAGAACCGCCGGCTGGCGCTCCCACGCTGCAAGACAAACTGGATGTGCGCCGCGATGAACTGTTCGAGAATGCACCGACAAGCGGCGGGGGTGGCTGGTAATGCCGTTCATTGACGAGCGCCGCCCGGTGCAGGACCTTCGCAATATCGCCGGCCAGGATGAGGAAGTCTTTGACCCGTCGATGCTGGAGACGTTCGGCGCTGCCTTCCGCACTCAGAACGTTGTCGGCTCCTACCTGACCTCACGCGGCCAGCCTGACCCGTATCGCATTGAGGACGGCTTTGACGCGATCGATTACGTGAAGGACGATCCAGAATATTCGCCCTATGTCGAATCCTTCGCCGGGATTTTCAACAAGGAAGCGGCCGAAGCGCAAAAGCAGCAGATCAAGAAAGAGCTACAGGACCGCCGCACCCTTGATGCTGCCGGTGGTCTTGGCGTTCTCGCTGAAATGACGGCTGGCGTGTTCGACCTTCCTACGCTCTTGCCCGTTGGTGGCGCGGTCACTGCCGCTCGTGGTATCGGCAGCACGGCCGTTCGTGTCGGGGTAGGGGCTGGCATTGATGCCGCTGCATCCGAAGCCGCGCTACAGGCCACACAGCAGACGAGGACAGGCGAAGAGACTGCGCTGAACGTCGGCGGCTCGATCATCCTGGGCGGCGCTTTGGGCGCTCTGGTTGGCCGGTTCATGTCTCCGTCCGAAGCCGGGGCATTGTCGCGCAAGATCGAGGGGCAGGACGCCGCATTCGATGAAGTGAGCCAGGCGCTTGTCTCTGCCGGCCGTGCCGCATCTGCTGGCGCTGCTGCGCGTGACGTTGGACCGCTTGTTCTCAAGGATGAGGCGGCGCTCAAGAAGCTTTACGGCATCAACATGCAAGACCCGCTGATCCGTCTTCAGCTATCGGATCTGGACGAGGCGCGGTCAACGGTTCGTGGCCTTGCGGAAACTCCGCTGGAATATGCGGACAATGCGGCAGGCATCGCCACCGAGAGGGGAGGCTCCACCGAAACGCTCATGAAGCTGTGGAATGCTCCGCTTGCGAACATGCTGCGCAACATCGACACCTATTATGCGCAGTATTTCAACAATGCGCCGGAAGTCGGGGCGGTCAAGCGGTTCCTTTCCCCGGCACTGTCCGAATTCGACCGTCTGCGCGGGAGCGGAAACAAGCTCACCTATAAGCAGTTCAAAGAGGAAGTCTCCAAGGCTGCGGTATCGGGCGAGCGCCATCAGGTCCCGGAAGTGGCTGCTGCTGCTGCCGAATATCGCAAGTTTGACGAATGGATGAAGAACAAGGCCATTGAGGCCGGCATCTTCCCGGAAGACGTTTCTGTGGCCGGCGACCTGTCGCACCTGTTCCGCATGTATAATCGCCAGAAGATCATTGCCAAACGAGACGACTTTTCCGCCCGCCTGAACGAATATTTCAAGGAAGCGCGTGATAGCGCGTCGAAGGCTGGCAAGCTTGCCGATGGCGCCGACGAGGCTGCGAAACGCGCTGCGGCCAAGACGGAAGAGTTCTCGAGACTTTCGGACGGTGAAATAGCCGCCCTCGTTGACGAGACGATCAACACGATCCTTGGCAACAGCGGCGGGCGCATCCCCTATGACAGCATTGTTTCCGGTCCTCGCGGGCCGTTGAAGGAACGCCTGCTGCGCATTCCGAGCGAGCGCATATTCGATTTCATGGAACTGGACATCGAACACGTCGTCCGCTCTCAGGTCCGCACCATGTCGGCCGACGTGGAACTGGCAAAGAAATTCGGGTCTGTCGATCTCTCCGAGCAACTGCGCAAGATCAATGACGAGGCGGATGCGAAGATCGCGAAGGCGGAAACGCCCAAGCAGAGGCAAAAGCTTGAAGCCGCCCGCAAGGCAGCAATCCGGGACGTGGAAGGCATTCGCGATCGCCTGCGCGGGCAGTATGCCTTGCCGGACAATCCCGATGGCATTGTGCTCCGTGCCGGCCGCGTGATCCGAAACCTGAACTATCTGCGGCTGCTCGGCGGCATGACCATTTCCGCCATTCCTGACATGGCAAAACCAGTCTTCACCTATGGTCTGACAAGCACTTTTCGCGATGGGTTTATCCCACTGGTGACAAACTTCCGGGCTTTCCGGCTTGCGGCTGAAGAAGTCAAAGCGGCAGGCACGGCGCTGGATATGGTTCTCGACAGCCGGGCCATGGCTCTCGCTGATGTGTCTGACGATTTCGGGCGTCACTCCAAGTTCGAGCGCGGCATCCAAGCCATGAGTTCCCGATTTGGTGTTGTCTCGCTGATGGCGCCGTGGAACGCAGCGGCCAAGCAGTTCACCGGCATGATTACCATGACGCGCATACTTCAGGCATCGCAAAACGTCGCGAATGGAACAGCAACGGCCAAGGAGATCAGGGCGCTTGCGGCCTCGAACATCGACGCTGACACGGCCTCGCGTATCGCAAAGCAGTTTGCAGAGCATGGAGACAGCCAGGGTGGCGTTCTTCTCGCTCGTGGCGAACGCTGGTCCGATCCTGTGGCCCTGGAAAGCTTTCGTGCGGCCGTGGTCCGCGATGTGGACCGCGTCATCGTGACGCCCGGGCAAGACAAACCCTTATGGATGAGTACCGAACTCGGAAAAGTGGTGGCTCAGTTTAAAACATTTCCGATTTCGTCCATGCAAAAGACGACGCTCGCGGGTCTCCAGCAGCGGGATGCGGCAACGCTCAACGGTATCCTTCTTATGCTGGCTTTGGGGGCGCTGACCTACAAGATCAAAACGGAAGGTGCCGACAAAGAAACATCGGACAATCCCCTTGTATGGGCCTTCGAGGCATTCGACAAATCAGGCTTGCTAGGCTGGCTATTCGAGGTGAACAATACCGCAGAGAAGATCACTCGCGGCACGGTCGGCCTATCGGCCATAACCGGGGAACAAATCTCCCGCTATGCCAGCCGTAATGCCGTGGCAACGCTTCTCGGGCCATCGGTCGGCACGGTGCAAGACATTCTCGATGTGACCGGGGCGGTCGTGTCAGGTGACGTTCGAAAGGCAGACGCCCATAAAATGCGTCAGCTTCTTCCAGCCCACAATTTGTTTTATGTTAGAAACCTGTTTAACAAGGTTGAGGCGGCAATAACTGAAGACCTACCAGGGAAGTGAAAATGTCGCTCATTTTCGCCGTCATCGGCGCCGCCTTCATTGTCTGTGCATTCCGTCTGAAAGGGCTACCGATCATGACGGCGACTGGTCTTTTTGTCGGCTGCTTCTTCCTTGCGCTTTCTGCTTCAGCATTGGACGTGCCGATCGGTCCCGGCGAATGCTACGTTGACTGGGACGGGCGGTCGAACTCTACCATCTGCGATTAACTTCTGGTTCTGGCGATCGTCGCGACGTTTGACCGGATGGCACTTTCTCTAATCTGATCCATCATTCGCAACGCCCCTCCGGGTCCCTTGGCCTCGTTCAGCTTTTTCAGGAGAGCGACTTCTTCTCCAGGACACGCGGCCTCTGCCGCTATTGCTAAACTCAGCGGGTCGCCAGCTTGAGACGCAAACCTGATGGAATTTCTATGGTTGCATGTGACGTAGGCTGAAAGCTCACTCTCTGCATCAACGTAGCTTTGGCATCCGCCAAGCAATGTGACCGCGACGATAACCGCATACCGCTTCATTTAACCCTCCCGGCCTGTCCGGGCGCGATCCAACACCGAAAACATGAATCTTGCAACCCTGGCTCACCGCCGGGCGTTTCCACATGGAGAACTAAATGGGACAGCCCCTGACTGCCGCCGTCCGGTTTCTATCGGGCGAACGCGAACCTGTGCGCGTTGCTACGACAGGAAACATCGCGCTTTCTGGCCTCCAGACGGTCGATGATGTGGATCTGGAAGTCGGGGATCGTGTCCTCGTCAAGGATCAGGACGACGCCACAGAGAACGGCATTCGCCTTGCTTCGGAAGGCGAATGGTTCAGGGCGCCCGACGCCAGCTACACCAGGGCGATCAACGAGGGTGTCACGGTCCACGTCCGCGACGGGACGGTGAACAACGGCAGGGATTATCGTTTCACGTCGGCAAGCCCTCGCATCGGAACTGATCCTATCACGCTGCTCTGGAGCGGCCCGCAGGCGGCACAGGCGGCAGCAGAGGCCGCACAAGCCGCAGCTGAAGCAGCCGCCGCAGGCGTCAACCTTCCTCCGGTCGCCTCTGATCGCTTCCTTGTCGATAATGCGGCTGGGACTCTGCGAGAGAGCAAGACATTTGCGCAGGTGCGAAACCTGCTCGGCGTCTTCGATACCGAAGCGGATTTCCTCGCGGCGAACATATCGAGCGTTCTAACGTCTGTTGATGTTGCAGGACATACGACCCCCGGAGATCCTGGCGCCTATAGAGCGTTCAGAATTTCTGAGCCTTCCCCCGTCGAGGCTTGGCATATTCAAGGTGCTGGCGGCGTTTGGTGGCAAAAGGCACCTGTCGGCGATGTCATTCGCCTCGAGATGTTCGGCGCCTTCCCACATATCGCTTGCGAACCAGAGACTAAAGCTTGGTACGATGCTTGCGTTACAAAACCGTCCTATCTCCACGTTATGCACACCGACCTGTTTATTCGTCGTCTGAAATGGCGTGGCGTGTGGAGTAAGCTGACCGGCCTTTGGTGCTTCGCGGGACACACACAGGCCGATGGAGCGATCAATATCAAGACCCCCGGCACCTATAACGCGACCTATGGTGGGGGCCTGACGTTTGTCGCCGGCGAGGGTGTCACCGGCAACGGGACAACCGGATATATCGCCTTGACTGGTTGGAATAACCTGATCACGCAGAACGACGCGGCGATTGCTCTGTACTCAGCACCGAACACAGTATCGCCTGCAACGGGTTATGTGGTGTCCAGCTTGACGCTTGGCTCTGGTGCCGGCATAGGGATCATCCCTCGCGATGTGGATGGAAACCTGCTCACGCGGTTTATGTCCACTTCGAGCCAGTTTGCGGCGCATCCGTACCGAGGCGGTGTGATCGTGGTGAGTCGTGATGCGGCTGACCACTACGACGTTTATACGGAAGGTGAACCTTTCCAATCGCCAGCGGTGGTCAGTGATGTGGTAACGACCATCACGGCAACTTTGCTGCGATCAAGCACACAGTACAACAACGACACAATAAAGTTTTTCGCTTCGGCCAACGACGGCCTGACAGAATTCGAAGCCGATGCGTTTAGCTACTTCCTCCGCATGTACGTTGACGGCCTTTCTGCTGTTATCGACAAAGGACCTGCGGCCTCTGATCTCGGATTTGTCGCAAAAACCACTGACGAGGACATGGCGGATATCTTCGATGCGGCGGCGTCATTCTCGGCCAAAACTGGAAAGCCCGTCGAGTTGGATTATGGTTCTTACGAGAGTGTACGGAGGTTCCCGGCCGTTGGTATGGCAAAGCTCAGGGGCGTTGATCTCGATGGCTCAATCATCCGGCTTTCGGTCAACGCTGATCAGGGGGAGCCCGTCGTTGCCCCGCCTCATCGCAAGGGTGGCGAAAGCAACTTCGAACTGACCCGCGTAACCCTTGATGGAGCATATGACATCAGAGGTCATACGGGCTTTGGTCCGGTACGTCCGGGTGCAAGTGGTCTGAGCACAGACGGAAGCAATAACCTGCTGGCCTATAACTTTGCCGCTCTTGATGTGGGTCTTCACGGTGTGGATATCTCCAACACAGGAGAATGGGACGGTACAATCTGGCGATACGTCAAAACAGCATCGGCTAAAAAACGGCAGGCCGGTGTTCCTAGCGTCAATTGCACCATTATGGGGGTCAGGGTTGAGCATCAGGGCGATGATGCCGTGACGGCGCACTACAGCCATGATTTCTATGTTGATGGTGTTCGTGCACTTTACTGCCGTAATTCCTCTCCGACTTCCATGGGTTTTGAGGCAGACGATGGTTCTTACAATGCGATAATTAAAAATATCTACTCTCGTGGTAATGCTTTTGGGGCCGCTTCAAAATCCCACACCGACAATCCGGCACCTAGCAATATTACATTCGAAGATATTACGCTGGAATGTGGGTTTGGTAGAGCATTCTGGGTAACAGGCGACACGTCTGGTTTGGCGGATCATGGTTGCAACATTCACGCTATGAACGTTACCATGATCCGACCATTCTTCGTCGCAGACAGTGAAGCTTGTGGTGTTCATATTACTGGCAACGCCAAGAACGTATCTGTTCGCAACTTTAAGGCTAAAGCCAAGGCATCGGATACTTCGTTCCTATACAGAGCAATCTTTATCTCTGGCACAGTATCCGATGTACTAGTAGACGGTTTTGTCGTCGAGAATTGGGCCGTGCTGGATGATGGTGTTCACGGCAACGGCGACACTATGCGTGTCACTGCTGGCTGCACTGATGTTACCATTAAAAATGGTAAACTTACCGGTTGCGGTAAGTATGGCTTCTGGGATAGTGGCTCCACTCGTGGCGACTTTGATAATATCAAAGTTCAAGGTACTGACGTAGCATCGTCTATAGGCTTCTGGATTAGCCAATCCATTACAACCAACAAGACAACTCAACGCGCCCTGAAGGTTATCAGTGGGTTCGCTACCGAAGAGACGATCGTGGCTTAACCATGAATGGGGCGTTAGTTCGTCCCATTCTCCTTTTGTGCCGTGACGGCGGCTAGGTTCGTCTAAGGGAAGACCTTCTTCGGCACATACCGGATGAAGTGTGTGGAGCGTCCACGCTTCTCAACAGGCGGAAGCTTCATGAAGTCACCATAGGTCTGCGTAAGGACCAACTTCGACTGCGCCGGGCAGGGGTGCACGGTTCCCTCAAACATACGCATTGTCGGTTTTCCGAACCATTCGCGGGGGAATGTCTGCTTGTGCGGCAGGTAGGAACTCGCGAGATTGATGATGTGCGACGAGTAAAGGCTTTCGTTCTCTCTGGTGCTGTCCCTGTAGATTTTCTTCTGGAGGGCGCGGAAGCCGATGAAAGGGACGACGAAAGTTAGCAGTCGGTTGCGCCAGGACTTTTTCATCTTATAGCCGCGCTTTATAAGGAGCATGTCTCTCCATAGCCTGATTTTCGTCTGTATGGGCGTCCTCGCTTTGCCTGTTGGCTTGCCGGTGAAGTCGAGCGGGAAGATGTCAACGAATGGACCTGCGAAGCGCTCCGGCGTGTCCTTTGGCCATACGGTCTTGAAATCTGACGGCGCTGTCGTCACCACCTTGGAGAACGGCAGGGGGTAGCGGCGGTCTGTTGTTCTGGCCCACAGCCGGATTTCCGGGGGCCATTGATCGGCAGGGATAGAGATAAGGCGTTCATAGTCCTCGCGAGGAACAGCAATATCAACGTCGTCATCCCACGGGATCATGCCTGAATGCCGGACGGCGCCAAGCAAGGTTCCTTCCGCCAGATAATAGCGGACATCATGTTTCCGGCAGAAATCGCCTAGAATGTTGAGAATGCCGATCTGCTCTAGCTGGAGGTCGCGAAGTTTGGACTCCGGGATCTTTGGCTTCGGCTTTCGCAGCTTCTTGATGAGTTTTTCAGTCTTGTCGAAAAGACCAATGCCCTTTTTGCGAACAATGGAGGGTATCCACGCCCAGGCATAGGCCAAGGCCCGGTTTTTGCGCGAGGCAAACAGCCATGATCGCGCCTTTTCAGGTGGCGTCTGATAGCGGGTGCGCCAGCCCGGGAATTTCGTGTCGAGATAGTCAAAGGCCTGGCTGACGTAGCGGGTCGCCATCAGCGTATCAGCATGAAGAAGGACGAGATCAAATCGGGCGATGATATGGTTGCGAATGATAATTTCGAGGACGTTAGGCGTGACGCCCTTGATCAGGTCGTTCTTCTTGAAGTGATCAATGATGGAGTCGCAGGACTTGAAGATATCGAATATCTTTGGGGAAACCGTGCTTGTGATCGATCCGGGCCGCTCGAACCGATAGTTATAAAGTGCCTCGTCAACGTATTGGATGCGGTTGGCCGACGCCATGATGTTGTAGACGACGGCGGAATCCTCGAACCATTGACCGACCGGAAACCTCAAAGAGTGGTCATCGAACAGGCGGCGGGCGTAAAGCTTGTTCCACGCGTAAGACTGGCCGGAGTAAATCAGCCATGGGTTTTCGGAAACCGATCGGCCGAACATATTAAGGTTGCCGCGCAGAGCGATGCGGGAGCTTTGGCTTTTCTTCAACCTATGCCGGGTTGATGCGCATAGAACGACTTCGCTGTTGGTCGATACGGCCCGATTGTAAAGAAGCTCGAACATCGTCGGCTCTATCCAGTCGTCACTATCGACAAACCCGATAAAGTCGCCCTTGGCAGCATCTATCCCGACGTTTCGGGCTTCGCTCAGGCCACCGTTCTTTTTATGGATAACGGAAATTCGCGAGTCCTTAAGTGCGAACTCGTCCGCGATCCTTCCTGAATCATCGGTTGATCCGTCATCGACCAGAATGATTTCTATATTCTGAAGCGTCTGGTCAATGATGCTGTTGACGCACTGGTGGAGGAAATCCTGAACGTTATAGACCGGGACGATAATGCTGACGTGCGGAACTTCCACCGCCAACTCCTGATGGATTTCGGCTTGATACAGCATTCTAAAGCACCGCAGCTTTCCAGCGTTTGATTTTTGATTTAACCCGCGCCTCGTCCTTTTCGACCATAGACGGAGATGACTGGCCGGTTCCGAGAGGTTCAGTGATGGGCCCGAATTTCGAACCAAGGCTCAAAACCGAATTGTGCTTGTTGGTGGAATAGGAGCCGACCGGCACGTATTGCCC
>Ga0307414_10000756_pt1 | contig 16618 bp, 15 predicted proteins | sample DK1Ometagenome_FD_203804 | JGI IMG/M metagenome (GOLD analysis project Ga0307414, IMG submission 203804) | Maize rhizosphere microbial communities from greenhouse at UC Davis, California, United States - DK15-O-3 | ecosystem: Host-associated > Plants > Roots > Rhizosphere > Soil | place: USA... | reverse complement strand
CCAGTCCGCGACCGGCCCGCAATCCAGCGCCGCAGCCAGCGCATCGGCCTGGCGCCGGTTGCCGGCGTGGCCGTCGGTAAGGGTCCAGAGCTGTGTCGAATCCATGATTGGCCGGGTCTTCGTTCCAAAAACTAAAACAATCCGTTCCGAAGTGATCGGATGTCTCCATTGTCAGGACAGTCTACACTCCCCACTTCGAATTGCGGTGCCTCGGGAATCAACTGATTCCTCACCTGGTTCTCCACCTGATTCCTCCTCCACCTGATTCCTCCTCCACCTGATTCCTCCAAGGACGTGACATGTCGGAAGTCTTGAACAATACCGCGCTGGACCAGCTGTTCCGCACCGCACGCACCCAGAACGCCTTTCTCGACAAGCCGGTCGAGGATGCGCAGCTGCATGCGCTGTATGAATTGCTGAAGTGGGGCCCGACCGCGGCCAACACCACGCCGGCGCGCTTCGTCTTCGTCAAATCCGCGGAAGCCAAGGCCAAACTCGGCCCGACCCTGGACCAGGGCAATTACAAGAAGACCATGGCCGCCCCGGTTACCGTGATCGTCGGTTTCGACGAGGATTTCCACGAGAAGACCCCGTTCCTGTTCCCGCACGTGCCAGATGCCAAGGGCTGGTTCGACGGCCCGCGCGAGAACCGCCACGTCGCTGCGTTCCGCAACGGCAGCCTGCAGGGCGCCTATCTGATGCTTGCCGCGCGCGCGCTGGGCCTGGATGCCGGGCCGATGTCGGGCTTCGACAACGCCAAGGTCGACGAGGCCTTCTTCGCCGGCACTGCGATCAAGTCCAATTTCCTGGTCAACCTGGGTTATGGCGATCCCGCCGGCGTGTTCCCGCGCCTGCCGCGCCTGTCGTTCGACGAAGCGGCGCGGATCGAGTAGTCCGTTTTCCCCAATCCCCTTCCTGTTCCCTCCACACGCTTCCAAGGAATCCCCCCATGCGCAAGACATTGCTCGTTGCCGCCCTGTTCGCCTTCGCCGGTTCGGCCTTCGCCGCCCCGGTAACCTACAAGCTCGACCCGACCCACACCGACGTGATCGCGCAGTGGAGCCATTTCGGCTTCTCCAACCCCACCGCGCATTTCGGCCAGGCCGACGGCAGCCTGGTCTATGACGCCGACAACGTGTCCGCATCGAGCGTGCAGGTAACCCTGCCGCTGTCGGGCCTGAACGGGTTCAGCGCCAAGTTCGACGAACACCTGCGCAGCGCCGATTTCTTCGATGCGGTCCAGTTCCCCAGCGCCAGCTTCAAGAGCACGAGTGTCGAGGACCTCGGCGGCGGCAAGCTCAAGGTCAGTGGCGACCTGACCATCAAGGACATCACCAAACCGGTGGTTCTGGACGTGACCTTGAACAAGGTCGGCGAAAACATGCAGAAGCAGGCCGCGATCGGTTTCGACGCCAGTACCACGATCAAGCGCAGCGATTTCGGCGTGGGCCTGTACGCGCCAGCGGTGAGCGATGAAGTGAAGATCCGCATCACCACCGAGGGCGGCGCGCCCAAGGCCGAATAAGCCACGCTCCCGCTCTCTGTTCCGGTAACGCCGGCCGCGCTTGTCGCAGCCGGCGTTTTTGTTTGCGTAGTGGAATACAGTAGGGTTGCAGCTGTCAGGTGCCTCGATCGGGATTCGACCGGTCGCGCGCCGCACCGCGACCCACCGCCCCCCGGAGAATCACCATGCGCAAGACCCTGCTCGCCGCCGCCCTGTTCGTTTTCGCCGGTTCGGCCTTCGCCGCTCCGGTCAGCTACAAGCTCGATCCCAACCACACCCTGGTCCTGGCCAGCTGGAACCACAAGGGTTTCTCGCACCCCAGCGCCAACTTCGGTGGAGTCGACGGCACGCTGGTCTACGACGCCGACGATGTGGCCTCGTCCAGCGTCGACGTAACCCTGCCGCTGTCGGGCCTGAATTCCTTCGTCAAGGATTTCGACGAGCACCTGCGCAGCGCCGATTTCTTCGACGCGATCAAGTTCCCGTCCGCCACTTTCAAAAGCACGAAGGTCGAAGCAGCGGGCGAAGGCAAGCTCAAGGTCAGTGGTGACCTGACCATCAAGGACATCACCCGGCCGGTGGTGCTGGACGTAACGCTGAACAAGGCCGACAAGCTGGGCGACGGCCGCGGCATCATCGGTTTCGATGCGACCGCGACGCTCAAGCGCAGCGATTTCGGCGTGGACCTGTACGTGCCCAACGTCGGCGACGAGGTGAAGCTGTCGATCACCACCGAGGCGATCGTGCCGAAGGCGGAGTAATCCGCTTGATCGCCCTTGGCCTCCTCCCTTGCGCGTAGCGCAGGGGAGGATTGAGGAGGGGTGCTTTTGATGTTGATCCTGCCCTTTTTCTCGCTCGTCATCCCCGCGAAGAGCCTGCCCTCGAGTGCTGTAGTCGGGGGCGGGGATCGCTCCTCGCTCTTGTATGAAAGCAAAGAATTTCGCGCTACGCGCGAGTCACTTTTCTTTGAACGGCAAAGAAAAATAACCAAAAGAAAGCCGCCCTAACGGCGCGCCCAACGATGAAACCGTTGGGTTCGCAAGCAGGCCGGGAATTTCCGTAAGGCGCATCCTGCGCCTACGGAAACGGCGCACATCCCTGTGCGCCGCCCCTGCGGGGTTGTACCCGTCCCGCTTGCCGCACCTCACGGGACTAGAAACAGCCAAAGCCGAAGCCGAAGCCAAAGCCAAAGCCAAAGCCAAAGCCAAAGCCAAAGCCAAAGCCAAAGCCAAAGCCAAAGCCAAAGCCAAAGCCAAAGCCAAAGCCGGGCCTATTCTCGTGTATTCCATGTTTGTTCCTTTTTCAGCATGGACCCGGCTGCTAGACTGCAATCCCTCGCGTTCCATCGAATAAAGCCATGAGCCAGACCGCCACCGTGCCCGCCAATGCCGAGAAGCGCTACACCGTGCACCGCGGCGACCTGCCGCTGAGCTGCCCGTTGCCGTCGATGGCGCTGTGGAATTCGCATCCGCGCGTGTACCTGGCCATCGAGGACGCGCCGGGCCACGAAGTGCAGTGCCCTTATTGCGGTTCGCATTTCGTCCTCGCCGACTGACGTCGCGCGCACGGGCCCTGCGCCGATGCGTAGATTGACCGTGGTCCAGTTGCTTCCCGCGCTTGAATCGGGCGGGGTCGAACGGTCCACCATTGAAATCTCCGAAGCGCTGGTCGCCGCGGGCCACCGGTCGATCGTCGTGTCCGCGGGCGGTCGACTGCTGCCCGCCTTGCGCGACACGGGCGCCGAACACATCACGCTCGATATCGGACGCAAGTCGTTGCTGACCCTGCGCCACCTGCCGGCGTTGCGGCAATTGTTCGTGCGCGAGCGTGCCGACATCGTGCACGCGCGTTCGCGCCTGCCGGCGTGGCTGGGCTGGAAGGCGCTCCGGGGCATCGCCGCGACGCAGCGCCCGCATTTCGTCACCACCATGCACGGGCTCAATTCGCCGGGCCGCTACAGTGCGGTAATGACTTATGGCGAACGCGTGATCTGCGTGTCCAATACGGTGCGCGACTACCTGCTGCGCCATTACCCGCGCACCGATCCCGACAAGCTGCGGGTGGTCCCGCGCGGCATCGACACCACACGGTTTCCCCGCGTCAACCAACCCGATCCGGCATTGCGCAGGGAATTCGCCAGGGAGCATCCGCAGCTCGGCGGCGAAGGGCCGCTGCTGCTGCTGCCGGGACGCGGCACGCGCTTGAAAGGCCATGCCGATGCGTTGCGCCTGCTCGCCGCCGTGCGCGGCGATGGCAGCGACGCGCGCCTGTGGTTGCCCGGCGCGCGCGAAGCCGGTCGCGCGGACTACATCGCCGAAATGGAAGGTGAGGCGGCCGCGCTCGGCATCGCCGATGCGGTGGCGTTCACCGTCGCGACCTCGCGCATCGCCGAGGCCTATGCCGCCTCGGACCTGGTGCTGCAGCTTTCGCGCAAGCCCGAATCATTCGGCCGTACCGTGATCGAAGCGTTGGCGGTGGGCCGCCCGGTGCTGGGCTGGGCGCACGGCGGCGTCGGCGAATTGCTGGCCGAACTGCAGCCGCAGGGCGCGGTGGCGGCCTTCGACGAAACCGCGCTGGGTACCGCCGCACAGGCGCTGCTCAAGCGCCCGCCGCCGCCATTGGCTACGATGCCCTATACCCTGCGTGCCATGCAGGAGGCCACGCTGGCCCTTTACCAAGAGCTTGCCCATGACCCTTGCCCGCGCATTGCACGCTGATTCCCCGATGGCACCCGAACACGGTTGGCGCTGGGCGCCCGCATGGGTGCTGACCTTCATCGCGCTGTGGCCGGCCGCCGGCATCGCCGAAGGGGTGATGGTGTTGGGCGCGCTGGCTGCCATCGCGCAACTGCTGCTGGTGCGTTTCCGCGGTGGAACGCGCTTGCTCAGCGGCCCGGCGTGGGCGCTGACCAGCGTGTTGTTCTTCGCCTACTGGTTTCCGCAGCTGATCTCCTCGTTCGATGCGCTGGACCAGGGCCGTGCATTCCGCGAATCGCTTGTCGACCTGCGCTACCTGCCGTTCCTGTGGCTGGTGGCTTCGGCGGTAGCCAGCGAACGCGGACGCCGCGTCACCTTCGGCGGGCTGGCGATCATCGTTGTGGTGTGGACCGCAGACGCACTGCTGCAGGTCATCTCCGGCACCAGTCCGCTGTTCTGGGGCATCGACCAGCTCAAGCAGCTGATCAGCGGGCGCGGCATGTGCACGGCTGCCGACGTGGCGGTGCTCGACCGCCTCAGCGGAATCCTCGGGCCCTGCAACCTCAAGCTCGGCGTGGTCCTGGCCAGCCTGTCGCCGTTCGCCCTGTTCGCGGCGGCGAAACGCTCCGGCCTGCTGGGCTGGTCGTTGGCCGCGGCCGCGATCGGCATGGTGATCCTGCTGGCCGGTGCGCGCGCGGCGTGGTTGACTTACACCCTGGTGCTGCTGTTCTCGGGCTGGCGGCTGCTCGGCTGGAAGAAATTGCTGGGCGTGTTCGTCTTCGGTGCGGCCGCGCTGGTCGTACTGACCCTGTCCTCCCCGCAATTCCAGGAGCGTATCCACCGCACTGCGCAGGTCCTGGCCGCCGACGAAAGCGGCGTGGACGTGGCCTTGTCCGGACGCACGCGGATCTGGCACGCGGCCAGCTGCATGATCGGCGAACACCCGGTCAATGGTGTCGGCGCACGCAATTTCCGCGAGGAATTCCCGGCTTGCGATCCTTTCCCCGACGTGCATCCGGCATGGGGCGACGGTCCCGCCCATCATGCCCATCAGCTCGTCCTGGAAATCCTCAGCGAGACCGGTGCGATCGGCCTGCTGCTGTGGCTGGCGGGCGCGGCCCTGGCCTGGCGCGCCTGGCGCTACGCCACGCCCGAGGCCCGCGACCGGGCGCGGCCGGCGATGCTCGCGCTGGGCGTCACCGTGTTTCCGTTCAACACCCACCTGGCGTTCTATTCCACCTTCTGGGGCGGGCTGACCCTGCTGCTGGCGGCCCTGTATTCAGGCAGCCTGCTGGCCCGGGACGATGACTGAAGCAAGCGCGGCGCGCTGCTGGTTCATCGCGCCACTGGACCTGCTCGCGGCCGGCATCGCCCGCCTGCCGCAATCGATCCTGTTGTGGCTGGGAGGCGCGCTGGCCTGGTTGTCATGGCCGGGCATGGGCAAACGCCGCCGCTACGCGCGGATCAATATCGCATTGTGTTTCCCGGAGCTCGATGAAGCGCAACGCGAGCGCCTGTTGTGCGACAACCTGCGCGCGACGCTCACCGGCGCGCTGGAACTGGTCCGCGCCTGGTACGCGCCTGCGCCCGCGCTGGCGGGCCTGGCCGAAATCGACAGCATCGACGGCCTCGAGCACCTGCGCGCGGCGACCGCGGGGGGGCGCGGCGTATTGCTGTTCGGCGGGCATTTCACCACTTCCGAACTGTGCGCGCGGCTGCTGCAGGAAGCGGCTGCGCAACCGGTGCACGTGGTGGTCCGGCGCAACAACCATCGCTGCCTGGAAACGATGTTCGACCGCGCGCGGCGCAGCCGTTTCGCCGGCACCATCGCCAAGAAGGACGTGCGCGGATTGTTGCGGGTGCTGGGGCAGGGTGGCGTGGTCGCGTATTCGGCCGACCAGAACTTCACCTACCAGAATGCGTTCGTGCCGTTCTTCGGCATCCCCGCCGCGACCCTGACCGCAACCCCCGGGCTCGCCCAGCGCGGCAACGCGGTGGTGCTGCCGTTCTGGTTCCATCGCGACCGGGATGGCCGCTACAGGTTGCGCATCGAGCCGCAATGGAGCGGCTGGCCCAGCGGCGATCCGGCCGCCGACGCGGCGCGCTACATGGCCGAACTGGAAAAAGTGGTCCGCCAGCATCCCGAGCAATACCTGTGGGTGCACCGGCGCTTCAAGACGCGTCCGCCGGGGGAACCGCAGCTGTATCGCGACACGGTTGCGACGTAGAGCCGAGCTTGCCCGGCTGCTCTTGATTCAACGCGAAGAGCAGCAGCGCAGCTCGGCTCTACGCTTGGGAAAGGGCAGCCGAGCAAGCTCGGCTCTACTACTCGTAGAGCTTTCCGCGGCCGTCCGGCTGGCGCTTGAAGCGGCGGTGTATCCACAGGTATTGCGCCGGCACCTTGCGCACCATCGCCTCGATCGCCGCCATCACCCGTGCGGTGTCGGTGGTCGCATCCTTGCTGGGGAAATCCGTGAACGCCGGCGACAGCCGCAGCGTGTAGCCACCATCGGCGCGGCGTTCGTGGGCGAAGGCGATCACCGCCGCGCCCGACAGGCGCGCCAACTGGTGGGTCGAGGTCAGGCTGTAGGCGGGGCGGCCGAAGAACGGCACGAACACGCTTTCGCCGCGGCGCGTGTCCTGGTCGGGCGCGAACCACAGCAAACCCCCTTGCTTGAGGTGCTTCAACGCCGGCCGCAGCTCCTCACGGGTGAACATGTGCACTGCATAGCGCAGGCGCCCGTGCTTGACCGCCCACTCCATCGCGCCCTGGTCGTGCGGCCGGTACATGCCGGCCAGCGGCGCGTGGTCGCACATCAGTCGCGCGGCCATTTCCAGGGTGGTGAAGTGCCCGGAAATCACGATCACCCCGCGCCCGCCTTCGCGCGCGGCCGCCAGGTGCTCCAGTCCTTCCACGCGCAGGTCGCGGCGCATCGGCTGCACGCCGCCCCACCACGCGCGCGCGAACTCGAACAGGCCGATGCCCAGGTCCGAGAAACTCCGGCGTACCAGTGCCGCCTGCTGCGCGACTTCCAGTTCGGGGAAGCACAGGGCGATGTTGCGTTCGGCGACGCGCCTGCGACTACGCAGGATCGCGTGCAACAACCCGCCCAGGCAGTGCCCGAGTGCGCGCTGCAGGCGCCAGGGCAGCCGCGCCAGCAGCGTGGCCACGCCGATGCCCAGCCAGGCCGGCCACTGGCGCAAGCCCATCGGGGGAGGATCGTGTTCGGTTCCGGGTTCGGCCATACAGCGATTCTAACGGTTCAGTTGGTTATCCTTCCTCGATGCGGATGGACCTGACCGAGCGTTTCCTGCGTGGCCTGTATTCGGCCGTGCTCTATGTACTGACGCCGGTCACGGTCTACCACCTGATCTGGCGCGGTTTCCGCTTCCGCGAGTATTTCCAGCGCTGGAACGAGCGCTATGCCTCGTATCCGCAACCCGCACGGCAGGTCGATGTGTGGCTGCACGCGGTGTCGATGGGCGAGGTCAACGCGGCCGCGCCCGTGGTCGATGCGCTGCGCAAGGCGCACCCCGACTGGCATTGGCTGGTCACCACCATCACCCCGACCGGCTCGGCGCGGGTGCGTGCGCTGTGGGGCGACGGGGTCGAACATGTGTACGTGCCCTACGACCTGCCGGGAGCGGTCGGACGCTTCCTGCGCCACTACCGGCCGCGGCTGGCACTGGTCATGGAAACCGAGCTGTGGCCCAACCTGCTGTTCGGTTGCCGCGACCGCGGCATCCCCACCTACATCCTCAATGCGCGGCTGTCCGCGCGCTCGCTGCGCGGTTACCGGGTGCTGGCGCCGCTGATCGCGCGGGTGGTGCGCACGCTGCGATGCATCGGCGCGCAGTCCCCGGCCGACGCCGGGCGTTTCATCGCCCTGGGGGCGACGCGCGAGGGCGTGGTCGATACCGGCAACCTAAAGTTCGACATCGCCGTGCCCGAAGGACTCGGCGGTTTCGTCCAGGCTTTCAGGGACAACGTGGGGCGGCGCCCGGTCTGGATCGCCGCCAGCACGCACGAGGGAGAAGAAGCCGCGGTGATCGCCATCCACCGGCGCGTGCGCGAACGCTGGCCGGAGCTGCTGCTGCTGTGGGCGCCGCGCCATCCCGAGCGCTTCGGGCGCGTGGCCGAACAGGCCCAGGCCGCCGGCTGGAAGGTCGCCACGCGCAGGAAATCCGTCTGGCCGGGCGACGAAGACGACGTGTTCGTGATCGACACCATGGGCGAACTGATGGCGTTCTACGCCTGTGCCGAGGTCGGCTTCGTCGGAGGCAGCCTGCAGCCGGTCGGCGGGCACAACCTGCTCGAGCCGGCCGCGGTCGGCACCGCCATGGTCACCGGCCCGTACCTGCACAACTTCGTCGAGATCTCCAAGCGTTTGCAGGAAGCAGGGGCGCTGGTGATCGCCGACGATGCTGACGGTGTCGCCCGGGCACTGGGCGAGCTGCTGGCGGATCCACAAGGGCGTGACAGGATCTCGGAAGCCGGACGCGCGCTGGTAGAGCAGGGGCGTGGCGCGCTTGCCAGGACCCTGCAGATGATCGATGCCGACCTGCCTTCCGTTGACGCGTAAATATTCGAGGTCGTTGTGGGAGGGGCTTCAGCCCCGACGCTTGTGCGCGGAATGCGACGGCTGAAACCCCTCCCACAGCAACTGACCGAATGCCGCAAACGATGACGGCGAACCGAAGTCCGCCGTCATCGATCCACCTGTTGCCGTTGCCCGGGTTACGGCGCGGCGGGCACCAGTTGCGCATCGGCATCGACGGTCAGCAGGCGGTTGACGTCCTGCACGTCGCTGCCGTCCAGGGTGCCGGCGGACTGTTCCAGCAACAGGCGGTTCTGCAGGTAGTTGTACTTGGACACCGCATAAAGCTGCTGCGCATCGAACAGGGTCTGCTGGTTGATCAACACGTCCAGCACGGTCCGGGTACCTACCTCCAGACCCACCTGGGAAGCCTCATAAGCGGCCTGGGCGGAGACCACTGCGAGGCGGCGGGCCTCGATCTCGGTGATGCCGGCCTCCAGGACCTGGTAGGCATTGCGGGTGTTGCGCACGATCGCGCGCTTCTGCTGTTCGTAACCGTCCTGCACCGCATCGCGGTTGGCCAGCGCTTCGCGCACGCGCGATTGGGTGAAGCCGCCGGAGAAGATCGGCACGCTCAGGGTCAGGCCGACCGTGGTGCCGGTGCCGTCGCCGTTGACGCCGCCGCCGACGGAATCGCCCCAGGCCGCATCCTTGCCCCAGCTGCCGCCCAGCGACAGCGTGGGCAGGTGCCCGGCGCGCGCGGTGGCAACGTTGGCGTCCGCCGACTGCACCTGGTATTCGAGCGATTTCAACGATGGGTTGGTGGTCGTCGCGGTGTTGACCCAGCCCTCGGCATCGTAGGCGGCCGGCAATTCCGGCCGGAAATCATCCGGCAGCGCCTTCAGGTTGGTTACCGGCACTCCGGTGATCTCGACCAGCGCCTGGTAGGCGTCTTCGAGCAGTTTCTTCCTGGTGATCACGGCGGCGCGGGCGCTGTCGTATTGCGCGCGCGCTTCATGCACGTCGGTGATCGGGGCCAGGCCTACGTCCAGGCGCTTCTGCGCATAGTCGAACTGCTTCTGCAGCGCGGTCTGCTGGGCCTCGGCCGCGGCGAGGGTTTCGATCAGTACAAGTACGTTGAAATACGCGGCCGATGTGCGCGTAATCAGTGCATCGTTGGCCGCCTCCAGGTCGAAATCGGCGGCCTGGCTCAGGGCTTTCTGGCCACGCAGGGTGGAATAGCGGCCGAAGTCGAGCACCGACTGGTTGACGCTGACGCCATAGCTGCGGCTGGTGTTGGTGTTGCTGCCCGGCAGGCCGTCCACTTCATTGCGGCTGCGGCTGAGCGAGGCGCTGCCGTTGACCTGCGGCAGCAGGTTGGCGCGCGCCTGCACGGCACCTTCCTTCTGCGCCAGGCGCCCGGATTCGGCGGCGGCCAGCTGCGGGTCGCCGGTACGGGCGAGTTCGTAGGTCTGCATCAGGTCGGTGGCGCTGGCCGCATCGATGGTGGCGAATGCGGGCAAGGCCAGGGCGAGCGCGAGGACTAGGGGGCGGCGGCTCATGCGGTTTCCTTGGTTCAAATCAGAAGAGTTCAAAACAGAAGGTTCGGATCAAAAGACGAATTCCGGCGCGGGGGCGGCGCCGGTCAGATAGGGGAGGTCGGTCTCGAACAACGATTCGATGCGCGGCCCGTTGACGTCGTTGCGGACCAGCACCGCTTCCATCACCGGCGAGCGGCCGCGGACCACGAACATCCGGCCACCGGGACGCAGCCATTGCAGGAAGAGTGCCGGCACCACGTCGACTGCGGCGGTGACGCAGATCGCATCGAAGCGGCGGTCGGTGGCGTACTGCAGCGCATCGACGTTTTCGATGCGCACGTTGCCGCCATGGCCGCTGGCGTCCAGTTGCGCGCGCGCGCGCGCGGCAAGCTCCGGTTCCATCTCCAGGCTGACCACTTCACGCGCCAGCGCGCCCATGCAGGCGGCGAGGTAGCCACCGCCGGTGCCGATCTCCAAGACTTCCTCGTCCGGCTGCAGCAACAGGCCCTGCAGGGTGCGGCCTTCGACCACCGGTTTCATCATCCGCTGGCTGTGGCCCAGCGGGCCGGCGCTCAAGGGAATCTCCACGTCGGCATAGGCCAGGGCGCGGTGGATCTCGGGGACGAAAGCCTCGCGTGGCAAGCTGGCCAGCGCTTCCAGCACGCGCGCATCCAGCACGTCCCAGGGGCGCACTTGCTGCTCGACCATCATTTCGCGGGCTTGGCTGTAATCGATCATCATGGGGTCATCCTGCTGCGGAGCCGGGCATTTTAGCGGTTCGGGACGCGTTTCGAGGGTACATGCCGCAGGGCAGCAGCATCGCCGTAGTAGTACACCGATACGCAGTGCCGGAAGTCATCGCGACCTTCGTCCTGCCTGCCGTCGCAACGTTCCTCAGCGCACCGCATAGGCGCGCAGGAACATGTCCACGGTGGCTTCTATATGCGCTGCCACGTCGCCCCGCGGGGGTTGGGCGCACAGGCCGCAGATCATGCGCCCGTGCATTTCGCCCTTGATCAGCGAGAAGAACTGCTCGGTCGCGCGCGACACGTCGGCGACTTCCAGCTCCCCGGCCTCGACCCGCGATTGCAGGAAGGCGGCGAAGGCATCGTGGGTGCGTTGCGGGCCGGCTTCCCAGAACAGCTTTCGCAAGGGGTCGTCGGCCTGGCCAAGCGCCATCATCATGCGCTGGGTGCTGATCGCCTCGTCACTGCTGATCAGGGCGAAGAAGGCACTGGCGATCGCCTTGAGCTGGGTACGCAACGGGCCCTTCAGCTCCTGGGCGAAGAGGTCGTCGGGCAACATCTCCTCGCACTTGGCACGCACCGCCGCGGAGAACAAGGCTTCCTTGTCGCCGAAATGGCTGTACACAGTGAGCTTGGAAACTCCGGCCTCGGCCGCGATCTGGTCCATGCTGGCGCCATTGAAGCCCTGGTCGGAAAACAACCGCTTGGCGGCTTCCAGGATCGCGGCGCGCTTGCCCAGGTCCTTGGGGCGGCCGGGGCTGGCGGGTTTGGCCGCGGCCCTGGGACGGCTGGCGGGAGTGGCGTTGCTGACCATATGCGAATACTAGACTAATCGGTTCGATATTTATACTATACCGCCAAGTCCATTTATTGCCCGACTACGGCCCAATCCACACGGAGCGTCCGATCCATGAGCAGTTTGCGCCTCCCCGCAATCCTCGTCCTGCTCGCCGGCCTCGCCGGTTGTGGTGGCCAGACCGAAACCGCCGAAATGGCACGTCCGGTGCTGGTGGTGCATCCCGGTGGTGGAGCGCAGGCGGCCTTGTCCGCCTATGCCGGTGAAGTGCACGCACGCGAGGAGAGCCCCCTCTCGTTCCGGGTCGGCGGCAAGCTGGTCCGCCGCGACGTGGATGCGGGTACCCGGGTCAGGCAGGGCCAGGTGCTGGCGGTGCTGGACGCCGATGACCTCAGCCTGCAGGCCCAATCCGCGCAGGCCCAGCTCGCCGCCGCCGAGGCCGACCTGGTCCGCGCCCGCGGCGACCGCGACCGCTACGCCAGGCTGGTCGGCGACAAGCTGGTCAGCCAGTCGACCTACGATGCGCAGAACGCCGCCTACAAGGCTGCCGAAGGCCAGGCCCGCGCCGCCCGCGCGCAACTCGATGTGGCCCGCAACCAGGCCGCGTATTCGCAACTGCGCGCGCCACGCGATGGCGTCATCGCCACCCGCCAGGCCGAAGCCGGGCAGGTCGTTGCCGCCGGCCAGACCGTGTTTACCCTGGCCGCCGACCAGGGCCGTGAGGTCGCCATTTCGCTGCCCGAAAGCCGCATCCGCCAGTTCGTCGTCGGCCAGCCGGTGCTGGTGGAATTGTGGAACGCACCGGGTGAGCGCCTGCCGGGCACGATCCGTGAAATCTCCCCCGCCGCCGATGCGCAGACCCGCACCTATGCCGCCCGCGTCAACCTGGTCGGCGATGCGGCCAAGGCGGTCGAGCTGGGCCAGAGCGCGCGCGTCTACGTGCAGGAAACCGGCGCCGAAGCCGCGCTCAGCCTGCCGCTGTCGGCGATCCAGCGCGGCGCCAATGGCGCCACCGCGGTGTGGGTGGTTGATCCGCGGACCGGCCAGGTGAAATCGCAAGCCGTGCGGCTCGGCCGTTACGGCGAAACCGACGTACCGGTGCTGGCCGGCGTGAAGCCCGATGACTGGGTGGTCGGCGCCGGCGGGCACCTGTTGCGGGAAGGCCAGCCGGTGTCGCCGGTGGATCGCGACAACCGGCCGGTGCCATCGAAGAAAGTCGCTACCGCCGCTCCCAAGGCGCACTGACCCATGAAGCGCTTCAATCTCTCCGAATGGGCGCTGACCCATCGCAGCCTGGTGCTATACGCGATGATCGTGCTCGGCATCATAGGCGCGTGGTCGTACCGCCACCTGGGCCAGTCCGAAGACCCGCCCTTCACCTTCAAGGTGATGGTCGTGCGCACGGTGTGGCCGGGCGCACCGGCCGAAGAGGTCGCCAAGCAGGTCACCGAGCGCATCGAAAAGGCGCTGATGACCACCGGCAATTACGAATACATCCGTTCGTATTCGCGCCCCGGCGAATCGCAGGTCATTTTCGTCGCCCGCGACTCGATGCATTCCGACGAAATCCCCGATCTCTGGTACCAGGCGCGCAAGAAGGTCGGCGACATCCGCGCCACCCTGCCCGAAGGCGTGGTCGGGCCGTTCTTCAACGACGAATTCGGCGACACCTTCGGCAACATCTACGCACTCACCGGCCCGGGTTTCGACTATGCGGTGATGAAGGACTACGCCGACCGGATCCAGCTGGAACTGCAGCGGGTCGCCGATGTCGGCAAGGTGGAACTGATCGGCCTGCAGGACGAGAAGGTCTGGATCGAACTATCGAACACCAAGCTGGCCACGCTCGGCATTCCGCTGAGCGTCGTGCAGCAGGCGCTGGACCAGCAGAATGCGGTGACCTCGGCCGGCTTCTTCGAGACCACCAGCGACCGCGTGCAGCTGCGGGTCGGCGGCGCCTTCGCCTCGGTCGAGGACATCCGCGATTTCCCGATCCAGGCCGGCGGCCGCAGCGTGCGCCTGGGCGACATCGCCGAGGTCCATCGCGGCTTCGCGGATCCGTCCGCGCCGAAGATGCGCTTCATGGGCCAGGACGCGATCGGCCTGGCGGTGGCGATGAAGAACGGCGGCGACATCATCCGCCTGGGCAAGACCCTGGACGGCGAATTCGAGCGCCTGCAGAAAACCATCCCCACCGGCATGGAACTGCGCAAGGTTTCCGACCAGCCGCACTCGGTCGAGGATTCGGTCGGCGAATTCGTGCGCGTGCTGACCGAGGCCGTGGTCATCGTGCTGCTGGTCAGCTTCTTCTCGCTGGGCCTGCGCACCGGACTGGTGGTGGCGGTGACCATCCCGCTGGTGCTGGCGATGACCTTCGCGGTGATGCACTACTTCAACATCGGCCTGCACAAGATCTCGCTCGGCGCCTTGGTGCTCGCGCTCGGCCTGCTGGTCGACGACGCGATCATCGCCGTGGAGATGATGGCCATCAAGATGGAACAGGGCTACGACCGCATGCGCGCGGCCAGCTTCGCCTACACCTCCACCGCTTTCCCGATGCTCACCGGCACGCTGGTCACCGCCGCCGGTTTCCTGCCCATCGCCACCGCGGCATCGGGAACGGGCGAATACACCCGCTCGCTGTTCCAGGTGGTGACGATCGCACTGGTGGTGTCGTGGATCGCGGCGGTGCTGTTCATCCCTTACCTCGGCGACAAGATGTTGCCCGACCTGGAACAGCAGAAAACACCGAAACCCGGTTCCCTCGGCGCACGCTGGAATGGCTTTCGCGCACGCCTCGCCGATCGCTTTCCCGCCTTCGCCGACGTGCTCGCGCCGGCGGTTCACGGCCACGAGCATGCTCTCGAACAGCATGACCCCTACCAGACCCGCTTCTACCAGCGCTATCGCAAATTGCTCGACGCCTGCCTGCGCCATCGCTGGCTGGTCATCGGGATCACCATGCTCGCCTTCGTGCTGTCCATCGTGATGTTCCGTTTCGTGCCGCAGCAGTTCTTCCCCGATTCGACCCGGCCCGAGCTGATGGTCGACCTGGAACTGGCCGAAGGTTCGTCCTTGCGTGCCACCCAGGCCCAGGCCGAGAAGCTGGAGAAGCTGCTGGCCACGCGCAGCGACATCGACAATTACGTCGCCTACGTCGGCACCGGTTCGCCGCGCTTCTACCTGCCGCTGGACCAGCAGTTGCCGCAGGCCAACTTCACCCAGTTCGTGGTCACCGCCAGGGACCTGCCCGCACGCGAGGCGCTGCGCAGCTGGATGATCAAGGAAGTCGGCCCGCAGTTCCCGCAATTGCAGTTCCGCGTCACCCGCCTTGAGAACGGCCCGCCGGTCGGCTATCCGATCCAGTTCCGCATCGCCGGCGAGCACATCGACCGGGTCCAGGCGCTGGCCAGGCAGGTCGCCGCGCAGGTGCGCGCCAATCCCGACGTCACCAACGTCAACCTGGATTGGGACGAACCCAGCAAGGTCGTGCGCCTGGCCATCGACCAGGATCGTGCGCGCGCGCTGGGCGTCAGCACCGCCGATGTTTCGCACTTCCTCACCAGTTCGCTGTCGGGCTTGCGGGTCAGCACCTATCGCGAAGGCAACGAACTGATCGAGATCCTGCTGCGCGGTCCGGACGAGGAGCGTGCGCGCCTGGACCTGCTCGGCAGCCTGGCCGTGCCCACGCCCCACGGCAGCGTGCCGTTGTCGCAGATCGCCAACATCGAATACGCGTTCGAGGACGGCATCATCTGGCACCGCAACCGCCTGCCCACGGTCACCGTGCGCGCCGACATCCGCGACGGCGTGACCCCGCCGTCGGTCACCGCGGAAATATTGCCGAGCCTGGAAAAGATCCGCGCAAGCCTGCCGCAGGGCTACCTGCTGGAAACCGGCGGCACGGTCGAGGACTCCGGTCGCGGGCAGAAATCCATCGCCGCCGGCATGCCGCTGTTCCTGCTGGTGGTGGCGACGCTGCTGATGCTGCAGTTGCGCAGTTTCTCGCGGATGGCCCTGGTCATGCTGACCGCGCCGCTGGGCCTGATCGGGGTGACTATGGCCCTGCTCATCTTCCGCGTGCCGTTCGGTTTCGTGGCCATGCTCGGCACGATCGCCTTGGCCGGCATGATCATGCGCAACTCGGTGATCCTGGTCGACCAGATCCAGCAGGACATCGACGCCGGCCACGACCGCTGGCACGCGATCATCGACGCCACCGTGCGCCGCTTCCGCCCGATCGTGCTGACCGCGATGGCCGCGGTGCTGGCGATGATCCCGCTGTCGCGCAGCGCGTTCTTCGGACCGATGGCGGTGGCGATCATGGGCGGCCTGACCGTCGCCACCGCGCTGACCCTGCTGTTCCTGCCGGCGCTGTACGCGGCGTGGTTCAAGGTCAAGCCGGAAGAGGGTGGGGCGAAGGCGTAAGGCAAGAGCGATGCTGGCCTTGTGTAGGAGCGGGCCCTGCCCGCGACGCTCCTGGCGATGTGATCGGAGAGCGTCGCGGGCAGGGCCCGCTCCTACAGTTCCGGCGGCTGACGATCCACTGCCTTCCTCACCCATGACATCATGGCGCGCCGGCCGAATTGGCCGGCGCGCCATCGTCTTCTCGGGAGAGGAAAGGGATGAATACCGCAAACGTTTCTCCGCGTCGCTGGACCTTCCGGGTCATCGCCTTCATCGCCCTGGTCTGGAACCTGATCGGCCTGGCGATTTTCGTCGTGCAGGTCCGGCTGACTCCGGAAATGGTCGCCGCCATGCCGGCCGCGCAACAGCAGGTGCATGCGGCCACGCCGG
>Ga0307414_10000755_pt1 | contig 16620 bp, 23 predicted proteins | sample DK1Ometagenome_FD_203804 | JGI IMG/M metagenome (GOLD analysis project Ga0307414, IMG submission 203804) | Maize rhizosphere microbial communities from greenhouse at UC Davis, California, United States - DK15-O-3 | ecosystem: Host-associated > Plants > Roots > Rhizosphere > Soil | place: USA... | reverse complement strand
CCTGACCCCGGGCGCCATGCGCACCCGACGACGGCTGGTCGAACACCCCTTCGGCACGATCAAGGCCTGGATGGGCCACACCCACTTCCTGATGAAGCGGCTGCCCAACGTGAAGACCGAGATCAGCCTCCACATCCTCGCCTACAACATGAAACGGGTGATGGCGGTGCTCGGAACGAAGCCTCTGATGGAAGCGATCAGGGCCTGAAACGAGGGCGCTCTGCGCCTCGTCGTCACCTCCGCTCCGCTGTAGCTCAGCACGTTTTTACACGGCCTCGACTCAAAGCGGCGGTCGGGCACGTCCGCTGTAGGGCGTCCTTCACGGTCGGCTGCGAGAAGTCAGTCACAAGAACCCGCCGTTGGCGAACACGAGTTGGCCGTTGATCCATTCGCCGTCGCCTGAGCACAGCAATGCGATGGCGTTGGCTATGTCCTCGGGTTCACCGATACGTCCGTAGGGCGTCATCTGGGCGGCTTGATCGCGCAGCGGCGGGGGCACGTCCAGCAGCGAGGTATTGGTCGGCCCCGGCGCGATGGCGTTGACCGAGATGCGTCTGCCGGCCAGCTCCTTGGACAGCACCCCCGCGAAGATTTCTTGGGCGGCCTTGGTGGCGGCATAGCCACCGTGCGTCGCCCGCTTGGCCTTGATCGAGGTCGACGCCAGGGTGACGATGCGGCCACCGTCACGCACGCGCCGCGCTGCCTCGCGCAGCACATTGAAGCTGCCTTTGATGTTAGTGGCGATCATCCGGTCGAAAGCCACGTCCTCGAACTGAGCGAAGGGCGCGACGTTCATGATGGCCGCATTACTGATGACCACGTCCACACCCCCGAAGGCTTCGTCATGGGCGTCGAACAGCGCGCGGACGGCCGCCGGGTCGGCGACGTCAGCCTGACGGGCGATGGCGCGTCCACCGTCCGCCTCGATGTCGCGCACGACATGGGCGGCCAGGTCCGCATTGGTGAGATAGTTGACTGTCACCGCGAAGCCGTCTCGGGCCAGGCGTCTGGCGGTGGCCGCGCCGATGCCGCGCGACGAGCCGCTGACGATCGCCCCCCGGCCGGTGTTGACCTGTGGCGCGGGCGCGCCGGTTCCCTGCGCCGAGGCTCGCGAGGCGAGCGCGGCGGCCGGGGTGGCGGCGGCCAGGGCGAGAAGCGCGCGGCGATTCGTGTCGGTCATGGTCGGTTCCTTGGATGTGAGGGATCAGCGGGGCCGCAGGGTCGCGGCAATACGCTCGTTGGCGATCAGGGCGGCGATTCCGGTCAGGACGCTGGCGACCGGGACGATCAGCAGGCCCAGGCCGAGGGTGTTGTCGAGGCCTTGGGCGGTCGCCGTGTCACTGACGGCGCCGACGATGACGGGGCCGAGCGCCGGTCCGATGAGGCCAGAGCCGATCAGCATCAGGCTGGTGGCCATGGCCTGTTTACCGGGGCCCGCCATCAGATGCGCCGCGCCGAAGGCCCAGGGCAGCAGCAAGGCAAAGGAGAACATAGTCGGCACGAACAGAAGGATCGACATCCACCCGGTCGGTGCGAACAGCGCCGCGGTCGTCGTGACAGCCGAAAGCAGGAACAGCCAGCCTGGCAGGCCGATGATGCGGCCCCGACCCGCCCGCACAGCCCGGTCGAAGCCCCGACCGCCGAGAAGGGCGCCGACGACCCCCAGTCCGCCTTGAAGCAGGCCGAAGGACAGGCCGACCTCGCTTGCCGTGAAGCCGTGGGTGCGGATCAGGAACGGGGAGGAGAAAACGTAGAAGGGCACCGAGGCGAAGCCAATCATCACGGCGGCCACAAAGAGCCAGCGGAAACCCGGCGCCGACATCAGGCGCAAGGCCTCGCGGACGAAGGGCGCGCGATCGGCCTCTGTGTGCAGCCGGGGCGGCGTCGGACGGATCACCAGCAGGGCCAGCAGGAAGGCCAGGCCGCCGAGCGCGCCCGCCCCGACCAATGCCGTGCGCCACCCGACGCTGTCGGCCATGACCCCGCCGGACGCGAAGCCCACCATGGTGCCCAGCGGGATGCCCATAGAGAAGAGGCCGAGCGCCAGGCCGCGCCGCTCGGGTCGGACCTGCCGCGCGATCAGGGCATGCCCCGCCGGCATGCCGCCCGCCTCGCCGAAGGCCACGCCGAAACGAGTCAGGGCCAGGACGACGAAGCTGGCTGCCAAACCGCCCAGGGCCGTCATGACGCTCCAGACCAGCAGGCAGCCCAGCAGCACCAGCCGAGGCGATCCCCGGTCCGCCATCCGTGCCAGCGGGAGCGACAGAAGCGTGTAACAGACCGCGAACGCCACGCCGGTCAGCAGGCCGATCTGGGTGTCACTCAGTCCAAGGTCGGTCTTGATCGCCTCGGCCAGAATGAAGGGCAGGATGCGATCGATCTGGCTGATGGCGCTGATCAGCAGCAGGGCCGCCAGCAGGGCCCAAAGCCTCCATCCGCTGGCATAGGCGCCCGGGCCAGTCTCGACCGCAGTCATCGGCCGGCCTCGAAATGCACGCCGGTCAGAGCTTCTGAGACTTCCCACAGGCGCCGGCAGGCGGCTCGGTCCATCGCCGGAGCCGGTACGAGGGCCTCGGCCGGAACGCCGCTGAGCTCGGCCCTGCCGTCGGGGCCATAGTAGACGCCGCCCTCGGCCTGGGGCGCCGTCGCGGCGAACAGGCTGGGCAGGGCGCCTTGCGGGACCGGCTGGAACAGGAACCAGAGCATCGCCCGCATGACACGTCTCACGCCGCTGGCTCCGCCCGGCGTATTGTAGAGCAACCCCGTGCGGGAGATGCCGGGATGGACCGGAATGCTGGTCAAACCCCAGCCGCCGGCGTGGCTGCGTCGCTGAAGTTCCAGTCCGAACATCAGGCACGCCAGCTTGGACTGGGAATAGGCAGGCATCGGGCGATAGGCGTTCTGCTGCAGGTCGGCGAAATCGATCTTGCCGCCGCGCGCCGCGATGCTGGACAGGGTCACCACCCTCGCCTGGCCCGCGTTCACCAGCAGCGGCAACAGCAGTCCGGTCAGGGCGAAATGGGCCAGATGGTTGGTGCCGAACTGCAGCTCGAAGCCGTCGGCCGTCTCCATACGGCGCGGCGGCGTCATGACCCCCGCATTATTGACCAGCAGATCCAGCACGTCGGTCTGGCCCCGCAGTCGGGCGGCCAGATCGGACACCGAATCCAGGCTGCCCAGATCGACCACCTCGAAGCGGATGACGGCCGTCGGTATTTCCGCCTTGATCCGGGCAATGGCCTCGGCCCCCGTCTCAGGATTGCGGCTGGCGACGATGACCTGGGCCCCGGCCCGGGCCAGTTCGCGGGCGGTCTCGAAGCCGAGCCCGGCCGAGCCGGTCACCAGGGCGGTCTTGCCGGCTTGGGAAGGGATGTCTGCGGCGGTCCATCGGGTCATGGCGGGGCTCCGGGTCAGGGCGGTCGGTTGAGGCCCCCAGCGTGAGCGATCGAGCGGAAATACGAATGTCGGATGCCCCGCTTTTATTGCCCAAAACTCCAGGCCGCCTTGTCGAGCCGCATGCAAGGGCGTAGCCCTTGAGATCAGGAACTGGAGGTTTCAATGACGAGCCGACTGACCTACGCCATCGCCGGAATTCTTGACCGACAAGGGGTTGAGAACGGCGGCATAGAGACCCCGGTGCCGGGGCTGAGGCTGATCCGGACATATGGCTGCGTGCCGCCCCGCCACATGACCTATCGCCCGTCACTGTGCCTGATCGCCCAGGCAGCCAAGCGGGTGATGGTCGGCGACAGCACCCTGACCTACGGCCACATGCAGTCGCTGGTGATCACTGTCGAGGTGCCGGTGCTCAGTGAGATCATCGACGCTACGCCGGAAAAGCCTTTTATCGGCGCGACCCTCGCGCTCGATCCCGACATCATTCTCGATGTGGTCACTCGCATGGACAAGGCCGCGCGGCCCAGCGGGCCGGCGGGCTTGGGCCTTGTCGTTGAAGAGGTGGACGAGCGGATCGCCGCCGCCATGATCCGCCTGATCGAACTGGTCGAGCAGCCCGAGGCGGTCGAGATCCTTTATCCCGGCGTCATGCGCGAGATCACCTACTGGCTGATGACCGGCAAAGCCGCGGCCAATGTCGCGCGCATGGTCCTGCCCGAAGGTCCGCCCCAGCGCATCGCCGTGGCCATCCACCATCTGCGCGAACATTTCGATGCGCCGCTCAGCGTGGCCGATCTGGCGAGCCGGGCGGGGATGAGCCCCTCGGCCTTCCACCAGCATTTCAAGGCCCTGACCTCGATGTCGCCGCTGCAGTACCAGAAACATCTGCGCCTGCTGGACGCCCGGCGGCGCATGCTAACCGAGGGTGAACGCGCCGGCTCGGCGGCGTTCTCGGTCGGCTATGAGAGCGTGTCCCAGTTCAGCCGGGAATATGCCCGCATGTTCGGCGATCCGCCCCATCGCGAGACCAAGCGGGCGCGGCTAAGTTTGTCAGGAAGCCTTTCCGGGTCCGTCGCCGTTTCTGAAACGGTTTAGGACCGCTTCGGGCCCTCATCCGGACGTCGGCTATCGGTAAGGAAGCCAATGTGTCCTCTTGCACCTGGCGTTAAAAGGCGTCGCCGCGCTCCTTGGCTGGCGTCGGATCATCAGGCCTGACGGACGTATTTTTCGCTCCTCGTCCATCATTCGACCGACGCCGCCAGATCCCTCGCCTCGGGTCATCAAGCGACTGGTTACGCCGCAGCGGCCCATGCAACGGCGTCCGGACCGGCAGGAAGCATCATCGGGCAGCCGGGGTCGGTCGCGGCGCGATAGACCGCCTCGGCGACGTCGCGGGCTGTGGTCACGGGTCCGTGGGCGGCGGCCATCATGGTGGTCATCACCTCATGCGCGAAAGCGGCGTAGGGCTCAGGGAAGCCGCCGCTACCCATGACCTCGCGGCGAGCGGTGTCGCCAAAGGCGGTGGAGGGCGCCCTGCCCGGCAGGACGACACGGGCCCGGATGCCGAACCCGGCCAGTTCCAGATCAGCGGATTCGGTCAAGGCGTTCAGGGCGGCCTTGCTGGCACGATAGAGCGACAGCAGGGGCAGGGGCTTGTAGGTCGAGCTGGACCCGACGTTGACGATGGCGCCCGAGCGCTGCTCGCGCATACCTGGCAGCACTGCCTGCATCATCGCGATGGCCCCGAACAGATTGGCGTCAAAGATGCGATGTACCGTCTCCATCGGTGTGCCTTCGATCACGCTCAGCCAGCCGATGCCGGCGTTGTTGACTAGGACGTGGACGGGACCCGCGGCGGCGACCGCCGCGGCGACGCTGTCAGCATCGGTGACGTCCAGAGGCAGGACCCGGAGACCCCCGGCGGCGGGCAGAGTGCTCTTGGCCGGGTCGCGCATGGTGGCGACGACGTTCCAGCCCTTGTCGAGAAATTCTAGCGCGGTCTCGCGGCCGAAGCCGGTCGAGCAGCCGGTGATGAGGACGGTTTGCATGGGAAACTCCTTGCGGGGGACGAGGTGAGGTTTCAAAATATGAAGCATCCTTCAGTTTTGGAATTCGCATTTGAACCGGCCCAACCCCACGCTGCTGCAGCCCCGCAAGACGCCGCAACAGGCCCGCTCCGCCGCCACGATCGAAGCGATCCGACAGGCGACCATTCAGGTTTTGCTCGTCGACGGCGTGGGCCGTCTGACGACCACGCTCGTCGCTAAGCGGGCGGGGGTCTCGGTTGGCACGATGTATCAATACTACCCGCACAAGCAGGCCCTGCTGTTCGGGATCGTGGAGAAGCAGCTGCTTCTGATCGAAGAAGCGATGTGCGCCGCCTCCGACCGACTGATGGGGGCGGACCTAAAGACCCTTGCGGAAGGGCTCGCGGCGGCTTGGCTCGAGGCCAAGACGGCCGACGTGGTGTCCTCGCGAGCGATCTACGGGATCGCCGCCGAGTTCGATCTTTCGGCCCCTATGGCACGGGCGGCGAAGATGATGACGGAGATGTTCGACGCCTTGCTGGCCAGTGCGCCGGACGCCCGATTTGCGGACCGGACGTCAGCGGCCTTTATGCTGGCCGCATTGCTGGGCGGGTCAGTGCGGATGGTGATGGAGGCCGATCCGTCCGAGACCAATCTGGAGCGATTGCGTGTGGAGCTTCCACGCGCTTGCCACGCCTATCTCGCCGCAGCCCGGATCTAGCGTCCCCGCTGTCCTCGAAGCCCTGCTGAGCCGAACGTCAGGTTTCGGGCGGAGGGCCAGTGACCGCTTCTGGCGCACGCCCGAATTTGAGCACGCCCTTTAACTGCCGGCACTCGTCAGAGCATAGCGAGGCGCGTCTTGCGGGTTGGGGCTGGGAAATCAGCGTCAATCGCAGCGAGATCCTCCGACGTCAGCAACAGGTCCAGGGCGCGGCGATTGTCGGCGACGTGTGCGGCGGCGCCAGCCTTCGGGATGGCTATGATTTGGGGATCGCGAAGAACCCAGGCCAAGGCGATCTGAAACGGTGTGGCGTCGTGGCGCCTAGCGACGGCGGAAAGGTTGTGGGACGTCGGCAGCGCGCCTTGGCCAATCGGGCTGTAGGCCATGACCGGCGTTTGATGCTCAGCAAGTAGCGGCAGGAGATCGAACTCCGCGCCGCGCTCAGTCACATTGTAGAGAATCTGGTTGGTCGTGCAGGCCTCTCCGCCGGCGCGCAGCAGCTGTTCCATATCCGCATGATCGAAGTTGCTGACCCCCCATCGCCGGATCTTCCCGGCGTTGATCAAGGCGTCCATGCCTTCGATGGTTTCGTCGAGCGGCACAGAGCCGCGCCAATGCAACAGGTAGAGGTCCAGGCGGTCGGTCTTCAGCCGCTGCAGACTGGCTTCGCACGCCCTCTCGAGGCGGCCTCTCCCGGCATTCTGCGGATAGACCTTGCTGACCAGGAAGACCTGATCGCGAACCCCGGCCAGGGCTTCGCCGAGCAGGGTCTCGGTCGCTCCGTCGCCATACATCTCGGCCGTGTCGATCAGGGTCATGCCGAGGTCGATGCCGGTGCGAAGTGCGGCGATCTCCTGTTTGCGGAGGCGCGCGTCTTCACCCATCCGCCAGCTTCCCTGTCCGAGGGCGGAGACCTCGGTATGGTCGGGAAGCGTCACGGATCGCATTTCGATTTCCTCGCCTGCGGGGCGCCTGGAGCAAGCCGCATACAGGCGCGGGTGCATCTATCAGCAATCTTGGCGCCGAGACGTTCCATCCCAATCAGGATCAAGTGGGCCAAGTCTCGTCGGCCTGCTCGGTGAATGTCCGGGTAGCCGGACGCCTGATCTGGCCGGAATGGACCTTTGAGGTTACTCCAGGCCCAGACCTCCCAGCTGATGTTCTCGAGGTTTTCGTCGAGGCGGCAACAATCGTGAAGGCCTCGCCCCGCGGTGCAGCTGCTCTGTTACGATTGGCCATCGAGAAGCTCTGTGTTGCGCTGGAAAAAACAGGCACGATCGATCAGATGATACAGCAGCTGGTCGATGAAGGTCTGCCCGCTCGGATTCAGCAGGCTCTCGACGTGGTGAGGGTGATCGGAAATGAGGCGGTCCATCCCGGCACGATCGACATCAAGGACGATCAAGCGACCGTTCAGACGCTGTTCCGGCTGGTGAATCTGATCTCGGAGACGATGATCGGCGAGCCGCGCCGCATATCTGAACTCTATTCCGGTCTTCCGCCTGAAAAGCTTGCCGGCATAGCGCAGAGGCAAGCCCGAGCAGACGCAGCGGCCAAAGCCAAAGGCTGACGGGCGGCCGCATGCGCTGGAACCTAAATCCAGTGCGTCTAGCAGCGGTTTTGTAAACCGAAGGCGGCAACAATCGCCGTGTTGGTGGGCGATAGGGCTTTGACGGAGACGTGCTTTGGCTGAACCGCCGGAAATGGTCGGTTTTACGGAAAAGCTTCTGGATCGCGGCCGCCAGCAGCACGACGCGCTGACCGAACGCATGTTCAAGCAAGGTAGCGCTATCTCGACCTGGTTGGTCGTGGGCAACGCCGGCGCTCTCCTTCTCACCGGAAAGGCGCTTCTCGAGGGGTCTGCGTGCCCTCCGCAAGCCCTGCAATTTATCGCTCTTTGCTTTGCCTTGAGCTTGCTGCTGACGGTCGCGGGAATGATGGTCGGCTTTCTATCCAGCACCATTGTCCTAGGGAAACTTTCAACGCTGCTAGACGAACTCCAAGGGGCGTGGATTGCCAGGGCGCACATCGATTCATTGGAGCGCGAAGGCGTCCCTGTTCCAGAAGGCGCCGCGCTGAAGATCTCGGAAGCTCGACACGAGGCGGGCATGCAACGCGCATACACATCCACCAAGAGGCTGGCTCTCGTCGGAACTAGCGTCGCATATGCCCTGATGCTTTTGGGCTGCGTTTCCTTCGGAACCGGTGTGCTTCGGCCTCTGGTAACCCCTGGGGCCCTGGACCAATGCACTGGCGCCACCCGCGCCTTGGCCCCCTCGGTGTAAACGAGGTGCTCAAGCCGGCAGTGGCTCGCCAGCCTTGTTCGCCACCTGCCGGATCAGCTCGAACCGTTTGCGTGGGTGCTGTAGTGCCTGAAACCAGGCCTGGTCACCCTCAAACTCTGGAAACTGGCCGGGATGCAGGAAGGCCAAGGTGTCGGACTCGCCCCGGTAGGTGACACAGACGAAGCAGGTCCCGCCCCCAGCATTGGGCAGGAACCGATGGCGGCGGAGATGAACGACGACGGGAAAGGGCTTGGGCATCCCGCCATGTTCTGGCTCTGTTCTCTCACGTCAAGCGGAGCTACTCGACTCGACACCCTTCCTCGTTGTGATAGCTCTGCTTGTGGGGCTCGCGCGCGTTGCGCGGGCATGAGGGGTTATTCCAATGAAGAAGATCACGGCCGTCGCGCTGTGCGCGGCGATGCTTGGCGCCAGCGCCTGCACCACCACCGAGAAAGTCAGCGTAACTCAGCCCGGCGACCGGTTGCTGACCTGCTCGGACCTCCGCGACCAGTTCGCTCAACTTGACGGCATTACAAAAGACGCTCAGCGCGACCAGGGGGTCAACGTCGCCAACGCCGCTGCGCTGGTGCTGTTCTGGCCAGCCATCGCAGGCAACTACCTGTCGGCGCGGGATGCGAGGCAGCTGGCCGAAGACCGTAAGACCCACCTGATGCAGTATTACACCGCGAAGAACTGCGATAACCCGGCGAACGCCGAGGTGATGATGCGGATCCCCGCGGCCCTCTTGGCTCCGATCGCTCACGGCATGCCGTAGCGGCATGTTCGGCGGCAAGAAACCGGCCGACGGTGCGCCCTTTGATAGCGAAGGTTATGAGGCCGAATACGAGTACCGGGCTGATGCCTATCTAGGCATTGGAGCCTTCAACAAGGAAGTGAGCATCCTGGCCCGAAAGGGCTGGGAGCTCGTCAACGGGTGCATGGCGGGGACGGCACATTACGCCTACATGCGCCGTCGGCTGAAGCCCCCCGCGGAGTAGCTATGGGACCGCTCGAAATCAAAGGACTGATCCTGTGCTTGGCGGTGTTCGCCGGGACCGCCTGCATCTACATGGGCTATCGCCTGTTTCTCGCTGGCATCATTCAGCCCGGAACGGCCAAAGCATCCGCTGCGGGCGTGAAGATTACATGGGCTGGATACGGTCCAGGCGTCGCCTTCGCCTTGTTCGGGGCTTGGCTGATAACCGCCGCCGTAAACCGCGACCTTGTCTCAGAGTACGAGCGGATCACCGACCCACTGACGGGGATTGTCCATGATTATGGCCGGGTGGCCGGCGCACAGGGCCCGGCCGTTCAGCCGGCAAGTTCGCCGCGCTGAAGCTCGACCCAATGTCACCGCCAGTCCTCCATGATGAAGGAGGTAACGCCCCCCTTCGTCAGGATCGTGCATTGGCAGAAGCCGCCGATCTGGTGGCGAGCCGGCGATCCATCGGCCGCCGGCCAAGGGTGATCCCGGAGGGCGCGCATAACCTCCAGGTGGCCCGCCATGATGGTGTCGATGCTGTCCGCGTCCTTCAGTGAAGGACCAATCCCCTTTGCCGCCAACTGACCTGCCACCGTCTCGTCCATTGGGGCGGTCCACATCGCTGGCAGGCGGCGCAGCTCAACTGTCATCCCGGTCCGCAGCTGGCCCTCAAACTCCCATAGCCAGGCTTCCCAAGCGCTCCGCGACGCTGACCAGCCTAGAAGGTAGACCTCGCCTCCCATCCCCGCCCAGCCGTGCTGGTCCAGCCAAGGCGCCGCCCGCTCGAGAGCCGCGCCCATAGCCGCCGGAAATCGATCGATCAGGCGATCGAATGATTGCGCCTCGTCCTCGGCTTCCGAGAGCAAGTCCCCCAGCTCAGCCCCTCCGCGCACCGTGATCACGGCGCTGGCATGGGGGATCATGACCGGCTTGGACAAGACCACAGGGCCCGTCTTTCCGTCGGTCGTGCCGGTCGCCCCATCGGTGAAGATCAGAAACCCGTCATCTACTTGCTGGAACGAAAGCGCCGTCACCATGCCCTCCCTTGGCCGCATCGGCCGTAACCGTAGGCCTCCACTCTTTCAGGGATCGGCTGACGCATCGAGCCTTGGGCCGAACCTGCGTCAGGTGTTTGAGACAGTAGGCGCTGCGAGGCATATCCGGCGCCGACCGTGACGGCCGCATACACTCCGGCGTAAAGCACCTTGCCGGCCAGGGAAGCAGTGCTCATGCCCGCGGCGCTGACCACCCAGGCGCCAATTGTGTGTGCCATTAGGCTACCCGACCCGGGCTAGTCCCCGCCAACACTGAGTTGTCCAACAATCTTGGATAACTGAACCCACGCCCATGAGGCGTTGAGGCCCTCGCTTTCTTCGGGAGGCGGGGGCTTTTTCTGCATGTGCCTCAATCGCCAGAGGAATTGCTGGTCCGGCCCTTGCACCGCAGCCTTCGGGGGCACCACGTTTTCTCTGTTTGGTGCAAGTATGCGTAGTGCGATCATCGTCTTTGCCTTGCTGGCAATTCCCATCGTCATTGGTCTGGCCTTCGCGGTCCATTGGCAGCCGCGGCCGCCGATGCGTCCGCCTCGAACACAGTTCCAGAGGGGCGCTCTCCTAAATCGCTTCGTCGTCTCGATCGTCCGGCCGCCGGGCCCAAAGGACCGCATCGTCCAGCCCGACGGAGCACGGCGGCGAGAGGGCCGGAAGCCTTGACCTCCGCCGTCACCATCGTCCTCAAGGCCCAGAGCGAGGGTTGGACCTGGCTCGTTCAGCGAGACGAGGAGTGGCTGGGTGAAGGCAGGGCCGCAAATGGCGACGCCGCGCTGGCGGCGGCCCGATCGGTGCTTGAAGCCTGTCTTGTCAAGGGACTGGAGGCGGACTTCTGCGAACCGCATTGGCGGCGAAGTTCAATCCTATTGAGACTGCGGCCATAGCAGATCAGGACAGCGTGACGCCCGCCGGGCGCAGCGACAGTTGCCCAGTCTCCATCAGCGCCTTACCAATCTCCACGGCGTTCTCCGGCGTCATGACTGTGCCGATGACCGACCCTTCCCGCTTTTCGTAGCCCTCCCGGTCGGTCGCAATTTCCAGTTCCAAGGCCACGGCGCCGTCGACCATGGCCAGCGTGAACCCGATCAGCGGATAGAGCGGCGCATCGTCTGTCACGCGGCGAGCTCCTCGGCCGGGTCCTTCTTGCCCCCTCGCTGAACGATCGTCAGCACTCCGTCCGGCAGCGGCCGCTGCAACGCCTTCGCTTCATCCCATGGCGCTCGCATCCAGACCTCCCGCTCCTCCTCCGTCGTCAGGATCACCGGCATGGCCTTGGGGTGGAAGGGCGCGACGTCGCCGTTCGCATCGGTCGTGAGGAAGCCGAACGTCTCAATCTCCTCCCAGCCCTTGCTGATCATCCTGACGCAGGCGTGAGGCGTCCAGGCGCCGGCGAAGAAGGCCAGCGGCCGGTCCTCTGACAGGGCGAACCACACGGACGGACCGCGCTCGACCTGGTCCGGCTCGTTGAAGGCGGTGAAGGGGACCAGGCAGCGGTTGGCGGGACCCAGCCAAGGGAACCAGTGGCGGCTCTCGGTTCGGCGGATGTTGGTGGTGCCCTTGTCAGGCTCCATTCTCATCAGCTCGTCGAAGTCGACGTCCTTGCCCTTGGCACGCAGCTTGTCTGCCCGCTTCGTCGCGGCGTCCCGCAAGGCCTTGCGGCTGCTGGGCATGCCCCAGCGGGCCATCGCCAGTTCGCGTTCGCCGGCCACGTTGGTGCGGATGATCGGTGCGGCGTAGTCGGGGAAAATGCCCGGCAGCGGCGGGAAGTTACCGACCTCGGGCGTCATGGCGCGGACCATCTCGCGAATCCCAGCCATGTGTTTGGAGAGACTGTAGAGGTTGCACATTCAGCGTCGGGCCGGCGGGGTCCAGCCGGGAGGCGGCGTCCATACCGCTTCCGTGGCATAGGAATCGCGCCCGGCCGCCACCTCGGCCGCCTCGAAGGTCTCGCCCCGCCACTCCACGATCAATCCGAGCAGTTCAGCCGCCCGCTCGGCTCCGGCCAGTCGCGCCTCCCGGTCCGGGAATGTCGACTTTGAGAAGCGCGCTTGATGCGTCTCAAGGTCAGCCGACGCGGCCTCACGGAGTTCAGCAATCCGCGCCTCTACGCCGTCGAAGTCCGCATCCGACATCGCGGCCAGGTGGCGCGCCATGCGGGCCCACACCTCATTGAGCAGGCCGACCGTCGTTCGCGTCGGGTCCACCTTGGTTTCCGGGTAGCTCCGCAGCAGGAGCTCCATGGCCGCCCGATCCGTCGGAGTGTCCTTGATCTCGTCCATGACCGGACCCTACACGCCCGCCTCGGATTGTGGAGTCAGCCCCCCTTGAGGAACCGCTCCACGTCGTCGGCCTGGTTGCCGACGCGTTCGACGGCGGCGCGAAGGCGGTCCTTGCTGACGCCGAACTTCTGGGACCAGTCGCGGACCTCGTAATCCTCGGTGAGGCTGATACGCTGGCGGTCGGGGCCGCCAGCCTTCGTCTTGTCGTCGGACATGTCTTGCTCCCTTCGGCTACCAGAAGCCGTTGAAAATGAGTCGGTTCCGGCGGAGCGATTCGCCCCGGGCGCCGTTCGACTCGCCGTCATGGCCCGCAAGAAGCAGGATCTGGAACGCACGCCGGTCATGCCGGGAGGGTTCCTGCCGCTCTCCCATCCCACGCTGGTGGCCAAGCCGCCCGAGGGCGCAGGGTGGATTCACGAGATTAAGTACGATGGCTGGCGGATGCAGCTGAACGTCCGCCGCGGCCGGGCGAAGTGGTGGACGCGGAACGGCCACGACTGGACCGGCAAGCTCGGCGTGCTGTCAGTGTTCGCCGGCGAGCTGCCGGACTGCATCCTGGACGGGGAAGTCTGCGCCCTCGACGAGAACGGGACGCCCAGCTTCAGCGCCCTGCAGTCGGCGATGGCGGCGGACCGCACCGACGAGCTCGTGTTCTTCGCCTTCGACGTCCTGTTCCGCGGGGAGGCCAATCTGCGGCCCTATGCGCTGGAAACCCGCAAGGCGTCGCTGGTCAAGGTGCTCGAGGCCGGGGGCGAGGCGATCGAGGATCACATTCGCTACGTCGACCACTTTCCCGACGCGCCGGCCCGCCAATTGCAGCGCGCGGCCTGCCAGATGCGCCTCGAGGGAATCGTTTCGAAGCGCTTGGACGAGAACTACAAGGCTGGTCGGAACACGGCCTGGCTGAAGGCCAAGTGCCGGCCGGGGCAGGAACTGGTCGTGGGCGGCTGGAAGGCGGCGCCGGGTGGGCACTTCAAGGGCCTGCTGACAGGCGTCTACGAAGGGGGCGAGCTGGTCTATGCCGGCTCGGTCAAGAATGGCTTCGGCGAGCGCGAGGTGCGCCAACTGATGCCGGGGCTGAAGGCACTGCAGCGGGACCGAACACCTTTCGCCGGCAAGACGCAGCCGACCGCAAGCGGAGGCGATCGGTTGCACTTCGTGGAGCCCCGGCTGGTCGCGCAGGCGGACATCGCGGAATGGACGGCCAGCCGGAAGGTGCGGCAGGCCAGCTTTAAGGGGCTGCGCGAGGACAAGGAACCGGAGGAGGTGCGCCGTGAGGAATGATCAGGGGTCGCGCGACCCGCAAACCTGCCGGCGCGCCCTGATGGAGATCGCAGAGATCGCCACGGTCGCCATCCTGCCCGATAGCCAGATGACCGATCAGGAGGCGCTGCAGAACATCGCCGCGATCGCGGAGTGGGTGAGCACTGAAGCGCCCGCCGCAAGACCGGACTGCGGCGATGTCATCCGGCGGATCAACCAGATGACTGCAGCGTTGGATTTCGAGGCGCTGGGCGACCCGGAAGCGCTCGACCTGTTCAGCAAGGTGATCGGTGCGCTGGAGACCTCCGAGGCCGATGTGTTCAGCGATCCTTCGCCGTCATCGCCATAGCCGTCGTCGCCCCCGGCGGGTCGAGGTAGAAGGTCACCCGACCGGGGCAGTCAACGCGCCAGCAGCGGGGTTTCGCTCCCCGTAGGCTTGCTTGGGGACCGGTCCGCCGGGCCAGGCTCTCCAGATCGGCCCTGATACGTAGGTCGCACAGATCGCAGTCAGCATAGACGGGCCAGCCATTGGACAAGATCTGGCGGACGCTGCTGCTCGCTGATCGCCAGTCGTCGTCGGTGTAGGCAGAATAGTTCTTGCGGCCCATCAGAGACTCAGCGCCTCGCGCTCGGCGCGGGTGCTCAGCCCCAGCCGACGCAGCTGGAGATGCGCCGCCATTTGCTCGACCGAACCGGGAGCCGCCGCCTCGATCTCGCGAAGTATCGACCGGACTCCGGCGCGGCCGTCAGCGCTCGTTAGGTCGAGGCCCTCGACCATTTCGATCAGCCGTCCAAGTTCTGGGGTCGCCATGTCCATCTCCCGTCGAGCCACCGACGGCCCCGGGTAGAGTAGCCGAACCCGGGAAGGCAAGAACGAAAACGGAACATCGCTGTGGACGACTCATGATCGGTGTTGCCAGGGGAGGCTTTGGCTCCTGGAATGTCCGGTACATGAGCCGTTCAAACAGGCGGCCGGGGCTCCCGACGCCCCACGAAGAGCTCCAATATTACCGATCCCGCCCCCCTGTGGGCGCGACCGTTCTGGCTGTGGACGACGATGTCTGTGACCGGCACCCTGCGACGTACTGCCGTTGCAAACCCAGCTTATCAAGAGATTAGCACCTGTGGCTGAGAGATAAGCGGTCAAGTTCGGCTTAGGGGGCCATCCGTGATCGCAAATCGAACCTCGTCACCGACGGCTGGCGTCCGCCTCGGCGCCCCGGGACAGGTCCTGTCCTTCGTCTTGCTAGCCGTGGTCTTCGCGGCTGTTTCCTATGCCGCGATTTTCTGGACCAGCTTCGGTGGGGCGACGGCCATCTGGCCTACCAACGCCCTGGCGTTGGTCGCCATCTTGCGCGGGCCGCGAGGCTGGTTCTGGCGCATCGGGGTGCTGGCGGCCCTGGGCGGGGCCATGGTCGCGGTGATGACGTTCGCGGGCTCCAGCCTCCTCGGCGCCGTGCTGGTGGCCGCGCCGAACCTGCTGGAGGTGCTCGTCGCCATCCTGCTGCTCTCAGCGTTCCGGCTGGTGGGCACCGATGTCACCCGGCCCGGACCGCTGCTCGCCTTCCTGGCCTGCGCGGCCGTCGCCGCGCCGGCGGTCGCGGCCGTGACAGCGGCCCCGATCGTCGCCCTGGGCACCGGGTCCTCGCTCCTGGAGGCGGCCTGGCTCTCCTGGGTCACCGACGCCCTGAGCATGATGATCATCGTGCCGTTTGGCGTCGTCATGACCGGCGGCCGCCTGGCGGTGTGGCGTTCGGCGACCGACGCCATGATCGCCCTTTCCCTGTTCGTGGCCATCTCGGTGGCCGTCTGGTTCCTGGTTCCGCTGGAGCCCGCCGTGATCGCCGTGATCGCGCCGCTGGCCGTGCTCGCCACCTTGCGGTTCGGGGCCGTCGGGGCGGCGACCTCCGTCCTCTGGACCGGCGTGCTCGCCATCGGCCTGCACCTGGCGGGCCTCGGCAGTGTCTCGGCGGGAAACGCGGGTCTCCAGACCGAGCTGTTCCACCTGCAAATCGGTCTGGCCACCCTGCCGCTGACCACCCTGCCGATCGCCGCCGTCCTCGCCAAGCTCGACCGGGCCCTGCAAGCGGCCGCCACGGCGGAACGGGCCCGCAACGCCTTCCAAAGCGCTGGCGACGCCATGGTCACCCTCAATCCAAGCGGCAGCATCGAGACCGTCAACGCGGCCGCCGAAAGCCTGTTCGGCTATTCCGCCGACGAACTGGATCGCCGCGACATCTCGCTGCTGCTCGATCTGGCGCAGGACGGCGATGGGGTCTTCATGTCCCGCCTCGGCGTCTCGCGGCGGGCCCTCTCCAGCGGCGTGGTCCGAGAACTGACCGGCCGTCGCCGCAACGGAGACTCATTCCCGGCCGACGTCGGTCTGGGCCTCATGAACCTTCCGACGGGCCCGCACGTGGTCGCCGTCGTGCGCGATATCTCGGCGCGGCGGCGGGTGGAGGAGCTGAAGGAGGAGTTCGTCTCGACCGTCAGCCACGAGCTGCGGACGCCGTTGACCTCGATCGCCGGATCGCTTGGCCTGCTGGCCGGCGGCGCTGCGGGCCCTTTGCCGGAAAAGGCCGCGCGACTGGTGGGCATCGCCCACGCCAACAGCCAGC
>Ga0307414_10000754_pt1 | contig 16622 bp, 15 predicted proteins | sample DK1Ometagenome_FD_203804 | JGI IMG/M metagenome (GOLD analysis project Ga0307414, IMG submission 203804) | Maize rhizosphere microbial communities from greenhouse at UC Davis, California, United States - DK15-O-3 | ecosystem: Host-associated > Plants > Roots > Rhizosphere > Soil | place: USA... | reverse complement strand
CGACTGTTCATATGCCTGAATGACGGCATCAGAGTCTGCGAAGACCACGTAGTTGAAGCTGTCGCCGCTGCTGTCCCGCGCGCTCGCGTCGAGGTACTTGATGCCGCGCACGCCCAGGCTGAGCAGGTATTCAGAAACCCCACGGCCACTGCCGCCCCAGTCCGTATAGCCGAACGCTTTAGCAGCGAACGGCGATTGCATCGCCTTGTAAAGTTCGGCGCCGGTCGGATCATCCGGGATCTTCTTGGCCTGCAGTCCTCCGGACTTCTTGAGTCTCTGGAGCAGATCGCCGAGCGCCTTCCGCACCGCCTCCGGTTGCTCGCTCAGCGGCTTGTCGTAGAGCAGGTACTCGCCGTCGTCGGGGATCTCGACCGTGTACAGCCGACCACCGCCCTCCTTGGTGATCGTCTTGCCCACCAGCGACCGCGCCGCCGCGATCCGCTCATCGGAAAGCCGCTGCCTCCGCGCCCGCTCCGCATCGCTATCCGCCGCATCGACCCAGGCTTGGCTTTCCTTCTCGACCGTCGACAAATGATCGTTGAGCGTCAGCCGCCCTTCGGCAATGCGCTTAGCCAGCGCAGCCGCCCCAGGCCCCAGCGCCTCGGCGTCGACGCCGTCGACCAGATACCGCGCAGGCTTGGCCAACACGCTCCGGTAATACTGCGCAATCTCCTTCTTGCCCGCGAAGTACAGCCCAAAGCCGTAGACCTGCGCCCCTTCGCCACTTCCAATTGCCGCCGTGCTGAAGGCGTCGAAGATGTGCGGGCTGCCGTGGTAGACGGACTGGAACAGTTCGCCCGACCCGCCCGTCTGGAAATAGGGCTGACCTTGGTCGTCCTTGAGTCCGGCCAGCAAATCGCGTAAAATTATCGCGTCCGTTATAGGGGCACCTTTGGCGCGCGCGGCTTCGATGGACCCTGTTGCACTGACGGATGGCGCCGCCCCCGGTAGCTCCGCGCCCGACGGGGCGGACACTCTCTTCGGCAAGAAGTAATCGTGGACACGGCGGATGTCCTCGAAGGTCACCCGCTTGTTGCCCTTGTCAAACTCCTCGACGACAAGCTTGACGGCGTAAAGATCTCCGCCGACTCGCACCGCCGCGAACATGTCATGGACCTGCAGGACGCGCGGGTCTCCTTTGTGATCCGGATGACTTTCGACGAGGACGGCATTCTCGACCAGACTGCGGATCACCCGGCCTGCGTCGACATGAGCGCCGCCTGCATCTTCCTCGCCCGTATCCCGGATTGATTTGTAATAGCTCGACAGCCCGTGTTTGAAATCTTTCTTGTTCAGGCTGAGGTCCCAGCCTTGATCCGCGTTGCGGATGACCCCCGCCGTTACCGTATCCCTATCCCGCGCGTAAACGCGCTTCTTGTCGTCGGATGGCCTCCCGAACGACTCCCGATCAACCGAGATGACCGGGATGGGCTGATCAAGGTCAACGTCAGGATTGACTGGCTGCAGCAGCACGCCCTGCCCATCAGCCGGAGCCGTGTCAGTCGCCTGCTGGCCCGTCGCCCACGCCTTGATTTCCTCGGCGGTCATGGCGTTGGGGTCGAGCCCCGCCGCCTCCATCTGCTCCGCCAGCACCGCCACCGGCTCGTCCAGCCGGGTCTGCTGCTGACGCTCGTCCTGGGTCAGCAGAGCGGCCCCGCGCCCGCCCGCTTCCCGGCGCAATGCCTCCAGCACCGCCTCGCGATCCGCATAGCCGTTGCCGCTGTCCGGCACGCCGTTGTCCCGCAGAACGTCGTGTTCGGACAGCACGAAGTTGTCGACGTCGCCGATGCCGCCGGTCTTCTTGAACAGGCCGGGGTGGGTCTTCGGCGTCAGGCCCATCGCCCGCAGCTCTTGCTCAAGCTGACTGCCGACTTTGACGCCGCCGGCCTTGCGCACGATGTCGAGCACGGGCGTCTTGTCCGCCGTCACCGTCTCGCCGCTCTTCAGCCGGGCGATGACGAGATCCAGATCGCCGCGCTGAACCCGCGCCAGAGCGCCCGGCCCGTGGACCCTGACCTGATCGCGCAGATACAGCGCATCGGCGTCCTGCCCATTGCCCAGCCTCTGCGCCCGCGTCAGGTATCGCTCGCGGACCAGCGTGGCCTGCGCCGCCGCCTGATGGCTCTGGTACTGCCCGGTGTCCATCAGTTGGCGGTACGTGTCGTCGAACACCGTCTGCCCGACCGCCGCGCCCTCGTTCTCCAGCGCCAGCTTCTCGACCAGCGCGGCTAGCTCGGACTCCCGATCCGGGTTCTCGGCGTAGGCCTTGGCGTCATTGACCGACCAGCCGTCACGGCTCGCCCGCAGGTCGTTCTTCAGCCGACCGTGGAGGTCGGTCGGCGCGATGTGCGTCAGGTAGTCGGCCGCACTGATCTCGACGTCACCGCCGACAGCGAGAGCCTCCTGATACTGCTCCCGCAACCCGTCGATCTGATTGAGCGGGTCGTCGTCCTCGCTGAAGGACGAGCCGCCTTGGTACAGTTCGGCGATGGCCGTAGCCGGGACATAGAACGTCTCGACCGGGGTGCCCTGCGTCTGCGCCGCCATCACCCGACTGAACGCATCCGGGTTGCGGTCGCGCAGCTTGCTCTCGGCGGTGCCGGCGACCAGCGCCTCGACCGTGGCGGCGTCCTGCCCGGCCCGCATTTCCTTCTTCGTGTTGTCCGAGATCTGACGGCCCTTGGTCGCGGCGTTGATCAGCGCCCGGACCACAGCGCCCGTGCCGCCGCCCGCCGCCGCGTCCTGCTCCAACCCTTCCAGCAGCTTCGCGTCCGGATTGACGGTGACCATCTCAATCATGTTGTGGAGGATACCTTCGGCGGCTTCCTCCAGCGCCTCGATGCCGCCAGCCAGACTGATATCCGTCAACTGGCGCAGGATGGTGTTCTTGACAGCCGGGGGCACGCGATGCAGCAGCGCGTCCAGACCCAGCTTCTCGAGCACGGCTGTCACGCCAGCGCCCGCCACGATGGCCGTGTCACCCTCGGCCGTGCCCGCTTTGCCCGCCTCATCGACCCGCTCGGCCATGATGTCGGCACCCTGCCCGAGCAGCATGGCGGTGGTTGCCGTCCCTCCGGTCAGCAGCGCCAGGGCGATTTGTCCGGCAACCTGCCCGACGCCGCCGGCAATGTCGGTCACGAGGTTCTGTCGCTCTTCCGGCGGCTTGATGGCCTCGCCGGTCTCTTTCAGCGTCTCGCCGGGGGCCTTGAGGATGCCGGACGGGTTGAGCCACCACGGCACAATCGGAGCGGTCAGGGCATCGGCCGCCGCGTCGAGACCGACCGCGCGCATGCCGCGCTCGAGGGTCCGCGCGCCCACCTCATTCAACTCGGAGAGTCCGGACAGACCGGAGCCGGCCACGTCCCCGACCAGCCCGCCCACGACCGAGCGCCCGACGTCGCCGACCGCCTGCCCAGCGCCCGACCCGCCGCCGTAGAACGCCGACAGGATCTTGCCGAACGTGCTCTCGGTCTTGCCCAGGCCCTCGAGGTCGTCGGCGCTGATCTTGGCGAGGTCAGGGTCTTCGGCCAGCAGCGCCGCCAGCTTGGGCGCGTCATTCAGGGCATCGCGGTAGCGCTGGATGCGAGCCTGCTTCTCGGTTTCGGTGCGGTTGCGCGCCGCCACATCGGCCGGAACGTCGAGGACCTTGCCGTCGTCCACGGCTTTCTGGTGCGCGTCCGGGGTGGTGGCGGCAGCGCCGGCCAGATTGGTGTGCAGCGCGCCCGCCCGCTTCTGTTGATAGAAGGCATCGAACTCGTCCGCCGGAACCGGTGCCGGAGCTTTCCCGATGCTGAGCGCCGGAACCTCCGGAGCCGGAGCTACTGGAGCCTTGGCTTGCGCCTTGTTCGCATAGAAGGCATCGAACTCGTCGTCAGGAGCGAGACCCGTCATTGAGCGGGCCTCGACCGCAGGTATTCAAGACTGTCGCTCAGCAACTCAGCGCCGGTCGGGTCTCGCCCGTTCGCCCTCTTGAACGCGGCCTGCAGGCGCGAGGCGATCTCGGGCGGGATCGGCGGGAGGTCCTTGCCCTGGGCGTCCTTGCCCCGGAAGTTCGGGACGTCCTCCGGCGTCAGTTCGAAGACGCGTTTGTCGTCATCCCAGAACGTCCCGCTGCCCTTGAGCGCGCCCTGGATGATCAGCCGGTCGGCAATGGCCACCATCTCCATCTCGCCCGGCTTCTTGCCCGGATTGTTGGCTTTCCAGTCGACAATCGCCCGGCCGAACGCTTCGTGGAACAGCTTGACGCTGGAAGCATTGCTGGACCCAGGCTTCGGCGTCGGATCGTACCCGGCATCGTTGAGGACCTGGGTCGCGATCTGGTCGCGCGTGCGCTCTCCGGCCCGTGTCTCGGCGGCCCGCTCGCCGCCAGCCTGGAGCGAGCGCCGGAGATCGGCGAAGTGCTGCCAGTCCTCATCCGACAGTTTGTCGCGATACTGGTTGAGGTCGGTGGCCAGAAACGCGTCACCATCCTTGCCTGCCAGATCGGATAGCTGGAGATAGGCATCGCGGTCAGTCTTGACCTTGGAGCCTGCCGCCCGGCGCGTCTCGTAGCTCTGCAGCGACTGGTGCAGCGTCGCCGGCAGATCGCGCAGGATCTCGGGCGGCAGCGTGTCATAGGATCCGCCCTGTTGCATATGCGCCCATGCCTTGTCCGAGGACTGTTGCTCGCGATCACGCCGCGCCGACTCTCGGACCCCGTTCTCCCGGAGTATCCGCTGCTCGACATTCTCGCGCTTTTCCGGGTCTCCCGAGTTTTCCTCTGCGTTGATCCGCAGCGCCTCGGTCAGCGCGATGTTTTCAGAAGGTGATGTCAACCTCGACGTCACCCTGGAGACATAGTCTTTGGTCTCCTTGAATGGCACCTTGGCCAACCACGCAGCCTCGGTAATCTCGCCCGTGCGGGGGTCGCCGAGCTTGACCAGATCGGGGTTCTTGCCAGTCTTGTTGGTGCCGTTGATCCAGTCGTCAACCATGCCCGGCCCGGCGTTGTATGCCGCCAATGCCAGTGTGTTATTGTTGTCGTACTTCAGCCGTTGCTCGTCGAGATAGGCCCGCCCGATCTTGCGCTGATACTCGACCGCCTCTTTCGTCGTGCCCTTCATCAGCTCCGGCTGCCACGGGATGCCCAGCTTCTGGGCGACCTCCTGGCCGGTGCTGTCGAGCACCTGCATGACGCCCTTGGCGCCCTTGCCCGACTCAGCATTGCCATCGCCGCCGCTCTCGACGCTCTCGACCGCCTCATGCAGCGAGCCGGCCGGCTTGGTCACCCGCTGGATAATGCTGTCAGCGCTGGCCTGTGCCTCAGCCCGCTTGAGTGTCGGATCCAACGTCCGTTGGAGCGCCACGTTGTCGTCGGCAGTGAAATCGGCCGCGTGCGCCTTGTAGTACTCGTTGGCGGCCAGCGGGTTGTCGGTCGCCATGCGCAGGACGACCGCCTTCTGGATGCCGGAGCGCATCGCCAGGACCTGGGCGTCAACCTGCTCCGGCGGCAGGCCCTTGGTGTTCGCCCGGATTGCCAATTCGGCGAGCCCGATCTGGCTGTTGACCTCGCCCTCGTCGTTGTAGCGGAGCACCGCTTGGTTCTGCGACGTCGCGACCACGCCCGCCACGGTCTGATCGCGGAACTCCTGCCTCTGCCCGGCTTCGTGCCGGCTGACGGCCCCCATCTCGCTGTTCTGGTGCCGAGACCAGAGTTTGCTGAACTGCTCTTGCGCGTACGGACTGGTCAGGCCCTTGCCGGTGTCTTCACCGATCCGCTTCAGTTCGACGGCGGCCTCGTTGGTGCTGCCCATCGCCTGGGCACCGCGCCTGCGGTAGATCGCGGTGTCGCCCTCGTAAAACAGCTTCTGCTGCTCGGCGCTGGCGGCGGAGTAGGCATTGAAGGCGGCCAGTTCGCTATCTTCTTTCGCCTGCTCGACCATCCGCTTGTCGATGAGCGAGGCGACCTGCCCGAACTCCTGTCCAGCCTTCTGGACCGCCTGCCCGATGCCAGCGCCGAATGCCTCAGCCGGCGCGCGGATTGACTGCTCGGTGCGCAACGGTGTCGGCCGAACGCTAGGACCTTCGTATTGCGGAACTCTAACCACGAACGCCCCCAGTCATGCAAAAGGGGACGCCGTTTCCAGCGCCCCCTATCCCTGCCCTGCCTAGCCGCACCTTGCCAAACCGCGCCTGACCAAGACTCGCCGCGCCTCGCCTCGACTTGCCCCGCCCGACCTCGGAATACCAGCATGCCGGAACTGCGTCATTCCGACAAACAGGCGTGAGACGTACCACCATCACAGCCCGTATTTCTTATACGTTTGATACCTATCACCCGCTGTAGCTGCGCTTGACAGCAATGTACTCCCGGCCCCGATGTAGCCCGCCGTCTGCGCGCTCCGCCCGGCCATCCGCGTCAGCCCGGCCTGCGCCGTCAGGTTGGATTGCTGACTCCTGAACCCGTAGGCCTCGCGCTCGGCGTTGGATCGGATCGTCAGCGCGTCCAACTCGCCCAACTGTGCCGTGTCCATCAAGACGTCGAGCGGACTGCCGCTGTCGATCTCGATGCCGTTGGCGGCCATGCCGGCGCGCTGGGCACCGCGCAGCCGCGCCGTCGCCAGCCGCTGACGCTGCTCCTCGATCTGCCCGCGCTGCTGGGCGTCGGTCGCTTGCCAGCCGGCGATGGTGGCGTTGTTGCGCTCGACCGCCGATTGATACCGTGCCTGGGATTTCTGCGCCTTGCCCTGCGCTATCGCGCCGTAGGCACCGACCGCGCCGCTGACCGCTGTTGCCGCCGTGGCGGCTCCGGCCAGGGTTATGCCGCTGGCTGCCGTCGCGACCGCCGCACCGGCCGAGGACGCCGCGCTGGCGATGCCGGCACCAATGGCCGTCAATGTCGCTGGCTCGCACATGTCACGTTTTCCGCAGATGAAATGGAAGGAACGGTGCGCCATCCGGCCCGATCAGGACCGGCTCGTCGAACACGAAGCCAAGCCGGCCGAGCCAGTCGATGCTGCGCTCGTTGCGGGCATCGACGACGTTGTACAGGTCGGTGTACTCGTGCGCCCAATGGGCGACGTAGGACCGGCCCAGCTCGAGGAACTTGCGTGCATGCCGATCGACGCCTTCAGCACCCAGCAGCCACGGCGAGCCGACCTCGGCCACCTCCGTTTCCGCGCACCCGAACACCGCCAGCGGTTCGTCGCCTGCCAGGAACGCGTATGCCTCGCCGGGGATCTCGAGACTGCGCCGGACCGCCTCCGCCGGGCTGTGCCGCGCCAGTGCCCAGACTTCAGCCGCGTCGGCCGGGCGCATGTTGGCCGCGACCGCGTGACCGTATTGCCATGTCGCGGCCACGACTTTAATTTCCGCCAACTTCGACCTCTGGCAGCACAGCGAGCACCGTGAGCGGCAGCGGGTCGAGCTGCTGCAGGACGATGGAGCCGGAGCGGCCCCAGGACGGCGGAATGGCGATCTTGATGTCGGCCGTGAACAACTCGATCGGGTCGCCATACGGCTCGACGTCGCGCTGCTTGACCTCGACCACGTGATCCGCGTCCGGCCCGACCCAAAGTCCCCGGCTCCGCTCCACCTTCACGACCACTTCCGTAACCCGCCGCTTCGCGTTGGCCGGGGCCCGCGCCTGGGCCAGATCGAAGTCGAGCGTCTTGATTTCGGACGTGTAAGCCAGCCCGACATGGACGACGGATGCGGCGGCCGGCAGGGTGATGGTTCCGGCGCTGACGATCTGCGATGCCGACACGCTGCCATCGGCCAGGATGGTGACGGTCTCGCCCTCAAGGTGGTCCAAACCACTGATCACGGTGGCCGCCGCACCGTCGTAGCTCAGCCCGGCGTCGACGAAAAACGAGTCCCTCACATCATTGACGATGCGGCTCTGCAGCCGCTCGACATAGCGCCGGACAACCCCGTTTATGGTGCGCTTTACCGCGACATAGACCGCGTCCTCGGTCCCTTCCGAAACTGTACAGACGCTCTCGTACAGCCCGGCCGTGTCATGCTGGCACCACGCCCACACTTGGTGCTCGCGCATGTACGTTAGTGATAGCATGACGCCATCCGACCGCACCGCCCAGACGATGCTGTGCGGCGCTTGGGCATAGGCCCACTCGTCGAGGGTTAAGCCTTCGAAGAGATGATTACTCAGGACGGACAGGTCATTGCCGGTGTAGCCATCGGTGTCGAGGCTGTAGCCGATGTCCCTGACAATCGCGCCCTTGGCCTGAACGAACAGCGCGGTCTCGCCGATGATCAGCGGCGGCACATGGCTGCAGCCGCGATAGCCCTGGGGGCGCACCACCACCGCGCTCGGCGTGATCGCATCGCCGCCGCCACTGCCCCCGCCGGTGACCTTGAACTCACCGCCCGACGTCAGCACCAGCAGGTCAGCGAGGGCCACGAAGTGCCGGATCTCGTTGACCTGGGGGCTGGCCAGGGTAAACGTCACCGCGTCATCATCCCGGCTGGGAGACGAGACGTTGAAGTTCGAGTAGTTGCCGCTCTGGCTCATCCACACCGTCTGCGGAGCACTGGTCGATCCGCCGAACACGCGGCGCTGCTGGTGGTAGGTGACGACGCCGGGATAGTTCGAGGCGGCGAATGGATCGCGGGCACCGGGCGGCGTGTCGCTGTCGTCGCCGGCCAAGTTGGTATCGGTGAAACTCAGCGCGGTGGCACTGCCGATGTAGCCATGGATGCCGCTGCCGTTGGACTCCTTGTAGATGTTGTACTTCGTCGCTCCGGTGACCGCCGACCATGTCACGGTGTTGTAGGTTCCGGTGGCGGGCGAGAGCGGGAAGTTCAAGCACGTCGCGGCCACCGATGGCAGGCTTTCCTCCAGCGTTTCGCTGGCGACCGCCGTGACCTTGTAGCTATCGGTGTGCGTGGGAACGGCACCGCTGCCATTGGTCGGCGTGGCGACAGGCCCGGCCGGGGCCGCGAGCGCCGGGGCTAGTGTGATGGTGGCCAGCGTCCACGCCGTGTGCGCCGTGCGCGACAGGTTGCGCGTCGCATGGGACGGGTGGGCGATCGTCATGATGTCGGCGGACTGCACGAACTTCAGCGTGGCCAGATCGGCGGTGGCGTAGGGCGTCGCGATTTCATACGGCGTAGCGCCGGACAGGACCTGCGCGCCATTGGTGAACACCCGCATGTACAGGTCGCCGAACTCCAGCACATAGGTCTGCGAGACCGAGAACTGGAACGGGATCAGGCGCACCCGCTCGGTGCTGTCCTTGACCTCCGCGACGAACTTGGTGCCGGGGCGATTGCTCGCGCCGCCATGGGCAAGAACTATCATGTTGCGGAGGGTCTTGGCGCCGGATTGGTATTTGGCGAGATCACTGCGGGCATGGAGGGACGGGGCAAGCTCGCCGCCGCTGAAACTGCGTTGGGGTATCGCGGGCATCAGTCTTTCAGCGCGCCGACCACGGCGAGAAACAGCGCGTCCTTGAGTCGCTGCTCAATGGGCAACTGATCGTAGGGCAAGAAGCACGGGTGCCGTTTGGTGTCCGGGTCTTTAACGTTGCCCCAGGCCCAGCCGTCTGCCCGCTTCTCGGCCAGCCATGCCTCGTGGCTGTCAGACGGCGTCGCTTCCGGGTGGTCAAGAGCAAACTCGACACCAGAAACAGCGCTGTCACGTTGCCAACCGGGGGCCTCTTCCCAGGGAACCTGACTGTCATCGCCAATCGCGCGACAGTACGCACGGTTTGCCTCGTGACAGACCTGAGCGATCAGTTTCGCATCCATCATCAGCTCCTTGCTCTAATCCAGTCCGGTTCGGGGATGGCCGCCGGCCGCTGCTCGTTGGCATCGCGGGTCATGGCCGCCTGCAGCGTGGCTTGGTACATCTGTGTGCAGTCGCTCTTGATGGTGCGGTTGCCGGTCAGGCGCTGCACGACGCGGCTTGCCAGCAGGTAGGCCAAGGCGTCGCTGAAGAGCGGATCAAACAGCGTCGTGATGGTTACCGCCGCCGTGTAGGACGCATAGGCTTGGTATGCGTCGCACAGGATCGTGCGCGACAGGCCATCAGTCGTTACGCCTATGCTGTACGGCACGGGCGGGTATAGGACCGTGGTGCCCAGACTGGCGGGCAGCGTCTCGTTGGCCCAGATGATCGCCGTGCTGTCATACCCACCGGCGCGGATGTGGTGGATCTGCAAGCAGTCCGCCGGCCATTGATACTCGTAGGCCCAGCCCTCGACCGTGGTGCCCAGATCGGCGAGTGCCGCCTGTCTCTGCGCGAAGTTCCACGGGTGTGATCGTAGCAGCGTGTCGCGGCAACTGGCGTAGTGCAGAAGACACTCCCGCGCCTCGACACTGGCTTCCGCCATAGACGCTATGGGACCGCCCGCGCCCGCATGACTTAGCGCCAAGTTGGCGATCTCTACTTCAGATGACGCCATGGCTTTCCGGTTCCGTTAGCGGGATCATGTTGTTGCCGAAAGGCAGTCGCACCCACGCGCGGGTGCGTGGATTGAAACGCCGAAGCGCCCGATCGCCGCCAGGGTGCCGGAGTCGCACCCACGCGCGGGTGCGTGGATTGAAACACCTTCGGCCCCTCGTCGGTGACGGGCTTGGCAGTCGCACCCACGCGCGGGTGCGTGGATTGAAACGTCGTACTGCTCGATGGCGTCCTGACGGTTCGGGCGTCGCACCCACGCGCGGGTGCGTGGATTGAAACGAAGCGGTGGGGGCCTCGGCTCCCACCGTTACGCTTGCCACAATCACGCTTCGGGCGGCTTTTCGTCGGGCTTCGGGGCAGCAGGCTTGCTCAGCGGCTTGACCTTGGGCCCCTCATCCGTGGCTTTGGGCTTGTCAGCCGCCTTCTGCGCGCCGTCAGCCTCAGCCTTCCTTGCCAACGCTTGCGGCTCGGTTGATGGAATGTCCACCTCCTGATCCGCCTGCCGCTTCTCGTCGAACTCGCGGATTGCGGTCTGACGGGTAGGGCCACCCTCGTCAAACTCCGACTTGCCCTTGCTCTGCGGCGGTGGGCTGCCCCCGTCAGGTCCAGGGCGGCCGCTGAAAATGCTCGGCTCCGGCGGGCGCTTCTCGTTGCCCAGCGGCTCGAGGTTGGTGCCCTGCGGGCCATCCCATGAGACTACCTCGCCCGGTTCATACAGCCTGTCGTGGATGTAACTCTTTTTGATTACGCGATACTCTGGCATGACTACTCTCCCTGATTACAGCGCGTCGGCGTAAACCGCCGTCTCTTGCCGCCCAATCGAAATACCGGCGGTGACGGTCCCGGCCGTCATGTCGGCCGTAGCGACCACATACTGCAGACGCAGGTACCGCAGCACGCCACGCGGAACGCGCCAGCGAGCGATCTGCGCGCCCGCCGTGAGCGATGCCAGTGCCGTTGCTCCCGTCGACAGCAGCGTGACAACCGTGCCGAAGCCGACCGCCGTGTCGGTCTGCAGCTTGACGTCGAGGGTGCCGGCACCGCCCGAGGTGAAGGTCTGGTCAATGACGACGATGACTTCCAGCACTTCGCCGGAGCCGATGTCGCGCGTGCTGCCGAGGTCGATGATGTCCGTGCTGGCGGCGCTGCCCGTGGTGATCGCCTGGGCCGCGCTGAAGAGGTTTTGCCGATCCATATACATGAACGTGTCTCCGTGTTTCCGTGGTTACGCCTTTCCGTGGTTACAACTTTAAGTAACCCTAGCCTCCGTGTTTAGGAGGGCGTCAGAACGCCGGATCGGAATGCCCCGGAAGCTCATGACCCGCTTGCCCTCCGCCTCCGACAGCGTCAGGTTGACGTTGGTGGCGGTCATCATCTGCAGGTCGAGGTAGGTCGACACGGTACGGTTGACGTAAAATACCGACTTGCCCATGCCCTCGCTGGGGAGCAGGTGCGTGGCCTTGATCATCTGGCGGGTCAGGTTGGCGGCGCTGCTGTCGGCGATCAGGTTGGAGACGTCGATGTTGCAGATCCGGACGTTGTAGCGCCAGTCGCGCATCGACAGGCCGATGTCCCATTTGTAATGGGAGCGATAGCCCTGGTAGAGGCCGCCGGCCGCGTCGATCAGGGTCTGCTCGCCGAGGTCACGGGACTGCAGGCCAGCCCGGCTGCCCTTGGGGAAGATCAGGTGCGTGGTCTGATCCGACCATGTGATCAGCCAAATGCTGGTGTTGTCCGAGCCGCTGCCGCTCGCGTCGATGATGTTGTCGGCGTTGGCGGCGGACAGCGATGCATAGCGCGGGGACAGACCGAGGAACTTCTTGGGGTCGGTCGCGGTGTTGCCGTACCACAGCGTTGACGCCATTTCCTGCGTCATGCCCTCAATGAAAGCGCGGTCTTCACTGAGACGGAAGCTGGCTGTATTGCCGTTCAAATTCGCCAGATCTTTGTCGACTTGGCTGTATGCCTCCAGCATACCGGAGCTATCATCGACCTGTACTGTGGTCGATTTGCTGGGCTGCACGCCGTAATTCAACATTCTCCAGGCTGGCGTGGGCAAGCCGGTTCGAACGGTGGTCCGGTGACCTGTGGGCAAGTTGCCCTCAACTACAGCCGCATCGGTGAGGATGGGATTAGTTGTATTCAACAGCTCAACCAAGTCGGCGGTGTTGCCATTGGGATCGAGCCTCTTTGACCAATCAATCAAAGTTAGCGCGGTAGTGCCGATAGTTGCCATTTATCTTCTCCTTACCGCGACATGCGGGCGTAAAAACTGTCCGCACTGCGCGGATCGGGACCGGGATTGCCTCCGATTACATGCCCGTCGTCGGAAATTGCTTTGCCGACGCGAACGAATAGTTTGATGACCTCGGGGTGACTGCCGAGACCGGTCTGTTCCATGAGCTGGACCAGCCCCGGCGAGGCGAATTGATCGCGGGCGCGGGCAATGACCGCCCGGTTCTCGGCCCACTTGGCGCCGCCGATTTCCTTGTCGGCGACGACCGCCTTGGCCCAGGCCTTGACCTGTTCCGCCTGCGCCTCGGCCTGCTGCGCCTGAAGCCCGGCATAGACGTCGACAAGGCGTTGGGCTTGCGCCTGGGAGAGCTTCAGGTCCTTGGCGATGGGCGAGAACGCCTCGACTGCGGCCGCGTCCAGGGCCACGCCCTCGTGCGCCTTGAAGTCGTAGGCTTCCGGCGGGCCATCGTCCTCCGGCTTCTCGTCGCCTTCCTTCTCCGGCTCGGCCGGATCGGTCTCCGGTCCCGGTTCAGCCGGGGGCTCAGCAGGCGGTTCGGTCGGGGGCGGGGCGCCGGGGTCAACCGGCGGCGTGGGGTCCGGGGCCGGGTCTGGCTGCGCGGACAAAAGAGTGGCGTTGCCGGGCGCCGCAGGGGCAGCCGACGCAGCCGCTGGTACGGCTCCGGTCATTTCAGATTTTCATCCTCGTCGTCGTTGGGAAGCTGTGAAGCGGCGTAGGTATCCGCGATGAGGGAGGCGAAGGCGTCAGGCGCGGCATGCTGAAGTTCAGCCAGCAGCCACAAGCCGGTGGATCGGCGGCCTTCGGCAAACGCCATGCGGATTGGATTGTCCGGGTCATAGGACGCCCGGAACGCGGCGGTCTGCTCGAGCACGCGCCAGAGCCAGCGGCGGCCCTCGGCCATGCCCAGCACCGCGCGGAGGTCGGTCAGCTCGCGCGCCTGCTTGGCCGCGGCGAGGCGCTCTTCAGATGCGACCGCGTCTGGATCGGTTGGGTCGTAGTGCATGGGATCAGGTGGTCATCGACTGCAGGGTGGCGTTGGGCAGGCGGCTGCCGTAGTAGCGCAGCGCGCGCAGATGCGTCCGCCCCTGTGTCACCGCCGACGTGGCGCACAGACGCAGCGTCGTCAACCCGGTCGGGACGGTGACGCTGGTATCCGCCGTGCCGAGCGTGGCTCCGAAGGCCGCCTGCGCGTCGTTGGTCGCCCAGGCCGCCGCGATTTTAGTGATGGTGCCGGCGGTGAGCCATCCGGTGCGGCTGATGTTGATCTGCTGGACCGCGCCCGCGCGGATGTCAAAGAGGGTATTGGTGGTCGATGAGCCGTACGCAAACAGCCGGTTGTTTGCCGTGCCGTCGTCGATCTGCCAAATCGTGCTGTTGATCGTGCCGAACAGGTCCGGGAAGCTGACCTCCGTCACCAGCGTTCCGGCGCTCGTGTTGAACCACGACCCCAGCGTGACCGACGCCACGTCGGCGGCTCGGGTGACGGTTGATCCGACCGTGACGATGGGGGACGTGGCGAAGCTTCCAAGCTCAAGCTGAACGTTGGTGCACGACCCGGAGACCGTCAGCGTCAGGCTTCCTGCGGTCGGGGTGAATGTCAGAGAGACGCGGTTAGCCGCCCCCGTCCCGACCAACGGCCCGGCCGTTGAGACCCCCGACAAAGTGATCGTGCCGGTGCCGTAGAAGCTCAGCGTGTTGGCCGCCGCCGCGACGGTGCAACTTTGCGTGACGCCCACCGCGCTGTTCAGAAACAAATTCGTCCGCGCTTCCTCGATCAGCAGACCTTTGGCCGCAAGCGTCACCGGGTCGGAGTCGAAGCGCGGCGCGTCGGTCGCGGCGCTGGTCAGGGCGCCGGATGAATTGAAATACCACGCAGTTGAGGCTCGCGTGAACGTGATGCCGCTCGGCATGGCGCCGGCCATAAAGTTCAGGTCCAGCGACGGCACGAGCCGGCCTGAGCCCGACAGCAGCACCCGCCGAGCGCCCATCAAGCCCATGCCGGTCAGTCCTGCAGGATGCGAACGGAGAGGTGGATGTCGCTGGTGCTGCCCAGCGTCGGCGTGCCCCGGACGACGATCGCGGCATAGATCGTGGTGGCCCCGCCGGTCAGCGCGAAGGGCAGCGCCAGCCCGCTCGCCTGATGGATGCTCTCGGCCGAGAGCGCCACCACCGTGGTGCACTGGGCAACGCCGATGACCTTGCTCAGGTCGGCGTCGACGAGCGCCTGCGCGGCATTGTCCGTGAAGGTGCTGCCCGATGGATCGGCGTTGAAGAAGATCACATCGAACGTTGCCGTCTGCAGGCTCTTGCTGGTGATCACGACGCTCTGGATCAGGCCCGAGCCCATGGCGGCGCGCGCCACCTCGGTCAGCGTGATCTTGCCGCCGACGTTGTCGCCGGTGCTGTAGGCTGGGCTGCTGCTGACGGTCGGGGTTGCGGTCAGGACCTTGGCCGGTAACGCACGGCTCGGCTCGTAATAGATGTCAGCCATCAGGCTACCCTCACGCGAACTGCCCCGGAAGTATGGTAAAGGCCGCCGACCGGGACCAAGCCCACCGCCGCAGCGGCATCGTCGGCGTAGTCAGCGAGCGCAAGCCGTGTCTTCAGCGCCAGGGCCAGTTCGGCCACCGTCTGCTTCTTGTTGGTCGTGGCGGACAGGTCGTAGATCTGATGCAGATCGCCGTCCGCCGTGCCGGCTCCGGTCAGAGCGGTCAGGCCGGATACCGGCGGGTTGGACTCTGCGGTAATGGCCGTATACGGCACCTGCACGACAGCGCCGCTCGACTGGATGGCGCGGAAGACCTCGGTGCCGTCGAGGTCGCTGACCGTGGGCAGCAGCAGCTCGTGAGTGCTCATGGCTTGTCCTTATCCTTCTTCGTCTTGATCTCGGCCTCGAGCACCAGCACGCGGGCGGTCAGCACGGCGAGGTCGTCACGCAGTGCCTCGATCACCGGGCCAGCCATCAACGCCCCGACAGGCACCAGCATCGACCGGCCGTTGCCACTGACGACGCGCAGCATCTCGCCGCCGGACAGTTTCGCGTTCATCGGCAGCAGCAATTCGTCGTTGCTCAAGGGTTGATCCCAAGCATGCGAGTCAGCGCGTTGTCGCTTCTCGTGTCGGTCTGCGACAGCACCTGCGCACCCTGCGCCGCAGTCATGGCCGCTTGGCCCTGCTCCATCGCCTGCTGCTTCTGTGCCCGGCCCTGCCGCAATTCCGCCACAGCCTCGTCGGAGCGGACGATCCTGGGCGGTACGCCGAGCGCTTCCCCGTACTCATCGGCGGATTGATCCATATCAAACTTGTCGAGCACCTCGGGGTTGACCGCAGCCAAATTGCCAATGAACCCGGCAAACCGCTCGATCGCTCCGGTCGCAATGGCCTGCTGCGATTGCGCCAGCAGGCTGATGTACTCGACTTTCAGGTCGGCACCCTGAAGCTCGGGCGGAGCTTCGGGGATCTGGCCAGCCTGCAACATCAATTTGAACGTGCGGTCGATCAGCGGATTGAGCAGCTCGACCTGCAAGCGCTCCAGCATGGGACCCAACACGAGGAGTTTTTCCTCCTGCCTGACCCTGATCTCGGTCGCGGTACGGACGTCCTCTTCCTGCGAGATCATCAAGAACAGGTCAGCATACAGGCCGCGCTGGATACGCTGCTCGTGGCGCTGGATGAGGGTGTCCAACTCGCCCAGCGGCAAGCTGACCTGATACGCCGGGCGGAACACGTCGCGGGTCTGGCCGTCAACGTACGTGACGCCACCGGGCAGAAGGTTGACCACGGCATTCTTGAGGCTGGCCGGGCCGACCATGGGTGGGTTGGTGGTCTTATCGACGCCCTGGGCCATGCGCCGCTCGAGGATCATGAGTGCCTTCACGTCGCCCAGCACGTCCATGCCGGGGCTGCGGCCGTACACATCCGTACCGCTGACGTACCAGCGCGGGCACATCGCCGGGAAATGAT
>Ga0307414_10000753_pt1 | contig 16627 bp, 10 predicted proteins | sample DK1Ometagenome_FD_203804 | JGI IMG/M metagenome (GOLD analysis project Ga0307414, IMG submission 203804) | Maize rhizosphere microbial communities from greenhouse at UC Davis, California, United States - DK15-O-3 | ecosystem: Host-associated > Plants > Roots > Rhizosphere > Soil | place: USA... | reverse complement strand
CTGACTGGGCGGATACTTTCCCCTATACCACCAGTGAAGGGGAACACAAAGCGTATTTGCTGGGTAACGATGAAGCTGCTTTGCTCTGGATGGCATCGCTCGGCTGTATTGAGATGAATCCATGGTTTTCAAGGAGCAAAAGCCCGGACAACCCGGATTACTGTGTGATTGACCTTGACCCGGATAAAAATACTTTCGATGAGGTCATCCGTGTCGCGCAGATAGTTAAAGAAGTGTGCGGGCAGATAGGCGTTCCATGTTATGTAAAAACATCCGGTTCGACAGGGATGCACATTTATATCCCGCTGGGTGCAAAGTATACCTATGACCAAAGCCAGATGTTCGCCAAGATCATCGTCACTCTGGTACATCAGCAGGTTCCCGAATTCACCAGCCTGGAGCGTATGATTGCCAACCGCGAAGGAAAGATGTACCTTGATTTTCTACAGAACAGACCTGGGGCAACCATCGCAGGGCCATATTCCCTGAGACCGAAACCAGGCGCCACGGTTTCCATGCCGCTGGACTGGGACGAGCTGAAGCCTGGTCTTACTATGAAAGATTTTACAATTTTCAATTCGATAGACAGGCTGAAAGAAACAGGCGACCTGTTCAAAGGGGTACTTGGTAAAGGGATTGATCTGTCAAAAGCGGTTAAAAAAGCAAAGGAGGTGTTTGGTTAAGCATTTTTATTGCCTGGCTGCGGTTAATCCTTAATGTGGATCGCGCAGTACTTTTATAATAACTGAGAGAATAATGCCGGTCCATGAACGCTGCGGCAGCTTCGGTGAATTAACTGTTTAAATATTTATTAGGGACATTTAAAGGTGTATAATCAATACCGTAGGCCGCTCTAAGTAAAACAGCAATAACTTCATAAATCAATTTTTCCGTTCTTTGGAATTGGGGGAGTAGTCCCATCATTGCATAGCTAAGTGGATTAACAGATGGAACAAATGTTTCCCATTCATAACCTTTCCCCCATACAAGCCCTTTGACAGTTAGCGTTAAATCTGCTGATTCAGAAATAAGGTAGTTCATTACATCAATACACTTGTTTGAGTTCTGATTTACTGTATGAAAAATTGGTGTTTGTCCGCCGAAACCGTTTTCGTCAATCGCAGCCTTAATGTTTATATCAATGCCATGTTTCACGAGTATTCTGGCACAGGCAAGGTGGTTGTATTCTGCACAAATATGAAGCAATGATACTTCATACAAAGGGGTAAATGTACAGTCAAATGTATATTTATTCTTTAACGCCTGCTTATTGTTACTTAATAAAGCATCCAGAGAGACAGCATCGTCCAAGAAAACGGACAACAATATTTTATCATCGAAGTTCAAGCCATAATCTACAAAGACTTTAAAACATTCCTTAAATTTTGGTCCCCGTGAATATTCTGTAATGAGTTCATAGATTAGTGGCTTACCTTTAAAATAATCATTAGGATTTATTCCGTTTTCAAAGCATTCTTTTATCCCTTCCTTTGAATGAACTTCAATTTCATCTATAATTTTTTTTAAGTAGTCCACGATGGTTACTTTTGATTTGTCTGAACTGTTATCGCTAACTCATAAATATACAAAGTTGTATGCGATATATAAATATCTGTTTTTTAAACTATTTATTTCATAAGTTTCTGGACATGCTTCAGCTTAGAAGGTGCCGGGAAGCCTAAGCGGAATTATTGGCGCTATTGATACCACGATATATCATTCTTGACGAAAATCATAATGTTGTAAGTTTATATGCCCCCAGCCCAAATCCTAGTCATGCAGAAACCCTAGAGAAAGTTATCACCAAAATTTCTTCAAAGGAATAACATAAATTGTGACAAAAAGCCCAAACTACGTCAGCTTGAGCAGGTAATCTCAAAGAGTTTCAGCTGAAAGACAGGTACACCAAGATCGGAGCAATCTTATATTACAAATACGAAGATATCAAGCTGCTGGAATCAGGTTTTAGTGATTAATTCAATTACCGGTTTGAAATTCTCGCCGGGTATGCATAAGTTAAAGAAAGGACTCAAATGATATCCTTTCGGTATAAAGTGATTACTTTTATCTCAGCCTGTATTTTGATTGCGGGAGATCATTCCAATAAAATGTACCTTTGAACCAAATTGAATTTAAATATGAAAGCGGATGTTATACAAGCCAATGTGCCGAAAAGTTCTGCCCTTGACATACTGGGAGACAAATGGACACTGGTCATTTTAAGAGACCTTTTGTTCGAAGGAAAATCAACATTTACTGAATTCAAAAACTCCCCGGAAAAAATCGCTTCCAATATTTTAACCAGCAGGTTAAAGCTGCTAGACGCAGAAGGTTTCGTAATCAAAACCGGCTCAGCTGATAACAAAGTGAAATACAAATATTCTCCAACAGATAAGACCATTGATTTATTGCCTTTTTTTATAGCCCTAATCAACTGGGCTGAGGAGCATGAGGAAGATATACTGGCTGATCCTGCCTCCTTCGCAAAGCAGAAATTCAGCGATCTTGGATCTATAGCTGCCTATGCCAGCTACCTTAAGAGACGCCGGGATATTGAATTAGGCATTAATTAACAATTTACAACCTAATGTAATTAATACGTCATGAACTCTTAATACTTGTTGCATTATGCAACAAGTATTAAGAATGCTTCATATCTTTGGTTTACAATCAAAAAAGAATATTATGAAAACTGTAGAAATCACTGATGAGAACTTTGAAGAGTTAGTGCTGAAATCAAACAAACCTGTATTGATCGATTTTTGGGCAGAGTGGTGCGGCCCATGCCGCATGATCGGTCCCGGGATTGAAGAAATCGCAAAGGAATATGACGGCAAAGCGCTGGTTGGAAAACTAAATGTAGACGTAAATCCCCAGTCAGCAGTGCGCTTTGGTGTACGTAATATCCCTTTGGTACTGTATTTTAAAAACGGTGAGGTGGTAGACAAACAAGTTGGGGCGGTAGCCAAGTCCGTATTGGCGGATAAACTGGCGAAACAAGTCAACTGATTTCAGTGTCTGAACAAAAGTAAATGTGGCACGGAGAATAGAGACGGAAAAAAGCTCTGGCGAAGAATAACATCAGAACTTAAAGATACAGTCGCAAACTATGAAATGGAAAGCCACACCTGGAGTTGAATGCGCATCACCCAACTCAAAGTGAAATGGACGAAATTCTCAGAAATTATTGGATGAAAAAGAGCGCTAAAATTATAAAACCGGGGGTACATGCCCCCGGTTTTAGTACGGAATAATTCATTGGTTTGATTTTCCTATTCAGTAAACTGGATATTGTCTCTGCAAAAGAAAGTTTCGCAAAAAAAATATTTCTAAAAATATTGATTTAATCGTTTAAAGTTTTTAATATTGCCAAGCTTTGTGCGCTAACCAAATTAAATGAAGAAGGTAAACCTGAAAGATATTGCGGAATATGTTGGTGTGTCAACGGCCCTGGTTTCCTATGTGCTAAATGGTCAGACGGCAGAAAAGCAAGTCAATAAACTAACAGCTGAGCGTATCACCAAGGCTGCCGAGGAATTAAACTACCAGCCTAACCAGATCGCGAAAAGTCTGAAGACTAAAAAAACACATACCATCGGGCTTGTGGTCGCTGACATCAATTTCCGGTTCAGTACTGGGATTACCAGATCAATCGAGGAAGAAGCGAAAAAAAATAACTATACCGTTATCTACGGAAGTTCCAACGAAAGCGCCGAAAAATTTGCTAAGCTGATTAATGTTATGATAAACCACAGGGTTGATGGACTGATATTGGTACCTACAGAAGGATCTGAAAACGAAATAGAGATTCTGCAACACTCGGGAATTCCGTTTGTGCTTGTTGATCGGCATTTTCCCGGTATCCAGTGTAATTATATTGCCTTGGACAATTATCAGGCTGCTTATAATGCAACGAGTTATTTAATTGACAAAGGGCATAGCAAGATAGCATTTGTGAATTATCGCACAACTTTTTTTCACCTGCTGGAACGTAACAGAGGTTATCTGGATGCACTGAAGGATAGAGGTGTTGAATTTAAGAAACCCTGGCTTCAACTGATTGATAACGCCGATGGTAAAAACGATGTTACGGCCTGTCTTAATCATATCGTGGAGGGAGTAGAACCTTGTGATTCTGTATTTTTTGCAACAGATACTTTAACCATCAACGGACTGAAGTATTTGAACAAGCAGAAATGGAATGTTCCAGAGAAGATTTCGGTTCTTAGTTTTGACGAGTCAGATGCGTTTGATCTTTTTTATACGCCTATAACCTTTTCAAGACAACCACTGATGGAAATGGGCAATTTGGCGGTTAGCAACCTGATCAAACTTATAGATGGCGATAATCAATTAAGGCAAATCAGCCTCCAGGCGAAACTGGTATCAGGTGCGTCTTGCAAAGAGTAATAATTTTTTTAGCATAAAATTTAAACGATTAAAGTAATGTAAAATACAATGAGGCAATTAATTAGGGAGAACGTTGCCTATTTACTTTAAACGATTAAACTACGACATAGAATTCTAACCAAAACCAAATATTATGAAACAATTTTTAATGATGATTTTACTGTTTTCTTGGCTGGGCGGTTACACCCAGGAGCGGACGGTATCCGGAACTGTCACGGACAAGGAACAAAACCTCCCTATTTCGGGCGTGACGGTAAAGTCAAGCCGTCAGACAGTTTTGACTGGCATTGACGGGAAATTTTCCCTGAGGGCTTCCGGGGATGAAACGATCACGTTTTCCTACGTTGGAATGAAGCCGGTGTCGGTCTTACTAACGGGACAATCTGAGGTCGCTGTAGCAATGGAGTATGAGGCTGGTAATTTAAATCAGGTCGTAGTTACCGGTTATTCCACTCAAAAAAAGGCCGACCTCACCGGTGCTGTCTCAGTAGTTAAAACCCAGCAGATTAAAGATGTTCCTCTGGGCAACCCGATTAAGGCACTCCAGGGCAGAATAGCTGGGGTATATATTACAACTGATGGGTCGCCGGCAGCAGGGGCAACGGTCAGGATACGTGGAATCGGTACTTTAGGTAATAATAATCCGCTTTATGTGATAGACGGCATCCCAACCGAAAGGGGCCTTAACGAAATTAATCAGGCTGACATTGAATCGATGCAGGTTTTAAAGGATGCTTCTTCTGCCTCAATTTACGGTTCAAGAGCTGCCAATGGCGTAATCATTGTGACCACTAAAAAAGGAAAAGCCGGAACCAGTAAAATTGACTTCAATAGTTCCATCTCATCACAGTCTTACCTCACCAAGGTTTCTGTTCTTAACACTGAGCAGCGTGGCCGCGCATACTGGCAGGCTGCCATAAACGATGGCCCGGGGAATGACCCTAATCTCAACCAAATTTATAAATACGACTGGAATGGCGACTTCAGCAATCCGGTACTCAACGGTGTGCTGTATCCGGAATTTATTGATGCCGCAAAAACGATGAGACCTGCTGATACCAGATGGTACGATGAAATTTCCCAGACCTCCTTTATCAAAAGTAATGACCTTACTTTAAGCAGCGGTACCGAGAAAGGGAATTCACTTTTTTCGCTAAGTCACTATGACAATTCCGGTATTATTAAAGGATCAGCGCTCAAAAGAATTACAGGTAGAGCCAATTCCGAATACAGGATGTTCAATGACAGATTGGTTATCGGTGAGAATCTGTCGGGGACCTATAGTGTGGGAACATCGGTCCCGGCGGGATCAATTGTTGAACTTTCGCTTTTAGCGCAGCCAATCGTACCTGTACATACCATCGAGGGAGGTTGGGGCGGTCCTGCTGCCGGCATGACGGACCGGCACAATCCAGTAAGGCTGATTGAGGACAATAGACAAAATAAAACCCGCTTTTTCCGGATTTTCGGCAATGCCTACGCCAGTTTGAAAATCATTCCGGCATTAACCCTTAGGACAAACATAGGCATCGATTACAATGGTGACTATGCGCGAACACTCCGGAAATCTTATGTGTCCGGATTTTTAGTTGATCCATCTAACCAGGTTACTGCGACCCAAAATTACAGCGGAAACTGGGTGCTGCAGAATACGCTGGATTATAAGAAAATTATCGGCGAGCATGATATTCAGGTTCAGGCGGGGAGCGAACAGATCAAGTTTACCGCGCAAAGTTTCTTCGGTTCCAGACAAGGTTATGCTTTGGAAAATATTGATTATGCCTACCTGAATGCCGGTTCGACCACCAAGGATAATGGTGGAAGCGGAAGCGGCAATTCGCTGCTATCTTTTTTCGGGAAAGCAAACTATAGTTTCAAGAACAGATATCTGGCCTCATTTACCATGCGACGGGACGGCTCGTCCAAGTTCGGATCTGAGAGCCGGTATGCTTACTTTCCGGCGTTCTCTTTGGGGTGGCGGTTAAGTGAGGAGAATTTCATAAAGGAGCTGGTTCCATCTGTTTCAGACTTTAAGCTCCGCTATGGCTGGGGAAAGAATGGGAACCAGGCGATAGCCAACAATGCGATATATGATCTGTATTCTGCGATTTACGGTACCGATAATACCTTCAACAGGGACAATGGTAGTGCCTATGACATCAATGGCGGAAATTCCGGTCAACTTCCTTCCGGGTTTACGAAAACTCAAAGAGGAAACAGCGCGCTGAAATGGGAAACCACGGTTCAATCAAACTTCGGTCTCGACTTCGGATTTTTTGAAGGAAAACTTTCCGGCTCTGCGGATTACTACATTAAAAAAACAACCGATATCCTGCTGACCCCGCCAAGCCTGGCGGTGATTGGTGAAGGCGGTGATCCGACCGTAAACGGTGCGTCTATGGAAAACAAGGGATTTGAATTTGTAGTCAACTACGATGGCAGCATTGGCGGGGAATTCAATTTCTCACTCTCTGCAAACGTGTCCACCTATAGAAATAAGATCACTTCGCTGCCACAGAACTCCCTGACTGCCTTTCCGGGTAACGGAAACGATAAGGTAATTCTGGGAAGATCTGTCAGCAGTTATTTTGGCTATGTCGCAGATGGACTGTTTCAGAATCAGTCAGAGGTAGATGCCCATGCGGTTCAAAATGGTAAAGGAATCGGAAGAATCCGCTACAAGGATGTCAACGGTGATGGCATCGTAAATGGCGGTGACCGGGATTATATTGGTTTGAGTGATCCCGATTTTATATATGGCTTTAATGTAAGCGCTAACTATAAAAAGGTTGATGTGAGTGTGTTCCTGCAAGGCGTTCAGGGGGTACAGGTAAATAACTCAAGTAAAATCTACACAGATTTTTCTTCGATATGGCCGGGTACAAACTGGGGAAGCAGGGTTCTTGACGCTTGGACACCGCAAAACCCGACATCCAGTATTCCAGCGCTCACGCTTGTGAACAGAAATGACGAGAGCCGGTTCTCTACCTATTTTCTTGAGCCTGGCTCGTACCTGCGACTGAGAAATGTACAGATAGGGTATGACATTTCTGCACTGGCCAGTAAAATACATATTAACAGAGCGAGGTTTTATCTGCAGGGAAGCAATTTGCTGACGATAAAGAGTAAAAACTACACAGGCCCGGATCCTGAAGCGCCAAACAGCACTTTCCCGATTCCAGCCATATACACAATCGGACTAAATATTACACTCTAACCAGATTAAATGATTATGAAAAGGTTTAAATTATTAATACTCGGCATGGTACTGTCAAGCCTGGCTTGCCAAAAGGCTCTTGACGAGACCCCGCAGGGTGTGATTTCAGGCGATGCGCTGAATACTCCCGAAAACGTTGAAAAAATGGTTATATCGGCTTACTCAGGCCTTGGAAATGATGATATTCATACTTCATTTTCACTTTGGCCCTGGGGAAGTATGCGAAGCGGTGACGCTTATAAAGGAGGAGACAGCCCCGGCGATAATACAGACTGGCATAGTTATGAATTATTTTCTGCCAATCGCCCTGAGCTGGCGAATACCGATAAGATGTGGTACTTTTTATATATTGGGGTATCCAGGGCGAATGATGCCTTGCGCCGGATCAACCAGTTGGATGAGGATGTTTTCCCGTTGAAAAAGACCAGGCAGGCTGAAGTCCGGTTTATTCGGGGGCATTTCTATTTCATGCTCAAAATTTTGTATAAGCATGTACCTTTTATCGATGAAACCATTCCGGAGAAAGAGTATGGTACAGTTTCCAACCGCGCGCTGACTAATGATGAGTTGTGGGATAAGATCGCCTTGGATTTCAGCTTTGGCTCAGAGCATCTGCCAGTCTCGCAGCCGCAGGTAGGCCGGGTAAACAAACAAGCGGCTCTGGCTTACCTGGCAAAGGTGAAACTTTATCAGGCATATGTGCAGGATGATAAGCATAACGTGACCTCTGTTTCCAGTGAAAGGTTAGAGCAGGTTATTGATCTGGTAGATCAGGTGACCGCCTCGGGGAAGTACAAACTCAACGCAGATTACGCCAGTAACTTTCTCACCCAGTTCGACAACAGTCAGGAATCGGTATTTGCGGTCCAGTATTCCAAAGAGGATGGGACGCCGAAAGGGAGACTGAACATGGGTGTAGCGTTGAATTATCCGATGAATAAAGAGTTCGGCTGCTGCGGGTTTCACCTGCCAAGTCAGAACCTGGTCAACTCGTTTAAAACCGACGCTTCTGGCCTCCCGCAGTTTACAACATTCAATAATTCGGACGCAAAAGAGGGCGATGATTTCAAAAACAATACTTTTGATCCCCGCCTGGATCATACTGTAGCCATACCCGGACACCCTTATAAATACAGCCTGAATTACATTTATCAAAAAACATGGGCCCGGGCGCCGCAGATTTACGGATATTTTTCCACGCTTAAAGAAACCGTAGCTCCAGACGATCCATCCTTCCAAAAGAGCCCGCCGTTTATGTCCAGTTCCAAAAACACCGATATACTGAGATACGATGACCTTCTTCTTTGGAAAGCAGAAGCACTGATTAAATTAAACAGGCACAATGAGGCGCTTCCTCTGATCAACAGCATCAGGGAAAGGGCAATCAATAGTACCCAGCGGCTCAAATACGCAGACGGGACGTTCTTTTCTACTTATAAAATGGATGTCTATAAACCAGGAGTGAACTGTAGCTGGACGCCGGAATTTGCCTGGCAGGCTCTGGTGTGGGAGAGACGGCTTGAATTCGCGATGGAGGGAAACCGGTTCTTTGATCTGGTCAGGTGGGGCATTGCCGCAGAATACCTGAATAATTATTTTAAGGAAGAATCAGCAAAAAGGACTTATCTTAAAGAAGCGCAATTTAAGAAGAACCGTGATGAATATCTTCCGATTCCGCTTGCACAGCTTAATTATAGCAGGGGAGTTTACAAGCAAAACTTCGGTTGGCAATAACTTAAAACAAAAACAAATGAAACTAAAAACAAATGTGCTGTTAATCGCCCTGGTTGCAGCAACCGGCGGGCTTCTGTTTGGATTCGATACCGGCGTGATTTCCGGAGCACTTCCTTTTTTGAAACAGCACTGGGCGCTCAGTGATTCAAGCGTGGAGTGGGTTACGACAACAGTACTGATCGGAGCTGTTATTGGCGCTCTGGGCAGCGGAAAACTATCAGATATCATCGGCAGAAAAAGAATGATTATCGTCAATGCGGTTATTTTTGCGCTGGGTGCCGTTGGCTGCGCCTATGCACCGAATATATCTGTGTTGATCATCATGCGGATACTGATTGGCATTGCCATTGGTATCACTTCTTTTGTGGTACCGATGTATATCGCTGAGATTTCCCCAAAACGTTCCAGGGGAGCTTTGGTAACGCTTAATCAGCTGATGATCACTATCGGCATCTTGGCTTCTTACATTACAGATTATGCCTTATCTGATGACAGCAATAGTGAATCCTGGCGAATGATGTTTCTGGTTGGCCTGGTACCGGCGATTATTTTATTAGTGGGAATGTTTTTTCTGCCGGAGACACCCAGGTGGCTGATTAGCAAGAACAGAACAGAAGAAGGCAAGCATGTTTTGCAGCAGGTTGAAGACCCTGAACTTGTGTCTTCCACGCTGATGGACATAGAGAATGAGGTGAGGAAGGAGTCGCAGTACCGGGCTGTTGTCGGGGATATATTCAAGCCATGGCTCCGGGTTCCCCTTATGATAACGATAGGGATATTTTTCTTTCAGCAGTTTTCAGGTGTAAATACCATCATCTATTATTCTCCGATCATCTTTAAAATGGCGGGTATTGTCAGCAACACCCAATCGATTATACCTGCCATTATCATCGGGACGGTAAATGTATTGGCTTGTTTTCTTTCGATTCTGTTACTGGACCGGATCGGTCGCAGACGACTGTATATCATCGGGATTTGGGGAATGATTCCCTCGCTTGTTCTTTTAGGTGCCTGTTTTCATTTCAAGGAAGCCCTCGGCGCGAGTCTCCCGGTGTTTGCAGTGGTTAGCATTGTTTGCTACATTATATTTATTGCCATCAGTCTGGCACCATTGGGCTGGCTTTTAATCTCAGAAATCTTTCCTTTAAACGTCAGGGGGATCGGAATGAGTATCGGATCCCTCGCCCACTGGGCTTTCAACGCCGTAATTGCTTTTACTTTCCTGAAACTTGTCAACGGACTTGGGATAGACATCACGTTTTGGTGCTATGCAGGGATATGTCTTGGGGGTGCGATCTGGGGATACTATTATATTCCTGAGACCAAAGGCAAGTCACTGGAGGACATCGAATCGTTCTGGCGCAAAAACAAAGATCCAAGGAAACTCTAACATACTTTTTAATCAGTTTATGAAACAATTCTTATTTATATTTTTTTTATTCTTTAGCTCACTTGTTTACGGCCAGCTTGGTGTAAAATATGACCCGTCTGTCCAGTCAACCGGTAACCTGCAATACTGGCGGCCAAAAGGAAATCTTTTTGTGGGCGACTGTATGCCATACTACCGTGACGGCAAGTTTTCCTTTTACTGGCTGCTTGATTCGGCTCATCACGCCAGCCTTAAAGGGCTAGGGGGTCATCAATGGGCGCTGAGCACCACGCATGATCTTAAGACCTGGAAGCAGGAGCCGGTAGTGATCGGGATTGATGAAGATTGGGAAAAATCAATCTGCACCGGGTCAATTGCGTTTTATCGTGGTACGTATTATGCTTTTTACGCTACCAGGCTGATCGACCAAAACGGCAAAGTGAATGAGCAGCTAAGTTACGCTACCAGCAAAGACGGGATCCGCTTTGACAAACAGAAACCCAACCCATTTTACACCTCCGCAAACGGATACAGCAAAAGAGATTTCAGGGATCCTAAAATATTTATAGACGAAAAGACAGGAGAATTCCATCTGTTCGTGTCCAGCTGGCAGGAAGATCCTGTTTTGAAACATGCGGGCGGCAGCCTGGTACATCTGGTATCCAAAGATCTTAAACAGTGGGATCTGAAAGAACCGGTCCTTACCGGACAGCCTTCGGTTCCGGAATGCCCGGATTATTTCTTTTGGAAGGGATGGTACTATCTAGTGTATGGGCACAACGGCGACACTTATTACGTAAAGTCTAAAAATCCGTACGGTCCCTGGGAGGAGCCAAAATTTCAGGCGCTCAACGAATCCTGGTCTAATGTGCTGAAAACCGCTGGTTTTAAAAATGACCGAAGGATATCTGCTTCCTGGGTACCCTCCAGGCGGGATAATAAGGATAATGGTGAGGAGATGTTTGGTGGAAACGCATTGTTCCGGGAAGTTACGCAGCTTTCTGATGGGACCCTGGAAACGAGTTTTCCTCTGGAAATGATTCCTCCGCACGAGGCACCATTAGAGACAGTATTTGTGAAGGACTCTTTTTCAAAAACCGACACCCGAAATGATCTGACTATTGCGGCCCCAAATGGTATCGGTGCGGCGCATATTGAAAATATTCCCTTGAATGCGAGGATTACGATGGAAATTGAGCCTCTGGGTACGAATGAGGAATTTGGTTTTTATCTTAGATCAGATGCAAACGCCACAAATGGATACCGGACTAGTTTTTCCGCGATCAATCAGACGGTTCAGTTGGGCAATACAGATATTAAGGCTGTGGCAGGTTTGGATAAAGCGATCAGGATTGATCTGATCATGACAGATGGCATCATAGACTTGTGCATTGACGGCCGGCGTTGCGTTGTGAACCGCTCTCCTGAACAGAAGGGTAGTCTGCTATGGTTCTTCGCCAAGCACGGAACGGTAAAGTTCAAATCTGTAAAAATTAGTCCTTTAATAATTAAAAAAGAGAAATAACATGCTGTTAGGTTTTGATATAGGCGGTACAAAATGTGCGGTGATCATAGGAATAGAAAATGATCAGCAAATGCGGATCGTTGATAGGCGCATGCTAGCTACCGAACTTCCGGTCTATGAAATGATTGCTTTGCTTTTTGAGACAGCAGAACAAATGTTATCTGAAAACTCTATATCGACTGAAACAATAACGGGCATCGGAATCAGCTGCGGAGGACCGCTCAGCAGTAAAAAGGGACTAATCCTCTCACCGCCAAATCTTCCGGGTTGGGACAACGTTCCTATCGTGAAAATAACAGAAAAAAGATTCGGTAGAAAAGTGCTTCTTCAGAATGATGCCAATGCCGGGGCGGTCGCCGAATGGAAATATGGTGCCGGAAAAGGCTTAAACAGTATGATTTTTTTAACTTTCGGTACAGGGATGGGTGCCGGTCTTATCCTGGATGGCAGGCTTTATTCAGGAGTGTCGGACCTTGCAGGGGAAGTAGGCCACTTGAGACTATCGGAAATGGGGCCTGTGGGATTTGGTAAACCAGGGTCATTTGAAGGCTGGTGCAGCGGTGGGGGCATTGCCCAAATCGGGCAGATGTTAGCCAGACAACAGATTCAAATGGGTAAAAAAGTAGCTTTCTGTAACAGTATTGATGAGCTCGCTCAGGTAAACGCGAGGGTCATTGCGGAAGCGGCTTTTGCGGGCGATGCCACAGCGATAGAGGTCTACAGATTATGCGCACAGTATCTCGGACGTGGGCTTTCGAATCTGATAGACATTCTGAATCCGGAAATGATTGTCCTTGGAAGCATATTCGGCCGCGCCCGGGAGTTGCTTGAGCCTGAAATGATCCGCATGATTCAGCAGGAAGCGTTTGGAGATTCCTACCTGGCCTGCCAGATAGTCCCTGCGGGATTGAAAGAACAAATCGGAGATATTGCAGCGCTTTGCCTCGCCTCAATAATCAGTGAAGAATAATATTATTCTTCATGTTTTGCACTCAACATAATAAACATAAATTTCAAGTAATGAAAAAGAAAATATTGAATTATGCCCTGTCTTTGGTGACCTTAGTCAGCAGTCTGTTATTTACGGGATGTGTTGAAAAACGACAGGCCACGCGAATAATGCTAGGTGCTTCACCATGGAGCTTTACGGAAACGCCTGCACTAAGTACGCTTTCGCCGGAAAGTCACAAAGCTACTTTTAGCGGAGCGTCAGATAGCAGCAGTTTTACGATTAAATTAAAAGTTAATCTAAAAGCCAAAATGTCTGGCATGTCCATTCTTCAGATCCCTGGAATACTGAGTGTTAAGACGTTTCAACACAATGCAAAGGATCGGAAACATCAGAATTATCCGGCCTATCCAATGCCTGATGGTTCTGTCCCTGTGCTGGAAGCTGCTTTGCGGCTTTACTCTCCTTCCGAGCCGCAGGGCAAGGATATGCCGGTAGGCATTCCCCTGGCGATGCTGGAAAAACCTGAAGGAGAACATGAGATCGTGCTTCATTTTTCTGGTGTTCGATGGACTTTATATGTCGATAATGAGCTGCTTGATAATGACTTCGCACTGGGCTACCCAAAATGGAGGAAACAAAATACCTGGGAGATAGATACTTCCCTGGTTGCTAAAGCTGAAATCTTCTTTCATGGAATTGAGCCTCAAAAAGTAGTGTTAAAAACACCACGTACTTCAGCGGAAATACAATATTGGACCCCCTCTGGACATAACACATGGGTTGGCGATGTCGCTACCTTTTATCACCAAGGGCGTTACCACATATTTTATTTATTTGACCGCCGTGGCCACGCAAGCAAATTTGGGAAAGGAGCACATTATTTTGAGCACCTTTCAACAACTGACTTCAAAACATGGACCGAACATGATGCAGCAACTCCCATTGAGGAGCAGTGGGAAACATTCGGAACTGGCACACCTTTTCTTTTTGACAATAAGCTTTGCATTAGCTACGGACTCCACACTACAAGAATTTATCCTAAGGAACAGACCATGTTACCTTTACAGTGGGATTATTACAACAAACACGGCGTTACAGGATCTTTCCGATACGATACAATTCCGGGCTATCCGGCCGGATCCACATATTCGATCAGTGAAGATGGAGTCAGTAAGTTCAAAAAAACAAAAATCTTATTTCATCCATGTGAAAATCCAAGTGTCTATACCGATCCTGAAGGTCGCTTACGCATGTTAGCCAACTATGGGTCGAAAGGGACCTGGGAATCAAAATCTATTGATGGAGGATGGAAGTCTGTCAATGAGGGTTTTCCTCCGGGAGGGGATTGTACTTTCTTCTTCCGCTGGGGAAATTATGATTATGTTATCGGTGGTTTTACCGGTTTTTGGTCGAAACCCGCAAGTGCTCCTGAAGACAAATTTACAGATGGCGTTAAAGCAGGATTAGATTTTTACAATGGGATGAACGTGCCGGCCGTAACCGAAATAAAAGAAGGCCGTTTCTTGTTGGCCGGTTGGATTCCGATCGCCGGGTGGGGAGGAACGCTGGTGATCCATGAGATGGTTCAATCTCCTGAGGGAAGAATTGGAACAAAATGGATGAAGGAAATAATTCCTGCGACGCTAAAAGAAAGATTGCTGGCTAAAGAAATTAAAACCACTTCGTCTTTTGCTACGGGCTCTTCCTCTTTTATGCTGACATTTGACGTAGAGGCGGGTACGGATTTGTCTGGAAAACTAGGGGCGCTTCTTTTGGCGGCTGAAGGTGATAGTCAGGCTTGTGAAGTTCAGATTAACCCAAATGCAAAGAAAGCACAATATGGAAAGGGACAGCTTAATAATTTCTCAACTCCGGAAAAATCACTACGTGAGGGTGGTTCGCCAAGTGGCGCACGTAATTACGCGATTGAGAATTTGGCGGGTACAGATAAACCGTTTACTGTTCGCATGATTGTTAAATATGAAGACAAATATGGTGGTTCGCAGATCGACACCGAAATAGCCGGTCAACGTACCATGATTGCTTTCCGGCCCAATCTGAAAGTTGAAAAGCTATTGCTTAGATCGGAAGAAACCCGGATCAAAAATGTTAGAATCGCGGCTCTAAAAAATTAGTTTAGTTGATATGTAGTAGTGCTCGCAAAGATGATCATCGGCATGCGCTGGGATACAGATGTAAAACTCATTGCTCCAGGTATAATAGTTTTCGATTTCAGGGAAGCGGCAAATCGAGGCACGCTTTAGCACCGCTTCCGGGATTGGGATTTTTCGTTTGATCTACATCATTTCAATAGTTTTCGCGTTTTTGCTGGTAGTAACTGACAACCTGTAAAGCTATAGACGGATAAGACTTAAAAGAGCACAAGTATGAAAGCACCAAATTACGCCATTACTAAGTAAATAAAAGAAATAACTAATTGTTTAACCAAAGGCACGACAGCATCAATGAAAACAGGGAATGGCTTCAGAAGTACGACAGAGCATGTAAAACAAAAAAACCTTAGATTTCTCTAAGGTTTTTTAAGTGGTAAGAGTTATGCAAATATCGAAACATTTCCTGTCTGATTTGCGTAGAATTGCGGATTTGGATTTGTAATTTTTGGAAGGATTTCTGGGAACTTCAAAAGAGTACCAGTCGGTACCCACTAAACACAAGTTCATTCACTCCGAATTATCAACTTTTCAATGTCTGTTGAGCCAGTTAATAATAAAATCAGCATCTTCCTGCCAAGTAGGCTGAGCCATTGCGAGGTGATTCCGCCCGGAAAACTCTTTGTAATATTTGATAGAATGTTCATGCTTATACTTTTTATAATTATCATAGTTGAGTGATGCTGGCATAATGTGATCATCACTACCGCTAACAAATAATAAGGGTGCATGTGGACGTTTGAAATCTACACGTGCATCTTTTCCGAGTCCATCTCTGGACACATTTTTAGATTCGGGAATGACGAGCTTGTTGTAATAAGATTGCTGTTCAGCCAATGACATCCCGTTAGTAAAGGCATACTGCCATTGTTTAAAGGTCATTAGATAGGTGGTTTTGGAAGATGTGAACAAGCCAAGCGCAGGTGTAACAGACCTCAGGAATGACCATTTGAACGACAATACACCCTGTGGAGCAACAGAATGATACGCAACGCCAGCCGCTGCGAGGCCCCTTTGGACAAGTAGCTGTGTGATAAGTCCGCCAAAAGAGTGGCCGATGATAATTGGTTTTTCCGGAAGCCCACTGATCAGACCGGCATGATAGTCTACAAGTGTTTTGAGGTGCAGGGACGCAATACCCGGGTCTGGATGACGGCTGCGGAGCGATGAAGGAACGCCGTCTTTGTGTGGCCAGGGTGGTGCAATCACATTGTAGTCTTTACTTTCAAAATAAGATTTCCAGGTATCC
>Ga0307414_10000750_pt1 | contig 16649 bp, 12 predicted proteins | sample DK1Ometagenome_FD_203804 | JGI IMG/M metagenome (GOLD analysis project Ga0307414, IMG submission 203804) | Maize rhizosphere microbial communities from greenhouse at UC Davis, California, United States - DK15-O-3 | ecosystem: Host-associated > Plants > Roots > Rhizosphere > Soil | place: USA... | reverse complement strand
GCCGCCTGTTCGCCTTCGGCGCCGATGCGTGGAAGATCAGCGCCTACCTGGACAAGCTGGCCACCGAAGGCGGCCTGGACGGCGCCACCGGCACGCTGTACCTGGACAGCAACGGCAATATCCTGCGTCAGCCGGCATGGTCGACCTTCAGCGGTGGCCGGCCGATGCCGATCGCCGGTGGTCGCTGAGCACCTGCAACGTGGCTCGGCGGTGGAAGCCGCCGCCGAGCAGCATCTGCAGCAGGCTGGGTTGCAGCCGCGCGCGCGCAACGTGCGTTATCGCGGCGGTGAACTGGACCTGGTGATGGATGACGCCGGCACCGTGGTCTTCGTGGAAGTGCGCTACCGCGCGCGACAGGACTTCGGTGGCGGCGCGGCCTCGGTCGATCCGCACAAATGCCGCCGCCTGATCCACGCTGCGCAGCTGTACCTCCAGGACCATCCCGCCATGGCCAATGCGCCCTGCCGCTTCGATGTGGTTGAAGCCACGGGTGAACCACCGCAGCTGCATTGGCTGCGTGATGCGTTCCGGCTGGACGACTGCTGATGGCTACCCTATGCCGGCCAGCGGACGGCACTACCAGAGCCGATGCCTGATGCCCTCGATCATCACCCACGCGGCGGTGCCACTGGCGTTGTGGTGCGCCGCTGATCGCGGCCGCATTCCACCGCGCCTGCTGGGCGCCGGCGTGATCGCGGCGATGCTGCCCGACGCCGATGTACTCGCGTTTGCCCTGCACATTCCCTACGCCGATGCGTTCGGCCATCGCGGAGCCAGCCACTCGTTGCTGTTCGCCCTGGTGCTCGCCGTGTTGGCGGCGGTGTTGGCGTTCTTTGGTAGCCGCCGACCTGGGTCGGCGCCGCTCAGCTCCGGTAGTCGCCAACCTTGGTTGGCGGTGCTGTGCCAACCAAGGTTGGCACCTACCACGGCAAAGCCAACCTTGGCATCTACCGTACAAGCGGCGGCGTTCGTGTTCGTCTGCGCCGCCAGCCATCCATTGCTGGATGCGTTGACCTCCGGCGGCCTTGGCGTTGCCCTGGCCTGGCCCTGGAGCGAACACCGCTTCTTCGCGCCCTGGCGCCCGATCCGCGTTTCACCGTTTGCCCCGCAGTTCTTCAGCGCGCGCGGCGTGGCCACCTTGCTGTCGGAACTGCGTTGGGTCTGGCTGCCGCTGGCCGGTGCCGTTGTTGCCTGGAAACTGATTCACCCCGCCCCCGCTGCCCCACGAGATCTGTCATGAGTACTGCCCTGCCCTCCGCATTGGTTGCCGAACTGTCCGCCCTGCTGGGCAGCGACGGCTGGCGCATGGATGACGGCGCACTGGAGGCGAACGCGCAGGACAACTCGTGGCGCCACCAGCGCCCGGCTGCGGTGGCACTGCCGGCAGATATCGAACAGGTGCAGGCGCTGGTGCGTGCCTGCCGCGCGCATGGCGTGGCCTTGGTCGCACGCGGTGCGGGCACCGGCACCACCGGCGCCGCCGTGCCAGTGCCCGGCAGCATCGTGCTGTCGTTCACCCGCATGGACCGCATCCTCGAGATCCGCGCCGGTGACCGGTGCGCCGTGGTGCAGCCGGGCGTACTCAACGGAACGCTGCAGCAGGCGCTGGCACCGCACGGCCTGTTCTGGGCACCGGACCCGTCCAGCGCCGAGATCTGCAGCATCGGCGGCAACCTGGCGTGCAATGCCGGTGGCCCGCGCGCGGTGAAGTACGGCACCAGCCGCGACAATGTGCTCGGGCTGGTGGCGGTGACCGGCGCAGGCGACCTCATCCACTGCGGCGGCGCCTATACCAAGGACGCCACCGGCTACGACCTCACCCACCTGCTGGTGGGCAGCGAAGGCACGCTGGCGCTGATCGTGGAAGCCACGCTCAAGCTCACCCCGCTGCCGGTCACCCAGGCCGGGCTGCGCGTGCTGTACCGCGATGCCGATGCCGCCGCCGCTGCCGTGTCGCGGCTGATGTCGCAGCCGGTGGTACCCACGCGATTGGAGTTCATGGACGCGCGCAGCCTGGAGCTGCTGCGGCTCAACAGCGCCGACGTACCCGAGGCGGGCGCGATGCTGCTGGTGGAAGCCGACGGCGACCACGACACCCTGCCCTACCTACTGCAGGCACTGGCCACCGCCGCCGAGGGCGACGGCCTGCTGGCGCTGGACGTGGCCATGGAAGGGGCCGCACGCGAGAAACTGTGGGCCGCGCGCAAAGCGCTGTCGCCCGCGCTGCGCAGCATCGCCCCGGGCAAGATCAACGAAGACGTGGTGGTGCCAGTGTCGCGCATACCCGACCTGGTGGCCGGCGTGCAGGCGCTGGCGCGCGACTACACGTTGACCATCGTCACCTTCGGCCATGCCGGCAACGGCAACCTGCACGTCAACATTCTGTACCACCCCGACGACGCCGATGAAAACGCACGCGCGCATGCCGCGCTGCCGAAGATTTTTGAACTGACCTTGGCGCTCGGCGGCACGTTGTCCGGCGAACACGGCATCGGGTTGGCCAAGCGCGATTTCATGGCGCAGGCCTTTTCACCGGCCACGCTGGAAGCGATGCGGGCGATCAAGCACGCGCTGGACCCCGATGGCATCCTCAACCCGGGCAAGGTGCTGCCGCCGGTGTGAACCTGCACGGCCGACCCCAGCGCGGCTCCCGCACCTACCCGCTATGGCAGCACCATGTCGCGGCGGCGCGCCTTCATCGGTAGGTCGCTGTCAGCACCGCCTCGCCAATGATCGTGCCGGGTTGCAGGGCATCGGCCGTGCGCCTGTAGCGCGCGGTGAAGGGAACGTCCTGGCTGCCCTTGCTGGACCAGCCGTGCTGCCAACGCTGTCCGAACTGCACCGGGTTGCCTGCGCGCAGCATCTCCAGCCGCACGCCACCTGCGTCGGACCCGCCCGCAGGCGTCAGCAGGCTGCCAGCATTGCCGGCGTCGTTGGCATCGGTCAGCACCATCTCCACATCCACGTTTGCACTCGGGCAGGTCATGGCCACTGCCACCGCCTTTTCCCCTGCCGTACTGCCCGCAGCCGCCAGAAGATCGGCCGACACCGGATCCAGCGATTGCGAACTGTCGGCCAGCGTACAGGTCAGCGTGGGCACGTTCACCTCGAGGCTCACGTGGTGCTGGATGCTCTGCGAAGGATCGTTCTCGTCCCACGAGGTCGCCGTGCCCAGCGATGTCAACGGAATGCTCTCCATGGCCCCACCGCGGAAGAACAGCACGACGGCGAGGTTGACCGAGACCCCTTCAGTTGCGGGCGACACGAAGCCGGGATTGCGATGACGCCTGCCCACGGGCACCGAGTCTTGGCTGCGGTCACCGTTAGAGTCAACTGCGCCCACCAAATGCAGAAAGCCGATCAGCGGCGAGCGCGGCCCAAGGCTATACACGCTGTAGGTCCTCCCGGCGTCCGTAATCTCTCGCTCGTACGTCAATCCGCTGAACGGCAGCTCAGTGAGAAACGCATTCTGCCCACTGTCGCACTGATACCCCCCCGTCACAAGGCCGCTGCTGACCACACCCAATCGCCTGTCCGGCAGATCCAGGTTCGGCATCGTGAGGCTGACGGTGAGGTCCTGGTCGCCGGGAGCAAGCCGGATGCAGCCGGCAGAGGCTAGCGGGGAGAGTGACAACAGCGCCACCACCAGCGCGGCGCCGTTGCGGACGCGCCGCTTGGCACAAGCTGTCGGCTGACGGACACTGGCAGCGCTCATCAGTCGTAGGCCGCCGTCACCGTGATCTCGGTCTGCACCGCGCCGGCGGTCAGCCCCCCCAGCACCGGCAGGTAGTAGCCGGCGCGCAGCGCATAGCTGGCGGTCGCACCGGTGACCGGCACCACGATGCCGCTGTCGCCGCGCTTCAGGTACGTGGTGCCCGTTGCACCGGCCAACAATGCGACCGACACGCCATCGGCGGGACCGGTACTGGCAGTGTTCTTCCAGCGCTCGGCATCGCCATCGGCGGCGGTGCCATCGAACGACAGCGTGGCCCGGGTGACGCCTACGCAGCCCGCGAAGTTGAGTGCCCCGGCCTTGACCTGGTTGTCGCCCTGGACAAGATCGTTGGCCCTGACCGGATCCAATGTGATCGCAGGCGCTGTCAGCGTGCAGGTGCCGGGCAGTACGCGGCCGTTGATGGTCAGCGTGGCGGTGTCTGCAAATGCCGATGGCGCGCTGGCAAGCAATGCGCCCCACACAACCAGGTGGGCGACGGAACGGATGGGAAGCGAACGGAACATACGGAAACCTCGTGGGTGCGTGGAAGACATCAGCGGTGGGACACATCGGGAGTGGTCATGCCGGTCTGGCTGGCGTCAGCAGATGCGGACAACGCATCCCTGCCACCGGCTTCCGGCACGGCCAGCGCCGCGCGCAGCCCGGGTGACAGGCGCGGCTGTGGCTGGCATATCGCCTGGGTCCAGGACAGGCCATAGGCGTCGGGTGCTTCGGGGCTGCGATACTCCAGCCGGCAGCGGTGCGGGCCATCGGGGTCGACGATCAGCGTGCCGCTGTCCTGCGCGCCGCGCAGCTGGATGACCCCGCCCTGCCCGACCGCGCCCATGGTGCGCCCGTCGTCGCCCTGCACCCGCGCCGCGAACGGCAGCGGCTGCCCAAGGGCGTCGGTGGCGTCGATGAACAACGTGCGCTCGCGGCGCGCGGTGAACGCCACCCGCACGATGCTGCCCGCGGTGGGCGCCACGCGCTGGGAGGTCTGCAGCAGCTCCACTTCCAGCGGCAGGCCGGACGGGTCCAGGTCGATCTGGTTCCAGCGATAGGGGCTGACATGCGGCAACAACGCGTAGCCATTGCCGGCCACACGGATCGGGTCGCCATAGCCCACTTTCGCCCCTTCGGCGCCCTCGGCCTGGACCAGCACGAAGCCCTCGCCCACCGCGGGACCGAAGTTGATGCCACCCGCGTGCAGCGCCACGCTGCCAGCCGCCCCCAGGTTGAGGCTGCGGTAGCGTTGGGCCTGGCTGTAGCCCGCGTTCAACGCAACGGTGCCGCCCTGGTAAGCAACATAGGTGTCAACGCTGCCCGACTCGGCGGCCGACCGGCTGGCCGTGGCGCTGTAGGTCAGTGCGCGTGATTCGCCCAGCGCACCTGCGACCCCCAGCTGAAGCTTGCCACCCTGGCCGGAATGGCCCACCTGGGTGGTCGCACGTGGCGCACTCGGGCTTCGCCCCAATGGCACGCCGAAGGTGAAGGTGTAGCGGGTGTCCTGGCGACCGTCACCGAGGCGATAACGCATTGCCGACAGGCTGTAGTTGGCGCGGCCCAACGTGCTCTGGAAGCCGAGCTGAAAGTCGTTCTGCCGCTGCGTGCTGTCCCAGTAAGCCACATGGCCGCCGCTGAGGTACACCGAGCTGCGCGCGCCAAGCCGCTGGGTGAAATTGACCTGGTAGCGCTGTCGCGCACGCGTGCTGTAGCCCCACGCATCGTCGTGCGCGCGCGCGGCATCGTTGAGGGTGAGGTAGCCGCGCGTGCTGTAGCGATAGGCGGCAAGACCGACGTTGGTGCCTGTTCGTGCAACGTAGCGCTGAAAGTTCAAGCGGATGCTGTTGCCGGTCACCGCATCGTCTCCGCGCAGACGCGCGCGCGAGTGGGTCACATCGGCACCGAAGGCGCCGATCGCGGTGTTGATGGCTGCACCGGCCAGCACCGACTGGTACGCCTCACCCGCCTGCGCACCGCCGAGCAGAGTCAGCCGGTTGCTGATGCCACGCGCGTAGGTGCCTTCGGCAAACCGCAGGGGCTCCACGTTGCCGCCGGCGTCGCGCAGCACGCCAGCCGTGGCACTGAAGCGGGAAGAGCCGACCCGCAGTGCCTGTGGCACCGCAGAAAAGCTGACCGAGAACCGCTGTTCGCGGCCGTCGGCTTCGGTCACGGTGACAATCAGGTCGCCACCGAAGTTGGTCGGGTACAGGTCTTCGATCAGGAACGGACCCGGCGCGACGTTGGCCTCGTGGATGATGTTGCCGTTCTGGTGAATGCGCACCACTGCATTGCCTTCGGCGATGCCGCGTACCGCCGGTGCATAGCCGCGCAGTGAATCGGGCAGCATGCGTTCGTCGGTGGCCATGCGCATGCCGGTGAACGCCACGCTGTCGAACAGTTCGCCACCGGTATTGCCCTGTCCGAGCAGCAGCTGGCTGTTCCAGTCTGGCAGGTCGCGTTGCAGGTGGCTGCTGATCACGTCGTGATGGGTACCGCGCTCGCCTTGGTTCACCGATGCACGATGGCGCAACCGCCACGCGCCCAGGTTGAGGCCGGCACGCAGGCCCAGGTAGCGGTTGTCGCGCCCATCGCTGCGGTGCTGGTTGAAACTGTAGTCAATGAACCCGGCGTTGATGCCGCGGTCGCGCTGCGCCGGGGCGACATACCCGCGCGCATGCTGTGCCTGGGCGGCCTGCGGCACGCTGATATCCAGCTGCAGGCTGCTGCTGTCGAAGGCCACGGTTGCGCCTTCAACCAGTGCCGGCAGATCCATACAGGTGGCGTCCTGCGCTGCCAATGCGTCCAGATAGGCCGGCTTCAACGATAGATGGCCTGCCAGCTCGGCGGGCAGACAGGCCGTGGCGATATGCGGGTCACTGGAGGCGACGAAGGAGATGTCGCGTGCCAGCAGAAACTGGCCATTGACGTTCACTTCCACCGCGTAGTCACCGGCGGGCAGTGGATTGCCATTGGCATAGCGTGACATGTCGATGGCGTCGCCACCGAGCAGGAAGCCTTCGCTGAACTCGATGGCCGGCGCGGGCGCTGCCCATGCAGGTGCGGCCAACACCAGTGCAATGGCTGCCGACAGGGTGCGAAGCGGGGCGGAAACAGACAGGTGCATGGCAATGCCCGGCTGAACCCGGACGTCGTGCAATGGGGAGAAGTGGGAGGCTAGGCCTGCGATGCCACCAAGGCCATGCAATTTATTGCAAACGATGGGCAACGCAACTTGTCCTAGCCCAACCGGTTGAACACGTCGAAATGCCTGGTCCGGCCGTGCGACATGCAGAAACGTCGCCTTCGGAATGATTTCAAAGCCATCGTCGCCCAGGGTCTTTTGCAACTTCTTGCATGTCCCCAACCCCGCACATCGAAGAGACTGCCGCCGTTCGCCTCTGGGTGACGCCCATTCCATCAACACGAGATACCTTCATGAATCCGAAGATCCGCCTGCTTGCACTGTCGCTGCTGGCCGCCGTCGCTGCTCCTGCCTTCGCCGAGAATCTGGAAATCACCGGTGAACTGCTCACCTCCACCTGTGCCGTGCAATCCACCGGCGGCACCATCACTGTCGCAATGGGCAAGGTCGATCTCGCATCGGTCAACGCCAATACCCGTGCCGGCCAGAAGAACTTCAGCATCAGCCTGGATTGCACCGGTTCGGGTGCCTCGCAGGACGTGGGCGTACGCTTCGGCGGTACGCCGGATGGCAGCACCGGCAATCTGAAATTGACTGCGGCGTCCACCGCGCGCCAGGTCGGCGTCGCGCTGTATGACGCCGCCGGCGTCCAGCAGAAGATCGGTGAGGACCCCACCCAGTGGGTGACCATCGCCGCCAATGGCAGCGGCCAGCTTGACTACTCCGCGTGGTACGCGTCGCCGGGACAGGATGCTACGGCCGGCACCGCCAATGCATCCGGTGACTTCGTGGTGCTTTACCGCTGAGCCGCCCCGGGATGGCTGGCGTCACCGCTGGTCATCCCTTCCATCGAGAGGTGACATATGAAACCCCGTGCATCGACTGGGGCCTTCGCGCTGGCCGTCTTCCTGGCGTCCCTGCCCGCGTCGGCAGCGGTAACCCTGCAGGGCACCCGCATTGTCCATGACGCCCAGAAAGGCCGCGACGTCACGATCAAGGCCAGCAATACCGGCGGGCAACCGGCAATGACCCAGGTCTGGATCGACGATGGTGACAGCCAGGCGCGTCCAGAGAACGTGCGAACCCCCTTCCGGCTGACGCCAGCCGAGCCGCGCCTGCTGAATGCCCACCAGGGCCAGGCGTACCGCATTACGTATGCGCCGCGTCCGTCGGAACCGGCGCTGCCGACCGACCGCGAATCGGTGTTCTATTTCAACCTGCTGGATATCCCACCCAAACCGGCCGATGCCGCGGGCAAGAACCTGCTGCAGTTCGCGGTGCGCACGCGGGTGAAGCTTTTCCACCGGCCTGCGGGTCTGCCAGGAGCAGCGCGTGATGCCGCTGCAGCACTGGTATGGTCCAGTGCAGACAATGCGTTGCAGGTCACCAACCCCACTGCCTACCACGTGACGCTGAGCACGCTGACGCTGGCTGACGGCCGCAAGGTGGACGTGGACATGATCGCCCCGGGCCAGCAGGTGCGCTATGCGCTGCCGACGGGTGCATCGATGCCGAACCAGGTGACGTTCCAGTGGCTGGATGATTACGGCACCCCGCGCGACCAACAGGCCACTGTAGGCGCCCCGTAACGCCGCGCATTGCGCGCCGTAGAGCCTGGCTCTGCCCGGCTGCGCTGGAACATCCGCAGAAAGCAATCGGGCAGAGCCCGGCGCTACGATGATGCACGAAGCAGCACGCGTAACGCGAAGGAGCCGGGCATTACCCGGCTCCTTTTTTTGTTACCAGCGCACGCGCATCCCCAGCTGGCCACCCACGTTGCGGTAGGCGTGGTCGCCACGCTGCACGCTCATGCCACCCCACGCCGACCAGCGCTGACCCAGCTTCAGCTCCGCACCCGCCTGCACTTCGTAGCGGTTGCGTGGCGTGTCAGCGCCCAGTGCCTCGCCATTGAAGGCGAGTGCGTTGGTGCGCGGTCCACGCAGCCAGTTGGCCGCCATGTACGGCTGCACCACATTGCCGGCCCGGGTGTCGTGGCCGAATACGCGTACGCCCATGCGGCCGCTGAGGCCATCGACGTCGGCGCCATCGACCCGCGTCCCGTTGCGTTCCACATGCCGGTCGGCCCGGTAATCCACGTGCGACAGCTGCAACTGCGGCTGCACGTAGAGCGCGGCATTCGGTCCCTGCCACACGTTGAAGGTATAGCCGCCTTCAACGGACGTGTTCAGCACGTGGGCGTCGTACTGCTCGCGCGGCAGGTCCACGCCGTCCACGCGGTTGTCGAAGCGGCCGCGCTGCACACTGGCATCCAGATAGGCACCTTCCACATGGCCCGGCCGTTGCAGCCAGGTGGCGTACGCGCCGATGGCAGTGCCGCGCACGCGGCCCTTGGCGGTGTAGCCGGTCAGCGTGGACACCACGGTGTTATCGGCGCGCCCGCTGCCGAGCGTGAGCCCCACCGTTGCGCCGCCGCGCTGCCACACGTCACTACCTACCTGCAGCAGCGAGGTAGTGCCGTCCACGGCCAGCTGACCGCCTACGGCCTGGAAGTCGGCCTGCTGGCGGCCCACGCGTGCCCACGCCCCGCGTCCTTCGGCAAGGCCCGGCGCGCCGCTGCGATCATGCAGACGGTGCTGGAACATGCCCACCGCGGCGGCCTGGTTGGCCAGGTAGGCACCGGCTTCCGGGCGCAGCACCCGGCCCGGCGGCGTGATCGGCGTACCATCATCGCCCCCTTCTTCCGGATCGGGGCCCGGCGTTGGATCCGGATCGGTGACACAGCCCGGAGAGGTCGGATCGTCCTGGCAGCGGTCGAACCATTGCGAGCGCAGGTACCACTGGCCATCGTCGGGATCGGCGATACCGCCCTGGAACAGGAAGTACTCGTACGAACCACCCACCGCACGCCCCGCCAAGGCGTAACGCGCCAGCGAGGCGCCGTCGACCTGGATGAGCGGGATGCCATCTTCGGTGGGCGCGCCCACGCCACCAATGTTCTGCACGCGCAGGCTGGCGTCGCCGCTGGTATCGCCGCGCACGTGCAGGCGGTCGATCACGGTGTCATCGCCCGCCAGCGCACCGTGGAACAGGAGCGTGCCGCCGTCGTTGTGCAGGTCGCCGTCCACGGTGAGGGTGTTGCCCACCGCTGAACGCCCATCGGACAGCGCCAGCATGCTGTCGCGCATCGTCAGCGCAGCCACGCGTGCGTCACCGCCCAGGGTCCACTGGCTGCCGCCGTCCAGTTCCATGTGCTCCACCAGATCACTGCTGCCCCACCAGTGCGAGCCACCGGCCAGGCTGACCTGCACCTGCGATTGCGGCACCCGCCCGTTCTCCAGGTCTTCGCGGGTGATGACAATGTTGCCCTGCATCTGCGCGCCGTTCTCCAGCCGCACATCGAAGCGCCCGCTCACCGCGGCGTCCAGTGACAGCGCGGTGCCATTGCCACCGGACAGCAGCGCGCCGTTGCCCAATGTCAGCCCCGCATCGCGGCTGCTGCGCAGCCACACGCCGCCATGCTCCGCGCTCACCAGCGAGCCGCCGTCGATCTGCAGGCGACCGTTGTCGTTGATCACCGCCGCCCACGCGCCTTCGCCCTCGGTGCGCACATGCGTGTTGGACAGCGTCATTTCCCCCACGCCGCCGGACAGCACGCCATGGGCGTTGATACCGGTAGTGCGTACCACGCTGTCCACAAGGCGTACGGTGCCCCCCTGTCGCGCGACCGCGCCCAGCGCGCCGTCGCCTTCGGTGAGAACGCTGCTGCCGGTCAGCTCGGCAACCGGCCTGTAGCCCGTCCCGCCAGACGCATACACGGCATGTGCGTTTCGCCCGTGGGTCTGCAGGTGGCTGCCGTGGACGTTCACCTGCCCCGCCCGCATGTCCAGCGCCGGCACCGAGTCCGCGTGTGAGACCGCGGTGCTGTTGCGCAGCGTCAACTGCGAGGCGCGGGGCATCCATACAGGCGAGAGCGTTACGGACTCAAGGTGCGAATCCTGCACGGTCATCTCCGCGCCAACGCCTTGGAACTCCAGAACCGCGCTATGGGTACGCAGATCCACCGATTGCAGATCCACTCGTGCATTGTCTCCGGCCCAGATGCCGGCACCGCCCGTTGAGGTGACCTGCTGCAGCGACAGCGCTGCACCGTGGACTTCGGCCAACCGGCCGTGCTCACCCAGCACCACCTGCATGTTGTCGGCCCCCAGCCGCGCGCCTTGATTCACAACCAACGCGAGGCCGGCGCCGCCCAGTTCGATGCGGGAGTCACGCAGGCTCACCTGGGCACCCCGCGTAGAGGTCACCGCTGTATTGCTGATGCCGGTGATGGAAACCCCCGTGACATCGAGCACTGAAGCGCCGTCCGCTATCAGGCCCTGCCCCAGCCGCCCGAGATCAATCGTGACCTCCTCCAGCGTTGCGCTTCCGCCCCGAACCTCCACGGCATAGCCCAGGCTTTGCTGCGAGATGCGTCCGCCGCGCATCTTCAGCGCGCCATCCAGCACCAGGGCGCCGGGCCCATGGGTGAGAAGGGTGACGTCCTCCAGAAGCATCGTGCCGCCGTCCACCCGCGTGGCGGCCGTGCCGATCCCCTGGGTTTCGATGACGACATCGCGCGCATGCAGGGAGGCACCGGAAGCAACCGACAGGCCCGCAGCACCGACGCCGCTGGTTGTGATCCTGCCCCCGGTCAGCGCGATGTGGCTGTCTGCACCTTCGGCATGGGCGGCGTGTGCATTGCGGCCTTCGGTGGAGAGGTTGACCACACCAGCAGGAATGATGCTGCCGCCGTTGATGGCGTAGAAGGCGTGGCCTGATGGATCACCGGGCTGCACAGGATCGACGGTGTGGTAGTCACCGGCGGCTGGGGCCTGCTCATCGCCGTCGGCGATCACCTGCTGGGCGAGCACGGGCGAGGTCGAGGAAAGGCAGAGCGCCAATGCTACGGGCAGAGGGCGGCGTAGATACGGTTGGGTCATGACAGGGCTTCATTTCAGGGAGCAACGATGCTGCCCACGCTTGCCGCTCGCCTCCATCGAATGTGTTGCATTGCACGGTGCGACATGCGGTCGCAGTGCTGCATGGCACCTGAAGCGGGCGCTCATGTTCAAGACGCTTTGCAACTTTTTGCATGGGCTCACGCGGGGCCAACCGCGACACTTTTGTCATCAAAAGGCACCCCATCATCGCTGTCACCCCACGCCGTCACGAACTACTCACTGCACCCGCCGTACTCCGCGCCTGTCCCTGAAGGGGCGGTTACAATGCGATCGCGCGGGTGGCCCCCTGATCAAAGGACTCTTCCATGAAGCGCTTCCAGGACCGTTCCCCTCCTTGCCGCCCCATCCGGTGCACGTTGTTCCGCAGCCTGCTGCTGGCCCTGGCCACCGTCCCGGCCGGTGCCGCGCTGGCCGGTGATCTTGATGGCCAGACCGCCGAAGTGGTTGCGGGCGACCCGACCGAAGCATGGTCGCTCATCAATGGCTCACGGCTGACGGTGAGCGGTGGGCAGACCCAGCGCATCGCGGCCCACGACACCTCTCAGGTGCTGCTGGACGGCGCGCAGGTCACCCGCACCGGCACCGAGGCGGATGCCATCCGGCTGACTGGCCAAGCATCGCTGAGCGCACGCAATTCGCAGATCAACGGCGAAATCGCCGTGTATGGCGAGAGCTCATCGTTGCTGCTTGAAAACAGCGTCGTGCTGGTCAATGCCAGCAACACGACCAACCCGGTCAAATCGGTTGGCGTTGATCTTGGCCCGGGCCAAGGGGGCGATCCGTCGAGCTCGCCCTACGCGAGGATCGACGGCACGTTCATCCGGGTCGGTGATATCGCAGGCCCGAATCCGCCGCGTTACAGCGGGCTGGGTGTCCGCCTGATAAGCGGGCAGATGGACATCGTCAATGGCTCGCGGATCGAGGCCGACAACGTGGGTGCGCTGCTGATGGCTGCAGGAAGCGCAGGGGGCCTGATCCGGCTGGGGCTCAACGACGCCACGCTGCAGTCCGGTCGTGGCGCAGCGATCTGGGTGCTGCCGAGCGCGGATGCCACTTACGCGGTGACCGTTGCCAATGATGCGCACCTCATCGCCGGGGACGGCAACCTGCTGTTGGTGTCCCGTGACGGCGCGGGCTCGAATGCACGCACGGACGTGGATTTCACCGTCGACGATGCGCGGCTGATCGGCAATGTCACCCTGGATACGGCGTCGGTTACCAACGGCACGCTGGACGTCATCCTGCGCAACAAGGCGCAGATCGACGGCCGCTTCCTCAACGTGACCTCGGCCAGCATCGATGGCGACAGCACCTGGCTGCTGACCGGTGACAGCAACGTTGGCCGCCTGGCGCTGGGCAGCGCCGGCACCATCGGGTTTGGCGACGGCACGACATTCAACACCCTCACTGTAGATTCGTTCACCGGCAATGGCGGTACGCTGGCGTTCAACACGCATCTGGGCGACGACGCCTCGGCCACCGACAAGCTGGTGATCACCGGCGATGCCAACGGCCAGGCCAACGTGCGCGTACTCAATGCGGGCGGCACCGGTGCGAAGACGGATCGCGGTATCGAGCTGATCGACATCGGCGGTGCCTCCAACGCGCAGTTCGACCTGGTCGGCCGCGCCGTGGGCGGGCAGTACGAGTACTTCCTGGTGAAGGACGCCAACGGCAACTGGTACCTGCGTTCGCAGACCGGCGCCGGCCCGGACCCGTGCGTGGTCGATCCCACCCTGCCCGAGTGCAAGCCGATCGATCCGGTGGACCCGGTGGATCCGCCGCCGCCGGTACTGCGCCCGGAAACCGGCGCCTACCTGGCCAACCAGTTCGCGCTGGACCAGATGCTGCGCCATCAGTACCGCGACCGCCAGGGCGGCGCCGCTGCGGCGGATGGCATCCGCGGCTGGGCCCGGGTGGATGCCACGCAGAGCAAGCTGGGTGCGGTGGATGACCAGCTCGACCTGCGCGTGGACCGCTCGCGCCTGCAACTGGGTGCGGACATCGGCGTGTTCGATGACGGCCGTGGCCGCATCGGCGTAATGGGTACCGCTGCACGCAGCAGCGCCACCTCGCGTTCGGACGTGACCGGTTTCAGCGCACGCGGCAAGGTGGAAGGTGGCGCGCTGGGCGTGTATGGCAACTGGGCCAACGACGCCATGTACGTGGATGCCAGCGTGCAGCGCGGCCAGTTCCGCAACCGCGTGCAGGGCGAAGGCCTGGCCGCCGAGCGCTACAACTCGGACATCTGGCAGTCGTCGCTGGAAGCCGGCTACCGCTTCGACATTGGCCAGATCGGCACTACCGCACTGAGCCTGCAGCCGGAACTGCAGCTGGTCTACACCGATGCGAAGACCGATGTGCATACTGAAACCAACGGCACCGTGGTGCGTGCAGCGGGCGACAGCGGCCTGTCCGGTCGTGCTGGTCTGCGCCTGCAGGGTGAAGGCCACTCGGCGGCGGGTGCCTCGGTCAGCCCGTATCTGGCGGCCAACTGGTACCGCGATGGCGCCGGCAATGGCATCGCCTTCGACGATGAGGTGCTGAAGGCCGGCATCCCGCGAAACCGCTATGAACTGAGCGCGGGTGCGCGCGTGGAATTCCGTTCCGGCTTCAGTGCCTGGGGCGGGTTCGGGGTGATGCGCGGTGACAGTGGATACCGCGAAGCGACGGCGAACCTCAGCGTTGCTTACAAGTGGTGATGTAATCACGAACGGCGCCGGAGAGATCCGGCGCCGTTCTGCTTTCTGTAGCGCCGAGCATGCGCTCGGCTCCACAACAAATGTCGCAACTGGCACGCGCAGGCGTGCTCGGCTTCGCGCAGCGCGTTCGATATGCATCTGCAACGTTTTCGAAATTGAAACTTTTCTGATTGGTACAGCAGCACTTGCGTGCACATCATGGCGCGCCACCGACAACGGGTGGCACGGGCTTGCAATCCCGTTTGGCAAAGGCGTTGTTTACGCTTGCCTGTCGGCGTCGCTCTTTCCTTGTTGGGCGGCGTCGGCAGGCAATCCGTCCGTGCCCTATGGCGGGCGGTGCGTGGGGGCCTCGTGCCCGCCGGCGTTTCGCGCTTTTGCCACCGGCATTGCAACCACGCACCGTCCGCCGCCCTCGCCCAACGCGAGGGCGGCCCCTTGCATCACACTCAAGGACGCCGCCATGACTTCTTCGCTCTATCCCTATCTGTTCGCCACACTGGGCGACGCCGTCGAACGCCTGCCGGATGATCTGGCCAAAGCACTGGAAACCACGTTGGGCAGCACGATGCGCGCCCACGCCGACGAAGGCATCACCCTGCTCAGCTGCCTGCAGCGCATCCGCGACGTGGACGCCGCCGATGGCCAGCCGTGGCCGGACAAGGGACGCAAACAGTGCTTTGGTTTCGCGATGGCACGCATCGACCGCGCCAATGCCGGGCTGACCTTGCTGCTGGAACTGCTGCACGCCATCGAGCGCGTGCGCGTGGACGGCGATGCCGACCAGCAGGTGGGCGATGACGTGCGCGAAGGGTTGCTGCTGGCCTGCCGTGGGCTGGCCGAGTATGTGGATGTGCAGTTGCGGGTGGCGTGAGCAGGGCTGCTGCACGCGCCGGCCCTGCCCTTGGTAGCTGCCAACCTTGGTTGGCATGGCCGCAAGGCCATATGCAGGACGAGACGGCGTGCCAACCAAGGTTGGCACCTACCAAAGCAACACGGTAGCGCCGGGCCATGCCCGGCGTTCTCATGTGTCAGGCGAAATGCTCGTATCCGCTCGGGCCGTCGTGGCCTTCGGTGTGCACGCCCTGCCCTTCCATGATGCGGCCGATGCGGGTGATCGGCACGTCCAGCGATTCGGCGACGTAGTGCAGCGCGTCGCGCTGGTCGGCGGCGGCGGTGAAGCACAGTTCGTAGTCGTCGCCGCCGTGCAGCGCGCAATCACGGGCGCCATCGCGGCCGAGCAGTTCGCGCAGTGCCGACGACATCGGCAATGCATCGGCGTCGACTTCGGCGCGCACACCGCTGCGTGCGGCGATGTGGCCCAGGTCGGCCAGCAGGCCATCGGAGATGTCCACGGCGGCATGCGCGAACGCACGCAGGCGCAGGCCCAGGGTGACGCGCGGGGTGGGACGCAGCAGGCGCAGGCGCAGGGTTTCGTAGTCGGCCAGCAGGGTGGCGGCGGTGACGTTCAATGCGCCCTGCTGCCACAGGCGCAGCGCACCGGCAGCATCGCCCAGCGTGCCGCTGACCCAGATGTCATCGCCAATCTGTGCGCGATCACGACGCAGCGCCTGGCCGCGTGACACCTGGCCCATCGCGGTAACCGACAGCGACAGCGGGCCACGCGTGGTGTCACCGCCGATCAGGGCGATGTCGTGCTGGTCGGCCAGGGCGAAGAAGCCATCGGCGAAGGCATCGATCCAGTCTTCGCCGGCCTCGGGCAGCGACAGCGCCAGCGTGCACCAGGCCGGGCGCGCGCCCATCGCGGCGAGGTCGGACAGGTTGACGGCCAGCGTCTTCCAGCCGATGTCGAACGCCGGGGTCTCGGCCGGGAAATGCACGCCGCTGTTGAGCGTGTCGGCGGTGACCACCAGCTGTTCGTTCGGGCGCGGCTGCAGCAGCGCGGCGTCATCGCCGATGCCGAGCACGATGTCGTCGCGCTCGACGGTGCGGGCGCGGATGCGGTCGATGAGGGCGAATTCGGCCAGGGACATGGGGCGCTCCCGCGTTTGTACGTGCCGCGCCGTGCGCGGTGGGCGGTAGTGCCGGCCGCAGGCCGGCAACCTCAGAATCCCTGCAGTTGCCGGCCAGCGGCCGGCGTTACCACAGGTGGGTCAGTGACCCGATTC
>Ga0307414_10000749_pt1 | contig 16667 bp, 9 predicted proteins | sample DK1Ometagenome_FD_203804 | JGI IMG/M metagenome (GOLD analysis project Ga0307414, IMG submission 203804) | Maize rhizosphere microbial communities from greenhouse at UC Davis, California, United States - DK15-O-3 | ecosystem: Host-associated > Plants > Roots > Rhizosphere > Soil | place: USA... | reverse complement strand
TTACTCTCTGTAATTGTTAAGTAATAATCGTTTGCTCGAGTAGATTTCACATCAAAAAAATAGGTTCTCTTTCCTGCTTTTACTTTTTTGGAGAAAATCTCCTCTCTGTCGTATCCTCTTTGATCTTCCACAGTATGTTGTTTTATTAATGTAAGGTTGGTTAAAATACGAACTAAGATAAAACAATTAGACCTGAGAATTCAAACTGAACCCTTTTTATTTTATAATTCAGTGAACTTTCAGGTTGTAAATCTCCCAATTCAAGGTTTAAATGCACCTTTATTGACAAATTTTTCTTTCATTATTCTGCATGTAAGAATGCCTTCTTAGCCAATAGTTCTTCTTCGGTCTCTCTGTGATCCGGATCATCTACGCAGCAATCCACCGGACATACCGCTGCACACTGCGGCTCTTCATGGAAACCGTTGCACTCTGTACATTTATCCGTCACGATGTAGTAGAATTCGTCAGATAATGGTTCCTGCTTCTCACTTCCTTCCACTACGCTGCCATCCGCAGTCGTCACTTCTTCCAAGCTTGTACCGCCTCCCCAAGTCCACTCGACTCCACCTTCGTAGATTGCTGTGTTTGGGCATTCAGGTTCGCATGCACCGCAATTGATGCACTCATCGGTTATCATTATTGCCATAACTTCAATATTTAATGTTCAAAAGTAATAACCTTAACACTGTAAGGCAATAAAAAAGTTGTCATACTAACTAATTTAATTCGATTCTAGATTCTTTTTTGTTCATTTTGTTAAATTTGGGGCTACAAACACAGTTTATGAATCCATCACAACGCATTGCAGCTTTTTCCAAATTAGGGGAAGATATCCAAAATCTTAGCCAAGACGAGTTGGCAGAGTTGGCGTGGAGAGCAGGAAATAATAATAGTTGGTTTACTGAAGAATCTGTAGCGGCGGCTTTACATTCCATAGGAGCGATGCTTTCTGCCGAAAAGCTTACAAGATGGGTAAGCCCTTATGCACTTTCCCAGGGTGGGGAGCCAAAATCAATTGGGATATTATTGGCGGGGAATATCCCTGCTGTGGGATTTCATGACCTAATGTGCGTTTTGATTGCAGGCCACCAAGCAGTTGTAAAGTTAAGTTCGACTGATGAAGTCCTTATGAAATTCCTTATCAATAGGCTTATTGCTATTGAAGGTGGATTTGCTCCTCTTATTCGTATGCAAGATATGCTGAAAGGAATGGACGCTTACATAGCAACTGGCAGCGATAATTCTTCACGGTATTTCAACTATTATTTCGGGAAATATCCGCACATAATCCGTCAGAACCGGTCTTCCGTAGCAGTCTTGACAGGGGCTGAAACAGCCGAGGATTTTGTGAACCTTGGGAAAGATATATTTAGGTACTTTGGGTTGGGATGTAGGAATGTCTCAAAAATATATGTGAAGTCAAAAGATCAGCTCCAATCACTATTGGACGCTCTTGAGATATATTCAGCTGTTGGAAATCATCATAAGTACCACAATAATTACGACTATAATAAGTCAATTTATCTGGTCAACATGGAAGATCATTTGGACAATGGATTTCTTCTAATGAAAGAAAGTTCTGAGTTGGTGTCGCCGATCGCTGTACTTTATTATCAGTTATATGATTCTACAGAGGGATTGGAACAGCTCCTAAGCACGAATAGTGCAAAGATCCAATGTGTGGTTGGTGGTGCCGGAATCGTAAAAGACTACGTGCCATTTGGGCAGGCGCAGGAGCCGGAGCTTTGGGAATATGCTGATGGAATAGACACCCTCCAGTTTTTAATAGACCTTAAGTAGAATGGCATAATTGTGCATAACGATTTTTTTTACACACCTTAATAATTAGGACTTCCTGTGAAAACAGGAAGGTAAATACAGAATATTGACCCTTCTCCTTCAATGGAGCTAATTTCAAGTTTACCATTATTTTTTTCAATATATTCTTTGACGAGAATCAGCCCCAATCCGGTGCCCGCCTCCCGATTATGGCCAGGAGTAGAAAACGGCACCCCCTGTAGTATTTTAGTTAGGTTTTCTTTAGAAACCCCTTTGCCATAATCTTGAATGGATATTTTCACATACTCATCTTCATCATGTGTGACTATTCGGATCCTACCTCGAGTCTCTGAAAATTTGATAGCATTACTTAATAGGTTTCTGAATACTAAGGCAATCATGTTTTTATCCGCATATACCCTATTACTTGTATTATTATTTTCAAGCTCAATTAGTATTTCTTTCCCTTTAGCAATGCGCTCCAAAATGTTGCTTTGTTCATAAATGATCTTGTTGATATTGAAATCACTTATTTGGATATATTCACCGCGCAATTGAGAGCTCGTCCAGGCTAATAGATTCTCTAATAATAAAGCCACCTGTTCCATACTTTTGGAAACTTCAGGAAGCATTTCAAAAAATTCTTTTTGGGAAATAAGACCGGTTTGGGCAAGATGTACAAGTTCTTTCACTCCGAATATAGGTCCCTTTAGATCATGCGACAGAATACTGAAGTATTTGTCTTTCAGGTTGTTTAACTCCTGTAGTTCTGCTGTTTGCTTGATCAGTTTTGCATTAGTTTCCCGCTGAGCTGTAATGTCTTCAAAAAGTAGAATGGTGCCACTAATGACATTTTTCCGTTCTAGGATATGAATTGATTCTATTCGCAGGCATTGTTCTTTCCCTTGGACATGTCTGATTACTTCAATTACTTTTTTATCAGAATTGTGGATCAGGTTTAAGATTTCTTCAAAGTCGTGGAATAAATCGGCTGTACTATTTCCTGCTTTTAATAGCTTAGAGTTTTGAAACAATCCCCTGAGAGCAGGATTAAAGTCCAGGATCATCCCTTTGTCATTCAATACCAACACACCTCTTGTAAGGGCTTCGATGATTTTATTTTGGGCAATAGGTTTGATGCTAAACAGGTGATATTTCAAGATAGCAAAACCAAGAATTAAGAAGGTAAGTAGAAAAGCATATGGCGTAAGGTCTACTGAGCCGAAAGGTTTGAAAATACCAGTTTGGTAAAAAATATTGAATAGTATCGGAAAGATCCCGGACAGAATTATCAGACGGGTTTGCTTTTTAAATATCTGATCAGAATATCTAAATCGTTTCCATAGAATATAGGTGCCTAGCGCATAAGCGAAGTATGAGAATCCTAAATGAACATAGTACCATGGCCCAGCCGTAATAGATAGGGTGGAGAAATTTTCATTGTGTACAACCTGTAAATCCTTATAATAGAGATGGTGAAACTCGTTGGTCCATACAAGAACTAGAGTGATTACTGGAATCAGGAAGAGAAGTCCCCAAACTAATGTCCAGCTGCGGACGGGGTAATTCGTGTATTTAAGAGCAGAGATCACCCAGAATCCTGCAGTGAATGCAATTCCGAAATATTCGAGCCGAACATAATATAGTATGGTATCCAGATCGGAATATGCGAGTTCTAATCCATAGAACACGCCCCAAATAGCAGCACAAACCATTGTTAATGCTACCCACCGAGTGGCTCCCTTAAGGATTATTGCTATTAATATAGACAATGTTCCCACGGTAATTCCTGAGGCAATTAGTGTGAACGAAAATGGATTTTGGGCAAATTCCAATGTAAGGCTTATTCGGTACCAGCGTGGTAATTTGAGTAATTATAGCTTATATCCACTGACTAAAAAAATTATCATCTTATAGTGGAAACTATTTTCGCTGACAAACGATGTAGGGAACAGTACTTCGTCTGATCTATGTTGGAGACTTGGGCGAGCTCGTAATAAGTGAACAGAAGCATCATCTACGCAAGTTAAAATGGTTTTAAATAACGAAAAGGGTCTTGTACTCCTTGGATATCGTACTAAATTATCGCCCTATCTTTCTATATTTGCAGACGAAAAATCGAACCTTTTAACAAATAAAAATCCCTATACAATGGCTTTTGATATTGAAATGATCGAGAAAGTGTATGCCAGATACCCGGAGCGTATCGCTGCAGCTCGAAAAGCTGTAGGCCGTCCACTTACCTTGACAGAAAAGATTCTTTACGCTCACCTTTCAGAAGGTGTTGCATCTCAGGCGTATAGCCGGGGAGTCTCTTACGTAGATTTCCAGCCGGATAGGGTCGCTATGCAAGATGCTACAGCCCAGATGGCATTGCTACAGTTTATGCAGGCAGGTAAAAGTCAGGTAGCAGTACCTTCTACAGTTCATTGTGATCACCTGATCCAAGCAGAGATAGGGGCAGACAAAGATTTAAATAAAGCAAAAGATAAGAACAAAGAAGTCTATGATTTCTTGGCCTCGGTATCTAATAAATATGGGATTGGCTTCTGGAAACCAGGTGCTGGAATCATCCATCAAGTAGTTTTGGAAAACTATGCATTTCCGGGCGGCATGATGATCGGTACTGATTCCCATACCCCAAATGCGGGTGGCCTGGGAATGGTGGCTATTGGAGTAGGAGGAGCGGATGCCTGCGACGTGATGGCCGGACTGCCTTGGGAACTGAAATTCCCTAAGCTTATCGGCGTGAAGCTAACCGGAAAACTTTCTGGATGGACTTCTGCTAAAGATGTAATCCTAAAAGTGGCTGGTATCCTTACTGTAAAAGGTGGAACTGGAGCTATTGTTGAATACTTTGGTGAAGGAGCTAATGCACTTTCTGCAACGGGCAAAGGTACAATCTGTAACATGGGTGCTGAAATCGGAGCTACAACTTCGATATTCGGATATGACCAAAAAGCCGCGGCTTATTTAAGCGGTACAGGTAGAGCTGATGTGGCTGAATTGGCTAATGGAATTTCTGAGCATTTGACAGGTGATCCTGAGGTATATGCTGAGCCCGCTACCTATTTTGACCAGGTAATTGAAATCAACCTTTCGGAGCTTGAGCCACACGTCAATGGACCATTCACGCCAGACTTGGCTTGGCCGATTTCAAAGTTTGCAGCTGCTGTGAAAGAAAACGGTTGGCCTGCAAAATTGGAAGTGGGATTGATTGGATCCTGTACCAATTCTTCTTATGAAGATATTTCTAGAGCTGCTTCATTAGCTAAGCAGGCCGTAGACAAGAAACTAATTGCAAAATCTGAATACACAATCACACCAGGTTCTGAACAAGTAAGGTATACGGTGGACCGTGATGGGTTCTTGGACACTTTTGGACAGATGGGTGGAGTCGTATTGGCCAATGCATGCGGACCGTGTATCGGTCAGTGGGCAAGACATGGCGCCGAAAAACAGGAGAAGAATTCTATCATTACCTCTTTCAATAGAAACTTTGCAAAGCGTGCAGATGGAAATCCAAATACACATGCTTTTGTAGCATCTCCTGAAATAGTTACAGCTTTGGCTATTGCGGGTGATTTGACCTTCAATCCATTAACTGACAGCTTGATCAATGAAGAAGGTGTGGCTGTGATGTTGGATGAGCCGTCTGGACTGGAACTTCCGACCAAAGGATTTGCAGTGGAAGATGCTGGTTATCAGCAGCCTGCCGAAGATGGATCAAAAGTAACTGTAGCAGTAAGCCCTACTTCTGACAGGCTTCAACTTTTGGAATCATTCAAGCCTTGGGAAGGAGTTGATCTGAAAGGACTTAAACTTTTGATCAAAGCCAAAGGTAAATGTACTACTGACCATATTTCTATGGCGGGTCCATGGTTGAGATACAGAGGTCATTTGGACAATATCTCCAACAACATGCTGATCGGAGCTGTGAATTCATATAATGATGAGACAAATAAGGTTAAAAATCAGTTAACCGGTGAATATGGAGAAGTGCCTGCTACACAGCGAGCTTATAAAGCTAAAGGTATAGGATCAATAGTGGTAGGAGACGAGAACTATGGTGAAGGTTCATCCAGAGAGCATGCAGCTATGGAGCCAAGGTTCCTTGGAGTTCGTGCTATTTTGGTGAAGTCTTTTGCAAGAATCCACGAGACCAATTTGAAGAAACAAGGGATGCTTGCTTTGACTTTTGCAAAACCAGCAGACTATGATCTGGTTCAAGAGGACGACTCAATCGATATCTTGGGACTGACGTCATTTGCTCCAGATAAGCAGTTGCAAGTAGTGCTTCATCACGCAAGTGGTGCGACCGACACGATTCAAGTGAATCATACATACAATCAAGGGCAAATAGAATGGTTCAAAGCCGGATCTGCTTTGAACTTGATCAAAGCTAAGGCATAAGCCACCATATTTTATAAAGCAGTGAAGAGCCGTAACCTCAGGGTTACGGCTTTTTTTATATTCATCCATCAACTAAAAGGATGAGGCAGATTCCGCCTCAGCATAGCTGCTTGTATGGGATATCTTCCAGCTATAGTCAGCGCTATTCCATCGACTTTTATTATCCACTAGGGGTGAAAATCAAAATTTGTCAAAAGGAAAGGTCGCCAGACGAAGGACGGAGTTGAAAATCCTTTTTTTCACCGATACATTCATTTCTGTAGGTGAAATGAAAATCATGCGTATTTTTTTACCCCTTTCATGGCTAAATAAATAAAGACCAAAAATTCAATCAAGAAGATTGAGGTCCATCATATTCCCAAATAAGCGTTATGGGGCCATTACTTCCCCTTTACTTAAATCTATAAATTTAATTTGAAGCTTCTTTTTGCTTAGTAGACTGCCATTGAGAGAAGATTATTTAAGAATTAAAATTATTTGTACAACGAAAAACTTGCTATGAAATACATAAAAATGTATTTTAGTGCAAATTATTCGGAGCGGTGCTTGTACTTTTTAGTTCACAGGCCTTTTTCATTTTTATAAACTCACTGTAATGCAGGAAAGGCGTATTATAAGCACTTTTAAAAAAATTGTCCATGAATCTTCAGAAATGGTGTTTTTGGTTGATGATTCATATCCATTTACTATCTTCTATTCCAATGCTTCTTTTGAATCTCAAATCGGCAAGAATTTAAAGGAGAAGAGCCTAATTGGGCTTGGGTTGGATATTAATGCCTCCTTATTTAAAGAGGAACTAACATTTACATTTAATGGACAAGAGTTCTGGTTCAAAATGGATCTTCCGCAGGATTCTGATCGGGGATATCTTTTATTTTATAAAGGCAAAAAGACACGGATCCAAGATCATCTTTCGGCTCAGGAGGTAAATCAACTGAAAAGAATTAAATTTTATGAGCAACTTTTGGTTGAATCACCGGGACCTTTTGTGGTTCTTCAAGCTTCTGGAGAGGTGGAGTTCTGTAACAATCAAGCATTAGAACTATTTAGGTTTGAGAAGTCATCCCAACTGAAGAATTTGGATCAAATAAGACCCTTTGTGGAGGACAAAGTGCAATGGGATACTTGGCTGGGAAAACCCGGAATAAAGAAGGAAACCGAAACATTTACAACAGTATTCTATTTTTCACATGCAGACAAGTTAACGGTAGAGGCGACCTTAAAGCCGATGAAAATTAACGGGGAGGATTTCAATGTTCTTTCTTTTACAAATATTTCACAGCGTATCACTTTAGAAAAATCAATCGAGAAAAACAGTCATTTCCTGAAGAACTTAACAGAACAAGTACCCGGAGGACTTTTTCAACTGGTTTTGGACAACGATGGACAGATGAGCTTCTCATTTCTGTCTAAAGGTATTGCTACGGTGTTAGGGATTGATCCTAAGGAACTTGATGATATCCGGGATATTTCTTTTGCTATTTCACGGGTGCATCCAGCTGATTTGCCCAGCGTAGTCATGTCATCTATTGCCTCAGCGAGGCGCCAAATCCCTTGGCGATGTCAGTTTAGAATGAAGCCTAATCCAGCATCTGAAGAATATAGATGGGTGCTGGGAGCAGCAAGGCCGCAGTTACTGTCGGAAGGTGATATGGTGTGGTATGGATATTTGACGGATATCAGTGAACAAAAAGAGTTTGAAGCAAAGTTGAACGAGTCAAAGATGGCTGCGGAAAAGGCCAATCAAATTAAATCGGAATTCATTTCGATGATTAGCCATGAACTCCGTACTCCTTTGAATGCAATTGTTGGTTCTACCTATTCACTACTTCAGGATAACCCACTGTCGCATCAGGATATCTCACTCAAGACTATTAATTTTGCTGTAGATAATATGATTATCATGATCAATGATCTTCTTGATCTGCAGAAAATTGAAGCTGGTAAATTGATAATTGATCGTGAGCCTTTTAATTTATTGATCCTTTGCAAGCAGATTGTTAGCAGTCTTTCCTTTCATGCCAATGACAGCAAGAATAAGTTGATACTTAAATTCTCGGAAGGACTTGATATTTGGGTTTTCGGAGATAAAACGAGAATATCCCAAATTCTAAACAACCTTATTACTAATGCATTGAAATTCACTAATCAAGGTAACGTGGATGTTACAGTCCGTTTGGAGCAAGTATTCCATGGTCGGGCATCGGTATTTTTTGAGGTGATGGACAATGGAATAGGTATTGCCCCGGCTTTTCAAGAGCGGGTTTTTCAAGATTTTGATCAAGTTGTACCAAGCTTCAGTAAAAAGTATGGAGGGACGGGTTTAGGGCTTTCCATAACCAAAAAGTTACTCAAATTGATGGGAACAGAGATAAAATTGGATTCTGAACTGGGCGTGGGAAGTAGATTTTATTTTACGTTGGACTTCGATCTTGCTTCACCAAAGATTCAGAAATTGGATCCAACCCCTGAGAATCCCGGAAAACGGCTCCATCTTTTATTGGCAGAGGACAATGAGGTAAATGTATTGGTATTGGGAAGGATCATCAGAAAATGGGGTTATACTTACCAACGTGTTTCGAATGGGAGGGAGGCACTGGATGCAGCGAGAAAAAGTTCCTTCGATTGTATCTTGATGGATATTCAGATGCCTGAAATGGACGGGTATGAGGCCACTATCTTAATTAAAGAATTCTCGAAAGTCCCTGTAATAGCGCTAACGGCTTCTTCCAAAATGGAACTTACCGACCGGATTAAATTCAATGGATTTGATGGATTTGTCACCAAACCTATTGACGCAGGTGAATTGCTTAAGACAATCCAAACCGTAGTTTCACGTAGCAATCAAAGTGCTTGAGCTTTTTCCAGATAGTCAGAAACTAATTCCATTTCAGGATGTGATACTGCTAATTCTTCCAAATATTGAAGGGCGGAAGTTTTGTCCCCTTGCATGACGTAATAAATTCCTTTATTTCGCATTGCGTACGGATTAGACGGGTCCATCTGTATACTTTGATTTATAAGCTTTAGTCCTTCTTCTTGCTGACCCAAAAACAATAAATAAAGGCCTTTGTTATTGTAGAAATAGGCATGCCTATTATCAAGTGTAATCGCCTTCTCTACCTGCTCCAATGCCGGTTGGTAACTTTGCTGATCAAAGTAAATCATGGACCGCAGGTTATATAGATTCGGTTCATTTGGATTTAGAGCTTCCGCTTTGTCCAAAAGAGCTTTGGCCTCATCGTAGTTTTTTTGATAATAGCGGATGGTAGCCTGGTTAACAAGCAAATCTGAATTCTCCGGATTCAATTCGGTTGCTTTCTCGAATGATTGAAGAGCTTCAGGAAAATTTTTCAGGCGTTCTTCGACCAAACCTTTAAGAAAAGGGGATTTCCAATTAGTAGAATCAAGATTTAGTAAAACTTGGGCATCTTCGCGAGCTTTATAAAATTCGCCATTATCCAGATAATTCAAGCCTCTCTGAAATATTGCATCGTAGTAATCAGTTTGATATTGAATGGCTAGATCCAGATCGGCTATGCTTGCACCCAATTGATTAAGTTGAAGATGCGCCAGGGCTTTATTATAATAAGCTTCCGAATAAGTGGAATCCAATTCTATAGCTTCTGCATAGAACTGCATGGCGCCTTTAGGATCATTTTCTGCCATTTTTTCATTTCCTTTAAGCAGAAATCGTCCCTTTTTATCTTCTATAGAATCACAGGAATATAAAGCTATAGCTAATACTGCAATTAGTTGTAAGAAGTTAGTCTTCTTTCTCATCTTCTTCATCTAGGCTTTCTTCAACTTTCTTTATTTTCTTAATTTCCTCTTCTTCCTCACCCATTAATAAGGCAAATGGTCGGGTATGTTCACTCAGGTCAAATATTTCACGTAAAATTGCCATCATAGGAATTATCAATATCATTCCGGCCACACCCCAAATGGTAGCGCCAACCAGTAACCCTAAGAAGGTGATGAAAGCATTCAGGTTTACATTTCCGCCTACGATTTTTGGGGTTAAGAAATTCCCTTCTATAAGCTGAATGATTTGGTAAATGGCCAATACACCTAAAGGATAGAAAAGACTATCTTTTGTCAGGAAAGAATATACCATTGGCAGCATTGCTCCGAAGAAGGGTCCTACATACGGAATTATGTTCAGGACAGCTCCAAGTGTACCAAAGAATACCGCATGTTTAATTCCCAAGATAGAAAAAGCAGTAATGTTAAGGATGGCAAGGATTCCCATCACTTTGATCACCCCGATAATGTAATTTAAAATCACCTTTCTAAGCTTGGTGATCCGTAACTTGACCAACTCAGGATCTTTATCCTTGTAAATCTTAATGATCACATTCGTTAAATGATACCTATAAATTAGAAAGAAAAACATGAAGACCGGGATCAGTACGATTCCTGTCATTGATCCAACCGTCTTCATTGCAAAATCAGAAATACTGGAACTGTTCTCGGTGAGCATGTTTTTCACATAATCCGTATTAGTTTTTAACCGTAATTCGGTATCATAATCAAAGTTGGTAAGTGACCATTGGTCAATCTGATTGGCGTATTCAGTCACCTTTCCCGATACATCATCAAAATCTTGCGTGAAATTAGCAACATTGGAAATGATGAACGATAAAAGCCCCCCTACTAAGGCCGCCATCAGCAACAGGGAAATGATGCAGGATATGGTCCGGGGTATCTTCTTGGATTCCATCCAATTCGAAATCGGCGTGAAGAGAATAGCAAAGAAGCCTCCCATACATAATGGGACCAACAAGCTTTTGCCTATGATCAGAAAGAACACTAATACGATAATGAATATCATCACGCTAAGTGCCCTTAGATAGGTGGGTAATTGGAAACTTACGCTCTTCATCCGGAATCTTTTAGGAAGTTTACTTATGTAAAGAAAGCAATTTATTAAGAATTCAAACCAGCCCGTTTCAGCAAAGCCTCTTGCTTCGGCTCTCTGCCCCGGAACCGCTTGTACAGTATAGAAGGGTGTTCGCTACCGCCAGCAGCCAATATATTAGTATAGAAAGATTGGGCAGTGACCTGATCAAATACTCCCTTTTCCTGAAATAGTTCAAATGCATCGGCATCCAATACCTCTGCCCATTTGTAGCTGTAATAGCCAGATGAATATCCTCCTTGAAAAATATGGGAAAAAGAGGTGCTCATCAGCGTTCCTGATACTTTTGGAAGTAATTCTGTCCGCTTCATTATCGATTCTTCAAAATCAACTATACTGTCTATTGATTCTGGGTTTTCACTGTGATAAGCCATATCTAAAAGACCAAAGCTGATCTGTCTGACAGTTTGATATCCTTGTTGGAAATTAGCAGCCTTTTTTATTTTTTCGATCAAATCTTCAGGGATTTTTTCTCCTGTTTTATAATGTTTGGCAAAAAGATCCAAGCAATCTTTTTCATAGCACCAATTCTCAAAAATTTGCGATGGAAGTTCGACAAAATCCCAGTAAACGCTAGTACCGGATAATGATTCATAATTCCCTTTTGCGAGCATACCGTGAAGCGCATGTCCAAATTCATGAAATAAGGTGGTGACTTCATTGAAAGTCAGAAGACTGGGTTTGGATTTGGTAGGTTTGGTGAAGTTGCATACGATCGAGACGTGAGGCCGTTGATCTTTGCCATCCAGAATACGCTGCCCTTTGTAACTGGTCATCCATGCTCCGTTTCTTTTTCCGGGGCGGGGAAAGAAGTCTGCATAGAACACTGAAATATGGTTTCCATCCTTATCCTTTACTTCGTACGCAGTGACATCCTTGTGATAAACTGGGACATCCGGAGATTTGACAAATGAAATACCAAACAGCTTTTGAGCAGTAAGAAAAACGCCATCTATAACTTTTTCAAGTTGAAAATATGGCCTAAGAAGCTCATCATCCAGCGAATATTTATCCTTTTTAAGCAGTTCAGAATAATAGGCAAAATCCCACTTTTCGAGTTTTTCCAGTCCGTCCAACTTCTTTGCAAAAGCTGCCAATTCTTCTATTTCTGCTTGTGCCTTAGGTTTGGCTTTTTCCAATAAGGAATCCAAAAATGACATGACCTGAGTAGGGCTCTTTGCCATTCGCTCTTCCAGGACAAAGTCTGCATGGCTTTTATATCCTAACAGAACCGCCCTGTCATGTCTCAGTTTAAGAATTTTTTTGATGATGTCCTGATTGTCAAGCTCATCTCCTTTGGCGCATTTGGTGCCAGAGGCCATGAAGAGTGTTTGTCTTAAATCGCGGTTACTAGCATAAGTCATGGCGGGAATGTAGCTCGGGTAATCAAGCGTAAATGCCCATTTGCCAGACTGCCCTTTTTCTTCAGCAATCTGTGCGGCGGCTTCTTTAATGCCTTCCGGAAGACCTTTTAAGGCTGATTCGCTTGATTCAAAATGGACGAACTTGTTGGTTTCTGCAAGCACATTCTCCCCAAATTGCAGGCTGGTCTGTGCCAGTTCCTGGTCAATTTCCCGGAGTCTGGCAGCTTTATCTTCGGTCAAATTCGCTCCATTCCTTACAAAAGATTTGTAGGTTTTATCCAATAGCGTAAGTTGCTCAGCGGTTAAAGATAGGGTGTCCTCCTGCTCATATATCTGTGAAATTCGTTGGAAAAGTTCCTTGTCCAATAAAATATCGTTGCCATGCTGAGTCAGAATAGGGGATATTTCCCGCGCAAGTTTCTGGATTTCATCATTTGTTTCTGCTGAATTGAGATTAAAAAATATTCCGGAAACAATCCCCAACCGGTTTCCAGATCGGTCCAAAGCCACAATCGTATTCTCGAAAGTAGGAAGTGTTTCGGCCTTAATCTTGGCTATGTCTGCTTTAGCGGCTGCTATGGATTGCTCTATAGCGGGAAGAAAATGGGCGGGGGCGATTTTATCAAAAGGAGCGGTTTCAAAAGGAGTGGCGAAATCTGCCAAGAGCGGGTTATTCATATAGCTGGTATCGTTTAGGTAGTAAACAGGTATTTGTTCTGTTGGTTCAAATAAAATGGCTGAAATTGTTTTCTTACCACAAAGTTCGCAAAGAAAAGCTCAAAGTTGTAGCGGTATTCAATTATAGGGATAAGGGACAACATCAAGTACCGAAATAAAAGATAGAACCTTACCCTTTACCACATGACCACCGCCCAATGTTAAAGTCATGAGGCTACTGTGAAATTGAAGGTGATAGCGAAAATTATGCAATTTTACAATTTTAAATCCCATCTCATCAATAATCAAAATCGCAACTCATCTCCGACATACCGATTGGGGATCCATCAGGTGATTTGATGGACTGTTGTGTGGTCAATTCCAGTGGTAACTCCAAGAAAGCCCCGATCTTATCCTTTAAGTAATCGGAATGCATCCCCACGACTCCAGTTGTAGATCTGTCATCCAGTTGGCTTTCTAACTCACTCAAATGGCCACGTACGATTGCCCTTACCGTATTTGATGCTTCGGCACTTTTGGCCAATGCAATCAGGTGATCAACAAGTTTTGCCTCTGTCATGAATTTAATTTCCATTTTGAGGCCTTCAGGATGCTGGGGAGCAAATACTTGTTTTTCTATAGTAGTAAGCACGTCATCCAAACCTGGTAACTCGTTGTTCTGTAGCTTTTGCAGATATAATCGATCTGCTCTTCCTTCATCAAATATGAGACTGAACGTGAGGTCGACGATACTTTCCGCTGGCGCAATGGGATCAAAAACAGGGCCTGTTCTTGAAATAAAAGTTTCCCTGTTCTTTCCATAGCCAAACGGTCGCGGTGGAATCAGTGCTAACACATGTGCAGGTACTTCCAATTCATTTGGCCCGATGGTATACATCAAAGTTAAAAGTGCTTCTTTTTGATCTTCTGCACGGATCCATTTATGTCGGGGCTGATTATCTCCTTTGATTTTATAATTGTAATCCAATCCCCCGAGCAGCTTGGTAGTCGCTTCCACTTGATACCGGTGCATCAGGTAAAGAGGCACAAATACTTCTTCAAGCAGCGCTTCTGGTTGGCCAGTTGGAATAGCATTCAGCCCGAAAGTCTTCAATTTGTTCGATCTTAAATTCAGCATGCGCATCAATTCAGAAGAAGCAGAAGCTCCATTATCCCAAAGATGTGACCTTGGATGGACCCCACTTGGATTTCGGGAATCTGAATCGGTGATAAATTCGTGCCCGGCAGCATAAGTAGCTGCTAACGTCTTTTCAAGAAAATCTTCCTCATTTTCTCCTGCTGGAGCCACTCCATAGCCGTACTTAATGGCCCATTTGTCCCATTCACCGATTTTGTCATCATATGCGGCATTGAGATCAAGTTCGCCATCTGCTGTTTGGGTGATCACTGGATAGGGATAATCCATTACCGAGGACCTTCCATCTGCAGATGTGGCGTAGCTATGAGCCAGGCCAATGGTGTGGCCGATTTCATGTGCAGAGAGTTGCTTCAATCGTGCAATTGCCAGTTCCAGCATGCGCGGGTCCGGTTCAGCACCTTCTTCAAAAGGCTGGATCAAACCCTGTGCGATCAGATAATCCTGTCTCACCCTCAATGATCCCAGCGATACATGCCCCTTCAGAATTTCGCCTGTTCGGGGATCTCTGACACTTGCACCGTAGGACCAGCCACGGGTAGACCGATGAACCCATTGGATTACATTATACCGGATATCCATCAAGTCCATTCCTTCCGGTGCCAGTTCCACCCGGAATGCATCCTTAAATCCAGCCGCTTCAAACGCTTGATTCCACCAGTTGCCGCCTTCTATCAGCGCGGAAGCAACTGGCTCAGGAGTGCCCCGATCAAGGTAATAGACAATTGGTTCTACTGCTTCTGAGAGCTCAGCATCTGGGTTTTTCTTCTCCAATCGATGTCTGGCTATATATTTTTTAACAATGGGGGCTGAGATCGGCGTGGTAAAGTCCATGAATGAAATGCTTCCAAAGCCTCCTCGAGGATCAAATTCCCGAGGTTTATAATTGTCATCCGGAAGTTGAATAAAAGAATGTCGCTGACGCACCGTCACCGCATCAGGTGTAGGAGTGACTGAACGGATATAACCTCCAGTTGCTTGTCCTGTGAGCGTAATAGTAGCCTCAACTTCCGTGTTTTGAGGGAAGTTCTTTGTCATTGGGTAATAAAGTCCTGATCTGCTGGCATCTGTCCTGAAGCTCCCTTGCTTGCTTTGACTTAGCGTTTCGGCTACTCCATGTGCATCCTGCAAGTAGAAGGTCGTAGCATCGACCAACAATTTGCCGCTGTCATGCTTAATCAACTCGAAGCCCCAAAGAATTGATTCAGCAAAAGCATCTTTAACAGATTGAACTTCGGCCGGATTGTCCGAATAAGCCCGGAAGTCATAATTTTTATGAACTAAGAAGATTTTGTTGCCGCTTCTTCGGAATTCTACAATTCGCGTATCTCCCAATTGACCTTTGTCCAGCCCAATGTCATTGGAGCCAACACCAGCCGTAAGGGAATTAACATAAAGGAATTCTGTATCAAGTTTATCTATTTCCAGGTATATTTTCCCTGTCTCATCATCAAGGTAGAAGGGGATGAAGCCCTCCTTTTTGCTGAATTTGCTTAAATCCAAATCTTGGGCAAATCCTGACAGGCAAAAGAACAAGGCGTAAAAAATGGGAAGTAATGTTTTTTTCATGTAGTTGATCGTTAATCGGTTCTATTCTATCCTATAAATATGGTTGTTTTGACTTTTTAAACCCGCATGATGGATTAAAGAAAATCAGGCTGTTTGGAGATTGGTCCATTGCTTCCTAATTTGGTACTATCAAATGATACTATCATAATGAATCCTCCTTACGACATTACACCTGAGATTTTAAAGCTGATAACCTCTATTTCGGAAAAAATTGGAGAAATAAATGCAACTTATCTAAATAAAACTTCTCCACAGCTAAGGAAACAGAACAGGATAAAAACTATTCATTCTTCGTTAAAAATAGAGGGAAATAGTTTGACAGAAGAGCAGATTACCGCCTTACTGGAAAATAAAAGAATTATCGGGCCAAAAAAAGACGTTCTTGAAGTTTTAAACGCAATCGAGATTTATGAAAATTTAAACCAATACAATCCACTCAACGAAAAATCGTTTTTAAAAGCGCATCAGAACTTAATGAAAAACTTGATTAAAGATGCTGGGAAGTACAGAAAACAAGGTGTTGGAATTGTAAAAGGTTCAAAAGTAGAACATTTGGCACCTCCTTATGAGAATGTTCCATTTTTAATGAAAGACCTTTTTAAGTATTTAAACAATCCAGATGAAATCGAATTAATTAAAAGTTGTGTTTTCCATTATGAAATGGAATTTATTCATCCATTTTTGGATGGAAATGGAAGAATGGGGAGATTGTGGCAAACTTTAATTTTAATGGAGAAATATCCAATTTTCGAGTTTTTGCCTTTTGAAACTATAATTAGTAATGAACAAGAAAAATATTACAATG
>Ga0307414_10000748_pt1 | contig 16682 bp, 9 predicted proteins | sample DK1Ometagenome_FD_203804 | JGI IMG/M metagenome (GOLD analysis project Ga0307414, IMG submission 203804) | Maize rhizosphere microbial communities from greenhouse at UC Davis, California, United States - DK15-O-3 | ecosystem: Host-associated > Plants > Roots > Rhizosphere > Soil | place: USA... | reverse complement strand
GCTTTTTGATGTATTGAGAAACATCGGGCAAAATGAAATGGCCTATCGCATCGCCAATCAGCGCGATTTCCCCGGCTGGGGTTATATGATAGCCAACGGAGCTACTACGGTATGGGAAACCTGGGCTGCTTCAGACAATACGTTCTCTAAGAACCACCCGATGTTTGGATCAGTAGGAGAGTGGTTCTATCGATCTTTGTTAGGTATCAATGCCGCAGCGCCTGGTTTTAAAAAGATTTTAATTAAGCCACAGCCTGCCGGTGATTTGAAGCATGCTGAGGGCAGTTATCGCTCTCCATATGGTAAGATAGGATCTTCATGGGAGGTAACTGATCAGCGGTTTAAACTAAATGCAGAAATACCGGTAAATACTACCGCCGAGATCTGGGTGTCGCTTAAGTACGGCGAACAGATCACAGAAAGCGGGAAGCGCATTTCAGAGGCTGAGGGAGTTGTCATGCTCAGAAAGGAAAATGGTTACGCTGTTCTCCAGGCGGGGTCGGGTAGCTATTCTTTTGTAACTACTAAATAACAGCAATGAGCACCTTTGGTAAATGTGTACTGATCTTAAGCTTGTGCGTAAACGCCTTCAATGCGTTGGCTTCGCTGCGACCGGTTAACTTAACAATCGAATATAAAAAAAATCCACTTGGCATAGCCGCTCCAAATCCGCGGTTCGGCTGGTGGATAAATACAGAACGGCCAGTTGTGAGACAAAGTGCCTGTCAGATCCAGGTAGCGCAGTCAAAACAAACCCTTGTAAATAATAAAGCTCTATTATGGGATTCCGGAAAGCGGAACTCCGACCGCAATGTGTCGGTTTTATATACGGGTCCAGCATTAAAATCTGCTCAAAAATATTATTGGCGTGTCCGGGTATGGGACCAGATGGGAAAAGCATCAGTGTGGAGTGACGTGGCTGAGTTTTCTATGGGTATTTTAACACCAGAGGAATGGTCGATGGCTAAGTGGATAGCTTATGAGGTTTTACCAGATTCTTTAAAAGTTATTCCAGGTGTTCATGCCGGTGGCGACGGGTTGGGCAAAAAATTACTGCAGCGTGCCGTCAATCCATATTTCAGGAAATCTTTCGAGCTGAAGAAATCCATTTCACAAGCCTCAGTTTTCGTTTCAGGAATGGGGCAGTATGAACTGTATCTGAATGGTAAAAAGGTAAGCCCTGATTTCCTGACACCAGGCTGGACGAATTATGAAAAGCGTTGCTTGTATAATACTTATGACGTAACCACGGAACTTCATCAGGGAATGAATGTATTGGGCAGCATAGTAGGGGGAGGATTTTTCTATATAAACAGAGAACGGTACCGTAAAGTTGTGTCTGGATATGGTTACCCGATGTTTAGGATGATATTGCAGATCCGATATACCGATGGAAGTACGACTCAGGTAGTGACTGATGAAAGCTGGAAAACAGCTGCATCCCCAGTAATCTATACAAGTATATACGGCGGGGAAGATTATGATGCAAGGCTGGAACAGAAAGGCTGGAATCAAAAAGCTTTCAAAGATGCCAGCTGGAGAACTGTGACAATCACAAAGGGACCAGGTGGAAAAATGGCTACGCAAATAGAATACCCTGTGCAGATTATGGACACCATAGCTGTTAAAAAAATATCGGTCCCTGAAGTTGGTAAGAACATTTACGATTTTGGCCAGAATGCTTCAGGCGTCGTATCCATAAAGGTTAGGGGAAGAAGAGGAGATAAAATCAAAATTACTCCTTCAGAATTACTTACTGATAAAGGCTTGATTACCCAAAAGAGTTCTGGAGAGAATTTCTATTTTGAATATACCCTGAAAGGGAATGGCGTTGAAGAATGGATCCCAAAATTTACTTATTATGGCTTTAGATATGCAATGATAGAGGGTGTCAGCCCAATTGCTGTTAATTTTTTACATATACGCAACAGCGCTCCGGGCGTCGGCTCATTTTTATCGTCCAATAAACTTTTTAATAGCATTTATCATTTGATAGATTGGTCACTGCGCAGTAACATAATGAGTGTTTCTACCGATTGTCCGCATCGAGAAAAGCTGGGCTGGCTTGAGCAGGCGCATCTGATGGGAGAATCGCTAAAATATAATTATGATGTATTTCACCTTTATAATAAAATTGTGGACGACATCATCGAAGCACAGCGACCGGATGGGATGGTCCCCTCTATCGCTCCGGAATTTGTTGAATTTAAAGGGCCATTTCGAGATGATCCGGGGTACAGCAGTGCCGCAGTTATTTTGCCATGGTATCTGTATAAATGGTATGGAGATATAGACGCGTTGCGAAGATCATACCCCATGATGAAAAAATACGTGTCCTATTTGCAGCGAAAATCAGTGTCAAACATCATCTCCTATGGACTGGGTGACTGGCTTGACATTGGCCCCAATAGCCCGGGTGTTTCTCAGTTAACGCCCGTAGCACTGACAGCAACTGCATTTTATTACCAAGATGTAGTCCTGCTTGGAAAAATCGCTCAAACCTTGGGAAACAGTGAGGAAGCAAAAACATATGCCTTGCTTGCGGCAGATGTGAAGAAAGATTTTAATACTAAATTCTTTGACAAGACCACTGGTGTTTATGGCTCAGGCAGCCAGACTTCATACAGCATGCCTTTATCTCTGGGGTTGGTAGAAAACTGGGAGGACAAAAAGAAAATATTTGAAAATTTGAAAGATTCAATCCTCGTGCATAATAAAAAAATTACGGCAGGAGATATAGGACACCGGTTCCTGGTGCAGGCATTGGCGCAGGGAGGTGCATCGGATTTGTTGTATGAAATGAACAACAGGACAGACGTACCCGGGTATGGCTATCAGATTAAGCATGGCGCTACCGCCCTGGCAGAACATTGGTCAGGCCCGACCGCTGATTTTCTGTCACAAAACCATATGATCTTCGGACATTTAATGGAATGGTTTTACAGTGGCCTGGCAGGTATTAAACAGCCCGACGACGATTCGGGATACAAGAACTTTATCATTGATCCTCAAATTAGTGGAAACGATATTGACTGGGTGAAAAGTTCTTATCAGTCCGTAAATGGTGTAATCTCTGTTTCATGGAATAAAACAGGGACTCAATTTAATATGGATGTTACAATTCCTGCAAATTCAAGTGCTGAAGTTTTTCTGCCCGTTTCTGCTGTGGATGGAGTGACGGTAAATGGCCTGGGAATTTTGGCTGCTAAACAAATTAAGAACGTACGGAAGCAGGATGGAAAGCTGGTAATGATGGTGCCATCAGGCAAATACACATTCCGGATGAGCAGGCCTTCTTTATAACGCGGTATTATAACGGGCTTTGTTGTAATATTCTTGCCTGAATGCCTGTGGAGTCATGTTTTTGCGTGATTTAAATTGCCTGTTGAAATAAGAGATGTTGTTAAAGCCACTTTTATAGCAGATTTCCGTGATGCTCAGGTCTTCTTCAATCAGTAATTTACAGGTATGGCCGATACGGATTTCGTTTAAAAAGAAGGTGAACGTATTCCGGGTCCTTTTTTTGAAATACCTGCAAAATGTGGACGGACACATGTGAATAAGTGCTGAAGCTTCATTTATGGTAATCGGTTCCGTAAAATGATTCATTACATATTCGTAGATCTTATTGATGCGTTTCGGATCATTTACATTTACCCCAACCGACGGTCCTTTGTTTGAAAGCAGGGTGTACTCATCAGACTTGGATATAGTATTTAATATGTTCAGTAACTGCAGGAGTCTGTCCATGCCCTTAAGGCCGGTGATCTCTATGATCATTTTTGCCACCCGGTTAGAAAGGTTACCTTTAATCGCAAGGCCCCTCTGAGCTTTTTGCAAAATCTGATGTATTTCAAACATTTCAGGAGAAAGCAAAAAGGTTTCACCTAAAAAGTCTGTGGTGAATTGTAACACGATTGAGGAGGCCCTTAATAAGGGATCATTCTGGTAATAAATGGCATCATTTCTATACCAATGCGGAAGGTTGGAGCCTATTAATACAAGATCACCTGGTTTAAAGTTACTGATCCTGTCGCCAACAAATCGTTTGCCTTCACTTTCTAAAATATAAACCAGTTCGTACTCCGGATGGAAGTGCCATGGGGTATCAAAATAAGCAGACCGAAACTGTTGAACTGCGAAGGATGAGTCAATCGACTCCGGAACCTTTTGTAGAATTGCTTTCATATCTATAATGAATTTAAAAAAAATGTTTCCCAACTAAAGAATTAAGTCAAAATAGTATTGTTAAATACTTATTTCGTGTAGGGATTTGGATGGGAATAGGGATAAGTTTGGTAGGCATTAAGATAATTTAACATATAGATTACAAGCGCCAGTAATAAATAAAATAGGTTTGAGTTATTGCTAACTAACCTAAATTTTATGAATATGAAACCCAACCCAGATTTAAATCATAACATTCAAATGCCGGTGAATCCAAGACCGATAGCAATTATAGGAGCAGGAGGTATCGTTCACGATGCGCATTTACCCGCTTATAAAAAAGCCGGCTGGGTGGTGTTTGGTATATATGATCTTTCAAAACCCAAAGCTCAAAATCTGGCCTCTGAATTTGAAATTCCAATTGTGTTTGACTCGATAAGCCAAATGGTACAGGCAGCTCCTCAAGATATTGTATACGACATTGCTGTGCCTGCATCCGTATTGGCCGAAGTATTAGAAATTATTCCCGAAAATGCGGTAATCCTGATGCAGAAGCCTATGGGCGAAAATATTCAGGAGGCAGAGGAGATATTGAGGATTTGCAGAAGAAAGAATTTTACAGCCGCAGTTAATTTCCAAATGCGGTTTATTCCGGCTGTTGCTGCGGCAAAGAAGTTAATTGACAGCGGTGTACTGGGACAGCTCCATGACATAGAAATAAAAATGAACATCTACCATCCGTGGCATCTGTGGGAATTTCTTTTTAAAGTTCCGCGTATGGAAATGCTCTACCATAGCATTCATTATATGGATCTGATGAGGTATTTCTTTGGTAACCCAAAAGGAATATATGCAAAGACGCTGAAACATCCACATATGATGCAGTTGGCTTCTACCCGTTCCACTATCATACTGGAGTATGATGACGTAATTAAATCCAACATCAATACCAACCACGGGCATGATTTTGGACTTAAACATCAGGAGTCATTCATCAAATTTGAAGGCACCAAAGGTGCGATAAAAACCACACTTGGATTAAATATCAACTATCCTGAAGGTGTGCCGGATACATTTGAATACATCACAATTGAAGATAATGAGGCCAGGGAGTGGAAGTCTGTCGATTTTAACGCAAGCTGGTTTCCAGACGCTTTTATAGGTTCTATGGCAAATGTAATGTGTTTTGCCGAAGGATCAGAATCCCTGCTCATCAATGCTGCCGAAAGTGCTTATCAGACGATGGAGCTGGTGGAAGCAGCCTATGCATCCAGCGACGGTGGCGGAAGAGAAATTAAATACAGATACGAACAACAATAAGTAATTCAGGTAATTCATGGAGAGAATATTAAACAGGTATAGCAGAGAAATAACAGAGAACGAAAGTCAGCCATCATCAAGGGCTATGTTGCATGGGGCAGGATTTACTCTTGCAGACCTAAAGAAGGCACAAGTGGGCATAGCAAGTTCCGGTTATGAAGGAAACCCCTGCAATATGCACTTAAACGAGCTTGCGCTACACATTAAAAAAGGGGTGGATGAAGCTGCTATGAAAGGTTTAATATTTAATACCATAGGTGTGAGCGATGCGCTTTCTATGGGTACTACTGGTATGCGCTTTTCACTCCCTTCCAGAGACATCATAGCAGATTCAATAGAAACAGTCGTGAGTGCCCAATGGTATGATGCCGTGATTCCGGTAATGGGCTGTGATAAAAATATGCCGGGTGCCGTAATGGCGATGTGCCGATTGGACAGACCATCGATTATGGTTTATGGAGGTACCAATGTTTCAGGGTCTTATAACAGCAAAAAAATAAATATTCTCTCGACTTTAGAGGCGTACGGCGAAAAGATTGCCGGTCACATAACTGAGGAAGATTTTGAAGGAATCATCTTAAATGCCTGCCCCGGAGCAGGTGCCTGTGGTGGAATGTACACAGCCAATACCATGTCGGCAGCGATAGAGGCACTGGGGCTGAGTCTCCCATATAGTTCATCTAATCCCGCGCTAAGTTTTGAAAAAATTAATGAATGCCTTTCTGTCGGCAAATACCTTTACCATCTACTTGAAGAAAATATAAAGCCATCTGATATCCTGACGAAGAAATCCTTTGAGAATGCCATCACATTAATTATGACACTGGGAGGCTCTACCAATGCAGTGCTGCATCTGATTGCGATAGCCAGGGCTATAAATATTGATGTTAAGCTTGGTGATTTTCAAAGAATAAGTGATACAACTCCTTTATTAGCAGATCTAAAACCCAGCGGCAGATTTTTAATGGAAGACCTGCACAATGCGGGAGGTATACCGGCGGTTATGAAAGAACTCATGGGAGCCGGTTACCTGCATACAGACTGTCTCACAGTGACTGGTAAGACCCTGGGGGAAAATCTGTCAAGCTTACCGGGGATCGACAAATCCCGTAATATCATGGTGCCTTTTGACCAGCCTATCAAGGCTTCAGGACATTTAAGAATCATGTATGGAAATATTGCCCCTGAAGGTTCCGTGGCAAAGATCACTGGAAAAGAGGGAGAGAAGTTTGAAGGTCCTGCCCGGATTTTTGACGGTGAATTTGACGCAATAGAAGCAGTAAAATTGGGCCAGGTAAAACCAGGTGAGGTTATTGTTGTTAGATATGAGGGGCCAAAAGGAGGGCCGGGGATGCCCGAAATGTTGAAAGTTACCGCTGCGGTAATGGGAGCGGGATTGGGTAAATCAGTTGCGATCATCACAGATGGACGTTTTTCGGGCGGTACACACGGATTTGTTATTGGTCACATTACACCGGAAGCTTTTGATTGCGGTTTGCTTGCTTTGCTTGCAGACGGCGATATCATTTCCATTGATGCCGTAAGTAATACCATAGCAGCAAAACTAACTGACGAAGAAATTTTGTTCAGAAAGTCGCAATGGGTGCAGCCGGCCCCTAAATATAAAAATGGTGTCCTATATAAGTACAGCCTTACAGTATCCAATGCATCTACCGGATGCGTTACTGACGAATTTAAAACAGAAAACAGATTTGCTGTCATCAACTCCCTTTTATTAGCTAAAGATGAACACTAGGATTCAAAATATTCCGCTGATTGACTCCCATTTACACCTTTGGGATGTTGAACTGCTGGATTATCCCTGGTTACAAGATGTTCCTGAAATCAACAAGTCTTTCTCAATAACGGATTATCAGGATGAGACCAAAGATCTTAATATTGAAAAAATGATTTTTGTGCAGTGCGAGTGCCTCCCGGAACAAAGCATGGAGGAGATCAGATTCGTTGAACAGCAAGCATTAAAAGATCCAAGAATAAGAGGCATGGTCGCCTATGCGCCATTAGAAAAAGGATCTGAAATCATACCTACACTAGCATTATTTAAACAACATCAATTAATCAGGGGAGTGCGCCGGATGTATGACGATACGCCGGAAATCTGTACGGATCCCGATTTTCTAACTGCTGTCCGTTTACTTCCCGAGTATGGATTAAGTATGGACCTGAGCATCAAACCTTCATCTGCTGCACAGACATTGTTGATGATCCGGGCCTGTCCTGATACGCAGTTTGTCCTGGACCACCTAGGTAAGCCTGACATCAAAAATGATGGTTTTGACAAGTTTAGGCAGGATATGGGTGCTTTTGCCTCATTGCCTAATGTTGTAGCTAAGATATCGGGGCTGCTTACGGAAACAAACTGGTATCACTGGTCTGAAGAGGAAGTTGGTAAATATATAGCTTACGCCATAGGCTGTTTTGGACCAGACCGACTGATGTTTGGTGGAGACTGGCCAGTAGTTTTACTGGCTGGCACTTACAATCAATGGCTGCAGACATTGTTTAAATGTGTAAGGAGTTATACAGATGAAGACATTCATAAACTCTTCTACGATACGGCAAATAAAATATATCGCATTTAAAACACTTTTTCAGAAAGAAAGGAGGACTGCTATTATATTTAGATTTCTACTAACCAACGCAACCAAATAAAACTAAAAATTTAAACCTAACCACTTCAAGATATTATGAAATTTCACCAGTATTTTAAATACGGGGGTGCTCTCCGTGTGCCTTTAAAGTCCTTCCTGGTTCCGCTGATTTTGACTGTTTTTATTACAACGACAGCATACCAGGCGAGCAGAGCTGAATCCCTTTCAGACAGTGCCCGGAATAAAAAAATTATTGCTAAACCTGCAGGGTATAAGAAGCTAAACACCGTTTTTAAGGAGATACGAGGAACTGTAAGAGACTCGGCCGGTGTATTGCCGGGCGCCACAATTTCATTAAAGGGCAATCCGAAAATCGGTACCGTGACAGATCCCAATGGTAAATTCATTCTGGAAATACCCAATGATGCAGTGTTGGTTGTAGGCATGATCGGATACCTGACCCAGGAAGTTCCAACAGCAGGAAAAACAAGTGTTGACATATTACTTAAGGTAGATTCCAAAGCTCTGGAAGAAGTTGTAGTTGTGGCTTTTGGCAAACAAAAAAAATCTGATGTCATCGGAGCCGTTTCTTCAGTAAATGTTGCCGACCTTAAAATTCCCTCAAGTAATTTAACGACAGCATTAGCCGGAAGGGTAGCGGGGATGATCGCTTATCAGCGAAGTGGTGAACCCGGGGCAGATAATGCGGATTTCTTTATCAGAGGTGTAACTACTTTTGGGTACAAGAAGGATCCATTGATACTCCTTGACGGGGTTGAGGTCGACAGAACGACCCTTGCTCGTTTACAGCCCGATGATATTGCCAGTTTTTCAATTGCAAAAGATGCGACAGCAACATCCCTGTATGGAGCACGCGGGGCGAACGGTGTTGTTTTGATCACTACCAAAGAAGGTAAGGAAGGCCAGATCAGCATATCTGTCCGTATGGAAAATTCAGTGTCCGCACCTACAAGGAATGTTGAACTTGCTGATCCTGTTACCTATATGAGAATGGGGAATGAAGCCGTGCTCACGAGGGATCCGTTAGGCATGCTGCCTTATTCACAGGAAAAGATAGACAATACAGTTCCTGGAAGCGGCAGTGTCATGTACCCTTCAACAAATTGGCAGGATGCACTTTTTAAGGATTATACAATTAATCAGCGGATCAACATGAATGCCAGTGGCGGTGGCAAAGTGGCCAGATATTACCTTGCGGGAACGCTCAATCAGGACAATGGGGTGTTGAAAGTGAATGGAAAAAACAATTTCAATAACAATATAGACCTTAAAAGTTACTCCCTGCGTTCAAACGTTAACATCAATCTGACTAAGACAACAGAGGCGGTGGTTCGGCTTTCAGGAATGTTTGACGATTATAACGGACCTATTGACGGCGGTACCGGAGTTTACAACCAGGTTATGCATACTAATCCCGTCCTGTTTCCAGCATTCTATGAACCTGATGAGCAGAATGTGGCAACAAAACACATCCTGTTTGGCAATTTTGGCACCGGAGGTTACCAAAACCCGTATGCCAACCTGCAAAGAGGTTATAAAGAATATTCATCATCAAAGATGGATGCCCAGTTTGAGTTAAAACAGGACCTTTCATTTTTAACCGAAGGCCTCTCTCTGAGGGGTTTGTTTAACACTTCAAGATACTCGTTTTTCGATGTAAGCCGCGGTTATAACCCTTTTTATTACAATATTGGATCTTACGACAAAAAGGATGGCACCTATTCTCTTATCGCATTGAACGAAACCGCCGGAACGGAATATCTGGGATATACCGAGGGACGGAAAGAAGTAAGCTCCACAGTTTATATGGAAGCGGCCGCCAACTATAACCGCACATTTGCTGAAAACCATAACATCAGCAGCATGATGGTTTTTATCATGCGGAATAACCTTCGTGGTAATGCCGGGGATCTGCAGAGTTCATTGCCATTCCGTAACTTAGGTGTCTCGGGAAGGCTTACTTATTCCTACAAAAGCAAATATTTTGCTGAAGTAAACTTTGGATATAATGGTTCTGAGCGCTTCTTTGAAACAAACCGCTTTGGCTTTTTTCCTTCTGCCGGCATTGCCTACAGTATATCAAATGAGAAATTCTGGGAACCAGTGTCCCCTTATATCTCCAAGCTGAAATTTAGGGCTACTTACGGACTCGTTGGAAATGACGCTATCGGGAATGATTACGATCGTTTCTTTTACCTGTCAAATGTAGATATGAATTATGGTGCCATCGGATTTGGAACCGATAATGGTTATTGGAGGAGTGGTGTGCTGGTAAGCAGGTATGCAAACAACAACATCACCTGGGAAAAAGCCAGAAAGACCAACATAGGTTTTGAAATGAGTTTGTTCAGAAACTTTAATATTGAAGCGGATTATTTTCAGGAATACCGCACCAACATTTTAATGAACAGGGCGTTTATTCCGCCTACCATGGGGCTTTCAGCTGCTGTGAGAGCCAACGTTGGTGAGGCGAGTGCCAAAGGTATCGATGGCTCTATAGATTACACCCAGAACTTCAGCAATACTTTCTGGCTGAAAGCAAGAGGTAACTTTACTTACGCAACCAGCCAGTTTAGGGTAAATGAAGAACCTGACTATAAGGAAACATATCTTTCCAAAGTCGGAAACTCACTTTCACAAAAATGGGGATATATTGCTGAAAGGCTTTTTGTTGACGATATGGAAGCGCTTAACTCTCCAAAGCAAAACTTTGGTGTGTATGGTGGGGGTGATATTAAATTTCGCGACGTAAACGGAGATGGCCAGGTGACGCCTCTGGATATGGTTCCAATCGGTCATCCTACAGATCCTGAAATTATTTATGGTTTTGGTTTATCAGCCGGGCTAAAAAGTTTTGACCTTTCTTGTTTTTTTCAGGGCTCAGCACGCTCTTCCTTCTGGATAGATCCGGCTGCAACATCACCATTTGCGGATCAGACGCAATTGTTAAAGGCATATGCGGACAACTATTGGTCGGAAGAAAACAGAAACCTGTATGCACTGTGGCCCAGACTGACACCAAATATCAGTTGGAATAACGCGCAGCCGAGTACCTGGTTTATGAGGAACCAGGCATTTGTGAGGCTGAAATCTGTTGAGATGGGTTATACCCTGCCTAAAAGGCTGGTTGAAAAAGTGAAAATCTCCAGTGCGAGGGTCTACATGAACGGATTGAACCTGATGTCTATCAGCAACTTTAAACTGTGGGACGTTGAAATGGGGGGGAATGGTCTGGGATATCCTGTCCAGATGACTCTGAATGTTGGACTCAATGTTTCATTTTAAAAAATTAGATTATGAAAAAATTAAAGATAGTTTTAGTGCTCTTACTGGTAAGTGCGTCCTTTTCATGCAAGAAGTACCTGGACGTCATTCCCGATAACATTGCAACTATAGAAAATGCTTTTAGTAGTCGTACAACAGCGGAAAAGTACCTTTTTACCTGTTTTATGTATTTGCCTGCTCACGCGAACGTGGACAACGTGGCTTTTTTGACCGGTGATGAATTTTGGTTACCTTATCCACAGGTAGCGCAGTTCCATTTTTTCCAGTCTTTTGAAGATATCGCAAGGGACAACCAAAGTATGGTAGATCCTACACTGAATTATTGGGATGGTTCGAAGGGCGGAAAGCCAATGTTTCGCGGCATACGTGACTGTAATATTTTTCTTGAAAACATTGATAAAGTACCAGGCATGCAAGAGCGCGAGAAGAAGCGCTGGATTGCTGAGGTGAAATTTTTGAAAGCATATTATCACTTCTGGCTGCTAAGAATGTACGGGCCAATCCCACTGATAAAAGAAAATATACCAATTTCTGCTACTGTTGACGGCGTTAAGGTTCAGCGTGAGCCGGTCGACGCATGTTTTGAGTACATCGTCCAGCTACTGGACGAAGCAACGCCTGATCTGCCACCTTTAATTGAGAATGAATCCTCAGAAAATGGCAGAATTACCCAGCCAATTTCTCTTTCTGTTAAGGCATTGACATTGGTAACTGCTGCCAGCCCTTTATTTAACGGCAATACAGATATGGCCAATTTCCGGGATAAGGACAACAGGCAGCTTTTCAGCGCCACACCAAGTAATGACAAATGGAAGGCTGCAGCGGATGCCGCCAGAGCAGCAATCGATGCCTGCCATACCGCCGGCGCTAAACTGCATGTGTATGCCCCGGTAGTGAACACCTTTGATTTATCAGATACTACAATTACTCAGATGAGCATCAGGAACAGTGTTACTGAAAAGTGGAACCCTGAAGTAATCTGGGCGAATACAAATAGCATGGCTGTACAGATACAGGCACTGTCACAGGCATTCATCGATCCGGCCAGAACATCCAACATGGGCGCCAGGTCAATGCTTGCGCCAACTTTAAAAATGGCTGAGCTATTTTATACTAACAATGGAGTGCCGATCAACGAAGACGAAACCTGGGATTATGCGGGCCGCTACAGCGTAAAGACAGTTGCGGCAGAAGACAGGTTTAATCTTCAGGTGGGTTATAAAACAGCTTCTTTACATATAAACAGGGAAAATAGGTTTTATGCAGACCTTGGTTTTGATGGCTCCGTTTGGTATGGACAAGGTAAATACAATGATAAGCAACCCTGGTTTGTTGAAGGACGGACCAATCAGACAGCCGGTAAACGAGGTATCTCTTTATATTCTATTACGGGATACTGGCCTAAGAAACTCGTGAATTTTCAGAATATCATTGAAGCAGGCGATGGAGGCCCGTATACTATCAAACCATACCCCTGGCCGGTAATCAGACTTGCGGATGTTTATTTGCTTTATGCAGAAGCACTCAACGAATCCATGGGGCCATCTGCTGAAGTCTATAAGTGGATCAATCTTGTAAGAACAAGAGCAGGACTCGAATCTGTAGAGAAATCATGGTCTGAACACTCAAGGATTAAAGATAAATACCTTAGTAAGGACGGCTTAAGGTCAATTATTCAACAGGAAAGACAAATTGAACTGGCTTTTGAAGGCCAGCGATATTGGGATATCCTCAGGTGGAAAAAAGGCAGGGATGAATTTAACGGCCCGGTTAAAGGCTGGGATATTGACCAGGAAGCACCTGAATATTACTACAGGATAAGAACGCTCTTCAACAAGAAATTCAGCAATAAGGACTATTTCTGGCCTATCAGTGAAAATAACCTGATTATAAATAATAAGCTGGTACAAAATCCAGGCTGGTAACATTAATTAAATTTTGTCTATATGAACAATTTTAAATATTTATTGACATTAGGTATGGCTTGTTTTGCACTAGGTGCATGCAAAGTAGATACACCGGCCCCTCTGGATAAAGATAAAGGTGCACCTTCCCCGGTTACTAATGTGAAGGTAGAGAATCTTCCGGGAGCAGCAAAAATAACCTATCGTCTTCCAAATGATGCAAAGCTACTTTATGTAAAGGCAGAATGTATGATCAATGGCAGAATGGTTGAAGCGAAATCATCTCCTTACAATAACGAGTTGTTGATCGAAGGATTTGGATCCGCAGGAGAAGCCGAAGTCAACCTATACTCTGTTAGTGTGAGTGAAACCCGCTCTCAGCCGTTGACGGTTAAAGTTAGCCCGCTCACACCGCCTTACGAGAATGCTTTTAACAGCCTCAGCCTCCGCGAAACGTTTGGAGGTGCCAATGTAGGATTTGAAAACCCGACGGAAGCAAATTTGGTGATCAATGTGCTGGCACAACAAGATGACGGGGAATGGAAAACAGCAGAAACTTTTTATACAAAGAAAGCAAACGGCGTATTTTCCGCGCGTGGTTTTGAACCGGTTCCAAGAAAATTTGCTGTATTTATAAAAGATAGGTGGAACAACTATTCGGATACACTGATGAAGGAACTTGTACCGATTTTTGAGAAACAACTGGATCGAACAAAATTCAGAGAATTTAATTTGCCAACAGATCAGCTTGCAGCTTTTGGCTGGACAATGCCATATATATGGGACGGTATCATTGTTAACAATACAAACGTCGACAAGCCTGGATTTCACACATCTCCGAACGGGGTCTGGCCACAATGGTTCAGCTTTAGTTTGGGCGTAAAGGCTAAGTTAAGCCGTTTTAAATACTGGCAACGCGGATCCTGGGTAGCCTTTACCGACCGGAATATCAAGAAATTTGAGATATGGGGAAGCAATAATCCAGCAGCCGATGGCAGTTGGGATAGTTGGACTAAGCTTATGGATGGCACATCTGTCAAACCTTCAGGCCTTCCCATAGGAACTAACTCCCCTGAAGATATTGCATTAGTTGGAGCAGGAGAGGAGTTTATATTCCCGGAGAATACCCCGGATGTAAAGTACATCAGAATAAAAGTACTGGAGACATGGAGTGGTGCAAAGTCATTCTATATTATGCAGGTAGGGTTCTGGGGAGCTGAACAGCCTTAATTAATTAAAGTATACATACTATTAAAAATTGTTGTATGAAACATATATTTATAAATATTGCCAGTTTTGTTTTACTATCGCTTATACTTGTTGGCTGTAAAAGGGAAGATGCTTATAAGGATTTTGTAAAAGACGGGGCAATCATTTACCCTGGAAAACCGCTGGGGTTAAAAGCACTTGCGGGAAAGAACCGCGCTAAACTTACATGGGTAGTAATCGACGCCAAGGTTTCCAAATTTAAAATTCATTGGAACAACGGATTAGATTCTCTCGAAGTTCCGGCCATAAGTACAGGTGAGCGGGCAGATACCGTTAACGTTATGGTAGAAAATCTTCCCGAAAATAATTACCTTTTTGAAATTGTCTCCTACGACAAAGATGGCAATAAGTCAATCAAAGAGGAAGTCGCGGCCAAAGTTTATGGTGATGAGTACATCGGTACTTTACTCAACCGTGCGATCAAAAGATCCGGCTCAATGAGTGGGCTTGCTAATGTATATTGGGGTACTCCTGAACAAACAGATGCAGGCGTAGAAGTGAAATATACAGACAATTCAGGGATCCTGCGTAACATAAAAGTCGCAAAAACCGACACTTTGACTTCGCTGCCTAATTACAAAAATGGAACCCGGTTCAGTTACAGAACCCTGTTTTTGCCAGACACTATGTCGTTTGACACAGTGGCAACTGCTTTTGTCACACCGGAAGCACCTGTAATTGCTTATCCGCAGATATCGGCCAGCACATTTAAATCCTATGTCTTGCCTACAGATGCAACTACTGCCTGGGGATGGACACTCCCTATGCTATGGGATAACAATACAGCAGAGGGAAGCGGGTTTCATACAAATGATGTCGCTATGCCGGCACATTTTAGCATTGATCTGGGTGTTGTTACTTCCCTTCATGAAATTAGAATATGGCAGAGGCAATTAACCCTCTATGATGCCGGTAACTTACGTAATTTTGAAATTTGGGGCAGTACTGAACCAGCTGCGGACGGCAGTTTTACCGGCTGGACAAAACTAGGCGTTTTTGAATCAATCAAGCCCTCGGGACAAGCCACCGGATATACTACAGCCGATGCAAATTATGCAAAGGCAGGCGAATCGTTTATATTCGCTGACAATATCCCTAATGTGCGCTACATCAGATTTAAAGTGTTTAAGAACTGGCTGGGTAAAAACCCAGGAGCAATACATCTGATGGAAATGAAATTATGGTCTAAATAATATAATATGAATACCAAATTCTTATCACTATGTTTATTTAGCCTCACAGTGGTGCTGGCCGCTCAGGAGATCAGGGCGGCAGCACCGCCAAATGAGGTCAGCCTTATCCCGCAACCGGTAAAAGTCGAAAGGCGAACCGGCACATTTAAGCTCAGCGGCAATACCAGGCTGATTTCCAGCAAATCCAACAAAGAAATAGCTGAGCTGTTTGCCGCTATGTTCAAGGCCCCTACGGGCTTTCTATTGCAACATGCACTTAGCGGACCCGCCGGTATCCAGTTGCTGATCAGCCAAACGCCCAATGTGGTGCTTGGAAATGAAGGATATACGCTTGACGTAACTCCAGGTAAAATTACCATCCTGGCCAATAAACCCGCAGGCTTATTTTACGGCATGCAAACCCTGATGCAGCTGCTGCCCAAGGAAATTGAAAGCCCGCACGTCGTAAAGAATAAGTCCTGGTCGGTACCATGTGTTAAAATTACAGATTATCCAAGATTTGGCTGGCGCGGTCTGATGCTCGATGTGAGCAGACATTACTTTCCAAAGGAACTGGTTAAAAAATACATTAACCAGTTGGCGAAATACAAAATGAATGTATTCCATTGGCACCTCACGGATGATCAGGGCTGGAGAATAGAAATCAAGAGCTTGCCCAAACTCACCGGGATCGGAGCGTGGCGCGCGCCGAGGGTAGGCCTGTGGTGGACACGCTCTCCACAGGGAGCAAATGAAGCAGCCACCGATGGGGGCTTCTATACCCAGGAGGATATAAAAGAGATTGTTAAGTATGCCCGAAGCCGTTTTGTTACCATTCTCCCGGAGATTGATGTACCTGGCCACAGTCTGGCCGCAATTGCAGCTTATCCGGAGTTGTCCTGCACAGGTAAAGCGTACAAGGTAAACGTAGG
>Ga0307414_10000747_pt1 | contig 16705 bp, 12 predicted proteins | sample DK1Ometagenome_FD_203804 | JGI IMG/M metagenome (GOLD analysis project Ga0307414, IMG submission 203804) | Maize rhizosphere microbial communities from greenhouse at UC Davis, California, United States - DK15-O-3 | ecosystem: Host-associated > Plants > Roots > Rhizosphere > Soil | place: USA... | reverse complement strand
AATTAAAATATTATTCATTAGTTAAAAAACGATAATTTCTATGTACTTATCTGTATCCATATACTGACTCTGTTTCCCTTATTACCTCTTAATTTTCGGCTAAATTCGCCACATCATTTCCAGTTGCTTGACATCATTCAAGCTCATTAGAAAATGAATTAAAGGGCCAACCGGTCATATGAGTAATGACCTCCTGCAGACGATGGCATAATGTATCACTTTTATCCTTTCATCATAGCTTTCGCAGCAAACAATCTTTGATATGGACAAGCCTCACGCATCTTTTTCTAAACACTTTATAGAACTAAAATAACAAAAATGGCGCACAAAAAAGCGTGTGCGTAGATTGTCTATCTATCTGCTTAAAAATCTCAGACAACCGCCCACAAACTAAGGCGCTTTCAAATCTAAGCAACAATTTTATTGAACTACTCAACCTAATAGCATAACATATTCAAGTTTTCATGGCTTCCTGATTTACAATAACTCGGCAAACAAACATTATCAATTAATTAATAAATCTTGCACCTTAGATCGTAGGCGTTTAAAAACGAATTAAGTCCTCAATGCCAATCACACCTATATTCTATACGTGCGTTAAAGCAAAGGCACTCGAAAGTAATTTTATTTCCTGCCTGAACCTACTAAGAAAATCATTTGCGCCGTTGACTAAATTGCTTTCTCACTACTCTACAATCGGAAGCTTCGTGTTCTTAATTAAAACAGCCAGTCTAGAAATCTGACATCTTATGTAATATCATTTAATAATAGTAACATCAAGGAGTCCGCTTAAAGTAACTAGTTATAACAATACGAAATAGCATATCAGACATGCAATTTATCACTACTTAGTTAGTCTCAGCCTGGCTCTACTATTTTGTTGAACTAACAATGAATATGACTCGGTGGATGAAAGGGTCCTTCCTTCCCTATCTCGCACCTTTGCCGATGAGATATGAGTAACATAATTTGATTGATTGCTGCTAAGATTCAATGGAACGTTATTCTGAGTCCTAATCCAGGACGGAGAAATAATCTTAATATATCCATGCAATCGATCAGTATTCGCTTCAGGCCTAGCGGACATCTTAAACGCATTGTCTGGAGATCCAATATCTACGTGGTTGATAATAGTAATATCAGATAACTTTCTGGAATTTCCCACAAAATGTTTTAAAGCTATCTGAATACCCCTACTACCATTTTGTTCTGTTCGTGGATTAATTACTTTAATATTTTTTAACTCACACAAGGGATTATTGGGTTCGAAATTTATACCTGTCATAGGTTTGGTGCCATCAGTATAAGCAGCATAAATATCCTGCAGCAATAGGCCATCTGCACTTATAACCGATATGCCATCCCTTCGATTCTTTTTAAGATAAGCTTTTTTAATTAGAATGTTTGTGCAATTCTTCTTATTCTGAAATTGACCGATATAAATTCCATCACCCCAGCAATCTGTGATGTGTGCATTCTCTACAATAATATTACTTGAGCCTAAAATTCTGATACCCATTCCCCATTCTCCACCTGTTCCTATATGAGTATATCTATCCCCCTTAATCACAGGATTTTTAATAATCACATTTTGTACATTAGATATATCTAAAACTGCGTAAGTCTTTTTCAAACTGGGCAATAGTCTCAACTCCGCTCCTCTTTGGAAAAAAATCTTACTATTAGACCGTATCTTCAGGCCTCTGTCATTAATTAGAATTGGGAAACTTGGGATTAATATATGTTTATGTCTATCGAGTGCAGTTTGAATATATTCTGTGTAATCTACTGAGGCATCTTTTACATATCTGTCCGGTAAATATTCCACTATAGAAGTGCCCTCCGAATATGAAACGTCAACTTGATTAAGTCCTGGGAGATTACCATCATTGTGGCGGTTTGATAATATATTGGAAGTCAGTGGCGATGTAAACAAACATAACCATATCAGACTTACCAATTTCAGTGTTGTTAACATATATGTTAAGCTAAGACTACTTTTCCGTCTGATGAAAAACGTCGAATTAACGTCATCCATTGACCTTTTACGGTTTGGTCTGCAAAGTGCTCCAGAATATAAGATCTACCCTTTGAAGATATTTCGCAAACTTGCTCGTTAGACAAATTCATAGTTATCTTCATTTTATCTGCTAAATCATTAGCATTCCCCGCTTCAAATAACAGTCCACAGCCAGAATTAGTAAGTAACTCATTAATGCCGTCAATAGCCGATGCGACAACAGGCTTCCCGAACGACATTGCTTCCAAAATAGCGTTTGGCATACCTTCATTAAATGAGGAGAGAACTAATGCGTTCGATGTATTTAAATATTCTAAGGCATTTTTTTTGAACCCAAGCAAACGAACCTGCGTTTGGATACCTAAATCATTAATTTTCCGAGCAGGCCATGCAAGATTATTTAGATGTCCGATAATATCGACTCTGAAATTCTGATTTTGTAGCAATTTTATCGCTTCAAACAATGTATCATAGTCTTTGCTCGGTCGGAAGTGAGCCATCGAAATCCAAACGAACGGGTCAGACGCCACCGCAACTTTTATTTGATCGTCAACTGGAATCGAAATTGCATTATTTATTACCAGACTATTATCGCTTATGATCTTCAAACGTTCGAAGTTCTTTTTCGAAGCATTAGAGTTGAAGACCACTGCATCATCTAATTTGTAAGTAAGCTTATAAAGCAGGGACCATTTTTTACCTATGACTGAATTCCGCACAGATGATATTAGTTTATACTTAAAAAAAACTTTCAAAAGCCGGGCGACAATTATTGCAACAAACATAAATGCAATTACTACCGTAGGTTTAAAACTTCTAAGCGTACTTATTAACGTAATCAAATTTGAGAAAAAATGGGTCTTCCATTTTTGAAGAAATAAAACTTTTATTCCACGAATCTTCAGATCCTCTGAAAAATTGTTAATCGGCTTTAGTGCAATTATAAGAACTTCATATGTCGCCGAAGATTCGGTGGCAACTTTAAGCAATTGAGTTTCAGCGCCTCCTTTACCTAATCCGGGAGTAAGAAATAGTAGATGTTCTTTCATATAACTTCGTTGCTCCCAATCACCAAAATAATGCCACAAATTAATGAGGTAATAATATTAATGTCACTGGATCCCGTTTGTTAAAAAAGAATCAACTGAGATGATCCATTCATATAGACTTAACTACTCCATCTTGGAACTAAAAAGGCCGTCTATAGCCGTTCGCTTTAGACAGCCTTTATAATATATGACCTTAGCTACTCCTTAACAATATGAAAGGCAGAAATTTTAGCATTATTAATATCAGTTTTGAAATTTAGATTTAATACACCATCATTTAATGTTATCCGCCTTTTAAGATCATAAGCAGTATTCTTTCCAGCTTCAGCGAAGATATCTAGGTTGGACACCAGCGCTACACCTTCTCCCAAAATATCAAATTGTCTGCCCTCTGTTCTATTATGATATATTTCAGCGAGTTTGAATGTAATCTCATACGTTCCATTGCTTAAAGGAATGACATATTCAAAGTTACCCTTACGTTCGCTCTGATATAATCCATCATCTATCGTATTAGAAATGGAATTGTCATTATAATAGGTCGCACCACCTGAGTAATTCTTGTCTGAAGCGTAAGTAATACCATTGCTTGCCTTGAACGCACCTCCACCTGAATTAACCGCAAACACAACGTCTGCCACAGGCTGACCTATAATCTCATTGACAATTTCCTCAACCGGCTCTATCAAGCTCGTCTCCAGAAAATCTGTGATGGTCAAACTAGTTCTTGAAGCTTGCTTGATTAACAATGCGTAAGCTTCGGAATAATTTAAGATATATCCGTTCATATACATCACTTCAGGGGACGAAATTGACGTCTTGAAGTTTAATTGATTTGTAGAAGACAAATTCAGCGGAACATTATTAGCTACCTTATGCCAAGTTGGGTTAACGATATTTAACTTGCCATATAATTTTGCAACTGTGCCACTAGCAGAATTAAAATTCATTTTAAAAGAATTGTCTTTCGACCCAATATCGACGTGATTCACGATGGTTATATCTACATTTTTATTTGTATAGTCTAACATGTGGGTGCCGTGAATCTGAATCCCTCGACTCCCGTTATTCTCCGTAAAAGGGTTATTTATCCTCACATTCTTAAATTCACACAAGGGGTTATTTGCTTCGAAATTGATACCAGTCCAGGGTTTCGTCCCGTCTGTGTAACCGGCATAAATATTGTCAATTAATAAGCCATCAACGGAAATAATTGATATCCCATCCCGTCTGTTCTTCCGCAGGTAAGCGTCCTTAATTACTATGTTTTTGCAGTTCTCTCGACCATATAGTTGCCCTATGTAAATTCCATCTCCCCAACAATCAGTCACTTTAGGGCTATACAGTGTAATATTGCTTGAGCCGCGTATTCCAATTCCCATACCCCATTCACCCTCAGTACCTAAGTGGCTATATCTATCACCTACAATCACCGGATTATACAACGTAACATTTGTTGAACCAGAAATTCTCAAAATATCGTATTTTGTATTCGAACTTGGTTTTAAACGAATTTCAGATCCCTGGGGGAACGTTATCGTTTTATTCGACCCAATAACGATTCCATTATCATTTACTAAAATGGGGAAAGCAGGAAATACCACATTGCTATACTTGCTGACTGCCGCCTGAACATAAGTTGTATAATCCCGCGACCCATCTTTTACATAGCCTGATGGTAGTGCATTAACCAGGTAATAACTACTTGATGTTATTCCATCTGAAGACAGTGCGGCTAATTTAACCCCAGCGGGCATGCTTGACAAAAGTTCGTTTGAAGGTTTTCCAACAAGATCCTCTTTTTTGCATTGACTAAATGACATAATTGAAAATATGCCCAGTGCAAGTAGAAGACCTTTTACTTTAAAGTTTGCCTTTTTTATCATAATCTTAATGTTGTTTGGGAGATGTAACGCATTTAATACAGTTATCTTATTTTTTGTTGATGAATGTTGCAAATTCAAAAAAAATTGTCCTGTAAAAATATTTCGCAAAACATACATTAACTTTTCCATTACAACAATACCCAACATTTCGTTACCAATAGCTAAACCAAATATCTCTAGAAAAAATATTATCTTGTTAAAAGATAGAAAATTTCTGGCATATTTTTTTTATAAAAAATTTACAAATTGTGTCTTCTCATTTAGACAACTTAGCCCTTAAATAGAAAAAGACCGTACGAAATTGCTTTCATACGGTCCTTTTTAACCTTTATTTTAACTTTATTCTTTAACAATATGAAATGCGCTTAGCTTCGCGTTGTCAACATCTGTGCTGAACCGTAAGTTTAAAGTACCATCGTTCACAGTTATACGTCGAACAATGTCAAAAGCTGAATACTTACCCGCTTCCTTGAAAATGTCCAAATCACTAACCAATATTACGTTTTCGCCAGATATGTCGAACTTCCTTTTATTTACTGCACTATGATAAAGTTCTGCCATTTTAAATGTTATCTCATACGTGCCTTTAGCTAACGGTATTGCATAGCTGAAGTTACCTTTGCGCTCACTTTGATACAAAACGTCATCCGATGTCTTATTTATCGATGTGATTTTAGCGTAAACCGCCCCTCCATTGTAACTTTTATCTGCGCTGTAGGTTATACCACTTGAAGCTTTAAATGAACTTCCTCCGGCATTTATCGCGAAAACAACATTAGGGGAATTTACAATTGGAGTTGTTTGAACCGGAGCAGGCTCGGTTACGGTGCTGACGGGCTCGGTTATAGTGCTCGCTGGATCGGTAAGTGTATTAGTAACAATTAGACTAGTTCTTGAAGCCTGCTTCATTAATAAAGCATAAGTTTCTGACCAACTTAAGATGCTTCCATTCATATACATCACTTCTGGAGACGAGATCGTAGTCTTATAGTTTGGTTGATTGGTACTTAAATTCAATGGAACGTTATTCGCTACTTTGTGCCATGCAGGATTCACTATATTAAGTGTTCCGTACATCTTGCCAGTAGCACCATCTAAGCTATTAATATTAAGCTTTAAGGAGTTATCAGTAGAACCGATATCAATATGGTTTACGATAGTTATATCAGAGGTCTTGTCTACTGAGCCAAGCATATGCTTAGCATTTATTTGTATACCACGGCTACCATTATTTTCTGTACGAGGATTATTAATAACAACATTTTTAAGCTCGCATTCAGGATTGTTTGGCTCGAAGTTTATACCTGTACGTGGGCTTGTCCCATCAGTATATCCAGCATAGATATTCTCCACTAACAAACCGTCAACAGAAATAATGGAAATACCATCTCTGCGGTTTTTGCGCAAATAAGCGTCTTTAATTACAATATTCTTATTGTGTCCTTTACCATAAAGCTGGCCAAGATATATACCATCTCCCCAGCAATTTGTCACATTTGGACCATATATCGTAATATTAGATGAGCCTCGTATTCCGATCCCCATTCCCCACTCCCCAGTAGTACCCGAGTGACTGTTACGGTCCCCAACAATAACCGGATTATACAATGTTACATTGCTCGCCCCAGAAATTTTAAGAATATCATAACTACCCAATGACGTTCCTTTAAGGCGTATCTCTGATCCTTCAAGAAAAGTAATAACCTTGTTAGATGTAATAACTATGCCTTTGTCATTAACAAGTAAAGGAAAAGCTGGGAAAACAACATTACTGTATTTGGTCACTGCCGCCTGGATATAAGACGTATAATCTCTTGAGCCGTCTTTCACATATCCCGATGGCAATGAGTTCTCCAAATAATAACTGCTGGATGTAATACCAGACGCAGCTACAAGTTCCGATTGAACATTTGCGGGCAGTGCGTTAACATCGGAGTCATTCAAAGTAGTTCCTTCTAAATTATCCTTTTTACATCTGCTGAAAACTAACGAAAGTGATGTTAAAAATAAGAGAGCGATAATCCGAGTTTGGAAGCTGTTTTTGATGTTCATTCTTATATATTTTTTTGCTTCTCCTACGCGGACTGATCCGAATTGGTTACCAAAAAAAAATATTTAACGAAACACGATTACAAATCGTAGCAATATTTTAATTTAAAGCAAATAAGTTGCCAATCGTTTCATTCAGCGATCAACCTATTTAATAAGTTTCAAAATCAAATACGATAAAAATTTCTGTACCATTTCACAAATTCGGGTATACCTTGTTTAACTTCTATTGTAGGTCTATAATTATATTCATCTATTAGCTCTGTGATATCCGCCCACGTTTCCTCTACATCACCATCTTGCATAGGCATAAAAATTTTTTCGGCGGTTAATCCTAAACAGTTCTCAATCTCGTTAATGAAATCGAGTAGCTTTACCGGCTTACCTCTGCCAATATTTAAGATTTTGAACGGAGCACTTGAACTGGAAGGGTCCGGCCGATCGCCGGTCCATTCTCGGTTATGGTGAGGAGGCTTATCGATAACTCGTACAATCCCATCAACAATATCATCCACATGAGTAAAATCACGTCTCATATTCCCATTGTTAAATACCTGTATAGGATTGCCTTCTACAATAGCTTTTGTAAACAGAAATATAGCCATATCAGGACGACCCCACGGACCGTACACTGTAAAAAAACGCAACCCTGTGCTAGGAATACCGAATAAGCTACTATAGGTATGAGCCATCAATTCATTGGACTTCTTTGATGCCGCATATAATGAAATAGGATGATCAACGTTATTTCGTGTGGAGAATGGCATTTGCTTACTTAAGCCATAGACACTCGAAGAGCTTGCATAAATTAAATGCTTTATCGAATTATTTCTACAAGCCTCTAATATATTTAAGAACCCTTGCACATTTGAATCTAAATAGGCTTGAGGATTAATCAAGCTATATCTAACGCCAGCTTGGGCTGCCAGATTACAAACAGCATCAAAGTTGTGTTTCAAGAATAAAGCATTCAAAGCTAACTTATCTGTCAAATCTACCTTGACAAAATTAAACGAGTCCGTATTCTCGCTATAGTATGAAACATTATATTGAAGATCTCTGATACCTATTCCTAATGCCGACAGCCGCCCAAATTTCAGATTGACGTCATAATAGTCATTAATATTATCTATCCCGGTGACATCGTCCCCTCGGCTTAATAACTTTTGAATCAAATGAAATCCGATAAATCCCGCGGCACCTGTAACCAAAATTCTCATACCTTAATTTTAAAATATACTATAGAGTTAATAATCTTTCATATTGAGCTACTATTGGGGCTAACGAGTATCGTGAATAAACGTCTTCCTTAATTAAGCGATGCTCCCAAACCCTACTGGCCGCAAACAGTAATCTATCTTTAAAGCCTTCCAAGTCACCTTGCTCAATAACATATCCATTGAAACCATCTACGATCAGTTCAGAAATCCCGGATACCCTAAAGGCAACAACCGGTATGCCGACCGAAAGTGCTTCCAATGCAACGTTAGGAAAACCTTCCACAAAAGAGGTTAATACAAAAAGATTATGATGAGCAACGGTATCTAAAACCCCTGATATCTGACCCGCCATTTTGACCCTATTTCCAAGATGTAACAATTCGATCTTCTGGCAAATTTTATCATGCAGCGAACCGGCACCGACAATTGTAAGCGAATAGTTCTCTGGCAATAAAGCTACAATATCTAGAAGGCGAGTATGACCCTTTACCTCAGATAAGGTTCCAACCGTTATAAGCTTTACTTCGGATTCCCAAATTTCCGGTAAACTTTCCTTTTCGATGGACTCGACGGGATTTGGAATAACCTGAAGTTTAGTCGACTTAACATTTTGATTAATCTCCCAAGCCAACTTCATTTCCTCCGTTTGACAAACAATTTTATTGAACCTTTGATAAAATGAAAACAAATTTAAGAACCTTCCTAACAAGCGTGATTTATTACTGGCAAACTTTATTCTCTCTCCTGGAATGCTTGTACTTCTAGCAATTAATATTGGGATATGCACAAAAAAGGATGTAATCGCCAATAAGATATCTATTTGACCACCCGTTGTAAATACCGCAAAAGGCCTTTCGTTTCTTAAAAACTTAAGAATAGCAAAGAATGACCTAGAAGCTTTAATTGTTTGTAAATCGATGACTTCTATTTCACTACTGTAGCCTTTGAAAAACCTATTTTTAGAATTTAAAATGACAATTTTCACGTCATAAATATCCTTATTGAAATGATTACTAATAAGCCAAAATACACGCTCAGCACCGCCAGCTCTTAAAGAACTAAGTATAAAAAATATCTTTTTTCTCTTCACGTGATCTGGTCATTAAACTGGCTTAGCATTCATAAAAGGCTTCGTCATGAATTTCTCATCCGATAGGTTCAATAAATAATCCTTTTTCTCGCGAAAAGAAAGGCCCTTCGTTTTAACATTATACTTAATCAATTTTTTTTCATAGTCCTCCAAGGTAGAAATAATCCGGGCTGGGTTACCTGCAACTATACAATTTCGAGGTACGCTTTTCGTAACTACTGAGCCTGCGCCAACTATAACATTATCTTCAATTATTACGCCTTGTAAAATTATCGACGAATGCCCGATATATACGTTATTTCCTATTTTTATTTTACCAAAAACATCCAAGTCCGGATATTTTTCACGAAATATTCGTGCTCCACCATGTGTGAAAAACTTCACTCCTGTGGTTATTCTCACATTATCTCCCATCTCAATCAAATACGGTTCACTTCCTATATCTCGTGTAGTAATTTTACAGTTCTTACCCATTTTCACTCCGGAATTGATTGCATGCTTTTGGGGACTTACAAAAAGCATACGATAAATTAGTAGCATCCGTCCATGAGTAGCCGATTTAAAAAAATTCGATAGTTTCATATTAGATCTGTTCTGGGTTGTATTCACTTTCTATTAGATAACCCAAATATATGAGAGTTACTAATAGATAAGGCTGGTTGATAATCGTTTGCAGACTCACCATAAAAACTGTAAAGGTGAATATTAATGAGGTCGAAAAATATCGTATGGATTTTGGTGCTGACAATGACTTTTTAAAATATCTGAAAAGTATCGCTAGGAAAATTAAAAATGTGATTACCCCGGCATCTGCCCACACACCAATAATAGTGTTGTGCCCCCTGATGTCATTAGAAAACGAAATTCCGTTTCCAATAATGGGATTATCATAAACGTAATTCATCATCTTTTTGAGGAGAACATCTCTGTCAGAGAGTTGAACTTCATCCGTGTTGAGTGTCAGAATGTTTACAATGTTTTGGACCCTATCTTTCTGTACGGTTGACAATAGGTCGCCACGAAGGAGAGTGCTCGTCAATAAAAAAAACGCCGTTGATAATACAAATACGGTGAGTATCAACCTTTTCCATGAAAAATATCGATGGTATGTAACAGCTAATACTACAATCATAACGACAAATCCTGTTTTAGAGAAGGTTAGTAAAAGGGCATACAAAGTGATGAGCAGCATAAACGATCTCAGCAGAGCTAAGAATGTGGACGATGGCTTGACAAAATAATACAGGAACAGAAACGCCATTACATAAACCAATGCTGACTGATTAGGATCTCCATACACACCACCAGCCCTTTCAATTGCGTACTCAGATATCCCTTGATAGTCCATAGAAAAGTTGAGAAGCTGAAAGACTGTCCCTATGACTGCAGCAATAAAGTAGATTACGGCTGCAATCTTAGGGAAAATCGCCCTATATGAATTAATGCTTAATAAAATTGCGAACCCAACGTAATTTAACACCGGTATAATGGCTTTTAGATATGATGTGTCATTCGCTCTATTCACATCCGCAGTAATTCCAAACAAAAAATAACAGATAAAAAAGACAAACCACATATTAATAATTATCACAAAGTGATCCCTATAACTAAGCAAAATAGCAGAACCAACAACTACGAGACCGACCACTAAATAGGCACTTTGTTGGCTCAGTGGAACCGAAACAAATTGGGCAATCAATCCTTGCACATTTAATGCGCTATAAACGAAACCAATTAGTAAACATAAAAAACCTATTTGTTTCATCTTATCTAACTAATTCATCTAAAGTTTCCTTCCATAGCATATAAATCCTTTCAATGGCAAAGCGATCTAAGCTTTTCAATCCATTAACTGAAATCGTTTCCCTTAAATCGCAATCATCGATTAACCTTAGCAGACCCTCCTGCATATCCTGATGGCTTTGATTTTCAATTAGTAAGCCATTATGATTATGTTGAATAATCTCCGAAGGACCCGTAATACAGTCAAATGCTATACACGCAGTTCCTTGAGACATCGCTTCGAGCAATACCATTGGCAGTCCTTCAAATCGCGAAGGGAGAATGAAAATCTTAGAGTCTTGCATTAAAATATTAACATCTTCCCGAAAGCCAGTGAAGATGATCTGATCGCTCACACCATGGTGAAAAGCTAAGTCTTGTAATAATTGTAGTCCTTTGGACCCACCGCCCACAATCTTCAAAATCCATTCGGGCCTCGCTTTAAGGATAGGCGCAATTAAGACGATTAAATTATCAAAGCCTTTATGGTGATATCGGTTCAAACTCCCAATTGCCAATATCACGTTACTTCGTTTCGATGGAAGCGTGTTAATAGGCACAAAGGTAACAGGATTGGGCATTATTTTTACTCGCGCACCCCTCTGTTCAAAGAACTTCTTATCGAATGAGGTTAGAACCGTTACATAATCTGCGTATCGATACAAGTGGTTCCAGGTGAAGTTGCCAATCCGATTAAACTTAATCAAGTGATTATTATGCTCGCTTGCTATTATTTTGATCGAATAGAGCTTAGCAGCAATTATCGCGGAAAAACTCATTTTTCGTATAAATGAAATAGCGACCTCGGGACGATTATATTTTTTCCTATAAAAGAGAATTAAATTAAACAGGCACCGAAGGGTATGATTTTTAATTAAACCGGAATGCAACCTAACCCTCTTGATTCGAGAATCCAGTTTAAAGGCATCACCTGAATTAAATGTAATGATCGAAACTTCATGCCCCTCCTTAACAAAATGGTTTGCCAAAAGTGCCATTACGCGCTCCGCTCCACCGCCAGTTAATGACGACGATAAGAAATGGATTTTCATATTTGTACATGATTTGATAACTTACTGTACTGACGATAAGTAAAGCCAACGTAAATTATACTACTTATTATATAAACAATAGTGGTGCTAAACGCCAAACCATAAACTCCGAAATATTTCACAAAAACATAGTTTAGTACTAAGTTAACACCCAAATTCCAGAATGATGTCCAAGCCATAAACTTGTTTTTATTAACTGCCGTTAGAAATTTGACGCATATTAGTGTCGACAAATAGAACGGTATATAAATTAATCCGATCTTTTGAATATTGGCAACTATAGTAGTGTCTGCAGAATCAAACTCCTTTCTTTCAAACAGAACTCGGACAATATCTTGAGAATAGCAAATGCCTATGAATGCTACGACTGCAGTGCAAATTGCCACCCACTTTAATATCCTAAACAGCTGATGATAAGCTTTCAAAAGATCGTCGTTTATAGTGCGAGAAAAATGCGGTAGTAATACCCGTCCCAATGGTAAGATTAGCATCCCCACCGCAAAAGCGGGAATTTTAGCCCCATAACTCAGTGCTGCTAGCGAGCCGGCTGCAAGTTGAGCTGCAAAGAACTGGTCGACAAATGAATTGCTTCCGGTCAAAAAGCCGGAGGCAACCTTAGGTGGCATCTGTCTGATCATGGTTCGCATATTCTCACTTAGTACCGGCTTACCTAGTTCTATTTCATTATGAAGTAAACATACAATCAGTTGGTAAAAAAACGATAGTATACTGCCAATGAGCATTCCTACAGCCAATACAATCTCTCGAAGTGAATCTTTAAAAAAAACTAGGCAGATGATGGTGGCTATCGTACCGAAAATTGGAGAAAACGAAGAATAGAAGAATCTTCCCTTAACTTCAAGCAAACTGCTAAGAACACTTGAAAACGCCCATAAAGTCAGGCACGGGAGGATCCAATATAACTGTACTCGTATAAGGTGATAATATGAGTCAGTATGGTTTGGATAAAGTATTTCTAGAAAGTATGTTGAAAATAGTAAACACACCACAGTAAGGAATAAAGCTAAGCTGATTACCATCAGAAATATTACAGATTGGAACTGCTTCTTTTGACTAGTGGTTTTTAGTTCCGCAATATAATTTGGAACAAAAAGATTGCTCAAAGCATTAATAAATACATTTTGGACGAACGCCGGTATTAACATAGCAATTAGGAAAGTATCAAGCAACTCCGAAAGGCCAAACGAAGCGGCAATCACAGTCTCTTTATAAAATCCCGAGGCTTTTATAAAAATACTTATTGAAGCAACCACGATCATACTTTTAATAAGTGGCTGCTTCAAAAAATTGAAAATTGTTAAGTAATATGAGGATACGCTAGATCGACGCATTGAGTTTCTTTATAAGCGGGCTTAGACTAATATTACGAAATAGCATTATGGAAATTCCGACTTTGATCTCGAAAGCAAGAACATTTATCTTTACAACAATCTCCTTATAGGCCAAAACAGGGCAAAGGCGAATTTTAATAAATAGTTATCAATTGAAACTAAATAGTCAGTTAGGCGAAACGATAGAAACTTCGAAGCCTTAAGTAGCGAATAAAGTCGCATGAAAAAATGACTTGGCACCTTGATTAGATGACCTTTATGAAACCAATTAACAAATGCAATGGCAAAAATTGCCATCCCGAACGCTTTCTTATCATAACCTAGACTGGAAAGGTTTCCTCCAATCTGAAGATGATAGACTCGTAAAGTGTTATTAATGTATTTTGTCAGGTATCCTTCCTTGGCTATTAAAAACCATATATAACTCTCAGGAATTAAGCCCTTAGAAAACACTTCATGGTTTATATCTATCCTTGACAGAATGGTCGTTTTAACAAAACCCCACTTTTCACCTTTAATGTTGTTATAAACCTTCTTTCTAAATGAGTCACTATAGAAAGGCGTTTCAGGAAAATAATCTCCCACCAGATTACCATTCTGATCAACGCAACAGCATGTCACTCCTGAAATCATCGATTTTTTTTCTTCTGGAATCTGGTTGTATTCATTGAAGAACACTTCAAGCGCGTTTTCAGTACACTCATCATCAGCGTCGAGGACTAGAAAAAACTCTCCGCGAGCAAGTGTAATGGCTTCAAATAAACAACCCATTTTGTGTTTATTAATATCGTTATTTATATAAACCGTCTGCAAACTGCAGGTTCGTAGAAGCTCCGAAATTATCTCATGGGTACTGTCAGTCGAACCATCATTAATAATAATCACTTCAAAATTTTTAAACGATTGCTTTTGGAGCGCGTTGAATACCCTGCTAATCGTATTAGCAGCATTGTAGACTGGTACGAATACGGTGAATTGGTATTCAAAATCTACTTTTGGAAGATGTTGAAGTGAAGGAATAAATTTTTTTAGACTCATCAAATTAAGGAGAACGCTTAGAACAGTGCTTCAGTTAAGTCAATTGTGATTGATACCACTTAACCGCTTCCACTAAACCCTCTTCAAACGAATAATTTGGTTTATAGTCGAGGAGAGATCTTGCCATAGCTATAGATGCAAGAGAATGCGGTACATCTCCTCCACGCGGAGAACCATATGTAATTGCCACAGCTTCCACCTTTGAATTGAATTTGCCAATGTTATGCTTTAAAGCTTTGATCAATTCATTTAGAGTTGTATTCCGACCGTAGGCAACATTAAAAACTTTATTAATAGCATCATTGTTAGTTGTCAGTGCAGATTTTAAATTTGCTTGGACAACATTGTCTATGTAGGTAAAATCTCTTGAATATTCTCCATCTCCATTGACTACTGGACTTTGGTGCCGTAATAGTTGCGCTGCAAACTTTGGTATCACTGCCGCATAGGCTCCGTCAGGATCCTGCCTCTGTCCGAATACATTAAAATATCTCAGGCCAATTAACTCTAGGCCGTAAACTTTTGAGAAAACATCAGCATATAGTTCATTCACATATTTTGTAACCGCATACGGGGATAACGGCCGTCCAATCCTATCTTCAACCTTGGGAAGTTCCTTACTGTCGCCATATGTAGAAGAAGACGCCGCATAAACCATTCTTCTTACTTTTTGATCCCTGCAGGCTACTAACATATTTAAGAAACCGTTTACATTGACATCATTGCTGGTAATTGGATCTTTTATTGACCGCGGAACTGACCCCAGTGCAGCTTGGTGGAGTACATAATCGATGTCCGAAGCAGCCTGCTGACAGGTTTCGAGCTCTCTAATATCCCCTTGCAGCAACTCGAAGTTAGGGTGAGATGAGAATTGCTCAATATTATGTCTGTGACCGGTTGAAAAATTATCTAAGACACGCACTCTTCCGGCATTGTATTTCAAAAGATACTCTACGAGATTGGAGCCGATGAAACCAGCGCCCCCAGTAACCAAAAATGATAATTTGGACAGATCGTTATCTCCGTGATAAGGAGTGGAATACATATTCGTCATTGCTTTATATTATAGGCGTGCATCTATTAATTCTAAGGGAAGTATTGATTTGATGTCATAGATCACTGTATTTTCTTTGCAGAGCGCTAAAATGTCGATATCTTTAAATTCATTGTGAGCAACAGCAAGCAAGACTGCATCGTACTTCCGGTCTTTAGCTTCGCCGTTCATACACACGACTCCATACTCGTGATCGACCTGTTTCGGATCCGCCCATGGATCATGAATAGTTACCTTTATCTTATACGTTTCTAGGCGGCGGACAATATCGATCACTTTCGTATTGCGGACATCCGGACAATTTTCTTTGAATGTAAAACCTAACACCAATATTTCACTACCAGCAATTGGTATTGATTTCCATAGCATCTGCTTCACTAGTTCATCGGCTACATAACTTCCCATCCCATCGTTCACTCGCCGGCCAGCCAAAATGATTTCAGGATGGTACCCCGCTTCTTGCGCCTTTTGCGCCAGGTAATAGGGATCTACGCCGATACAATGCCCGCCAACTAATCCAGGCTGAAACTTTAAAAAATTCCATTTTGTTCCGGCGGCTTCCAGAACATCATGGGTGTCAATATCCAGCAGATTAAATATCTTAGCGAGTTCGTTGACAAAAGCTATATTAATATCCCTTTGGGCATTTTCAATAACCTTTGCTGCTTCCGCCACTTTAATACTGCTGGCCTTGTGTGTTCCTGCTGTTATCACGGACCGATATAGTTTATCGACCCGTTCTGCAATTTCTGGTGTCGAACCAGAAGTTATTTTTAATATTTTTGCTACCGTATGTTGTTTATCGCCAGGATTGATTCTTTCCGGTGAATAACCTGCGAAAAAGTCAACGTTGAACTTCAATTTCGAATGCTCTTCCAACACCGGCACACATTCATCCTCAGTCACACCAGGATATACAGTTGACTCATATATTACAACATCTCCTTTCTTCAGTACCTTGCCGACTGTTTCACTAGCTTTGTATAATGGCGTTAGGTCCGGTCGGTTATTTTTATCGACTGGTGTTGGAACGGTGATAATAAAATAGTTTGCTTCTTTGAGATGCTCTATCTCCTTCGAAAAAAACAGTCCGACATTTGTTTTTATTGATAC
>Ga0307414_10000746_pt1 | contig 16709 bp, 16 predicted proteins | sample DK1Ometagenome_FD_203804 | JGI IMG/M metagenome (GOLD analysis project Ga0307414, IMG submission 203804) | Maize rhizosphere microbial communities from greenhouse at UC Davis, California, United States - DK15-O-3 | ecosystem: Host-associated > Plants > Roots > Rhizosphere > Soil | place: USA... | reverse complement strand
GCTGCTTGAAAAAGAAGGGAAAAACATGACGAAGTCGGAGTTGATCGAACGGATTGTCACCCATCAAGGGCTGCTCTCGTCCAAGGATGTGGAGCTGGCCATCAAGACTATGCTTGAGCAAATGTCCCAATGCCTGGCGACTGGGGATCGGATTGAGATCCGCGGGTTTGGCAGCTTTTCCTTGCATTACCGTGCGCCTCGGGTAGGGCGGAATCCCAAGACGGGGCAGTCGGTTAGCCTGGATGGGAAGTTTGTTCCGCATTTCAAGCCTGGTAAAGAACTTCGCGATCGCGTGAATGAAGATGAGGAGGAGCGGGTTTGATCTCCGTCAGAAAAGGAGTGAGTCATGCGTAGTCTGAAGCGTGTTTGGCTTGCGCTGCTTGTCCTACTGGTAATCTTGGCTGTGCTTGCCTTTGTGTTGGAAAATCAGCAGCAGGTTTCCCTGTGGTTCCTGGGGTGGGCTGGGCCGCAGTTGCCTGTTTCAGTGGTAGCAATCGCTGCGTTGTTGATCGGTATGTTGATTGGGCCGCTGCTAGGTTGGCTTCTGCGGCGTGTGACACGAGCTTCGCATAGGCATCATGCTTAGGAGTCGCGGATGATTCCTACCCTTGAATCAGAGCTGGCCAGTCTATATCCGTTAGTAAATCGTTCATTTACCTGTAAAATGCTTCCCTTGACGGGGCATGGCCACTACTTGCCCATGTAAAAGTGACGAAGCGTCGCCAGAGCGATGGCTTTATATGGATTGATTAGACGGCGCTCGGTTGGCGGTCTGTCGACAGCTCAAGGGTGTGATTTCGCGTGAAAATTCTAGTCACTGGCGGTGCTGGTTTTATTGGCTCCGCAGTCATTCGTCATATTATCTCCAATACGACTGACTCCGTTGTCAACGTCGACAAGCTTACCTACGCCGGTAATCTGGAGTCCTTGGCTGAAGTCAGTCAGGATGATAGGTATGCCTTCGAGCGCGTAGATATTTGTGACCGTGATCAAATTGATCGTGTTCTACGTGAGCACCAGCCGGATGCGATCATGCATCTGGCCGCAGAATCCCATGTTGACCGCTCCATCTCCGGACCGTCGGAATTCATCCAGACCAACATCATCGGTACCTACACCTTGTTGGAAGCGGCACGCCATTACTGGTCTGCGCTGAATGCTGAACGTAAAGCCAGCTTTCGCTTCCACCACATTTCGACAGATGAAGTATACGGCGATCTGGATGGGCCGGAAGATCTCTTCACCGAAACCACACCATACCAGCCTAGCTCCCCCTATTCCGCCAGCAAGGCTAGTTCCGATCATCTTGTTCGTGCCTGGGCGCGTACTTATGGCCTACCGATTCTGATTACCAACTGTTCAAACAACTATGGGCCATGCCACTTCCCAGAGAAGTTGATCCCGCTGATAATCCTCAATGCGCTGGAGGGTAAGTCGTTGCCAATTTATGGCGAAGGCAATCAGGTTCGTGACTGGCTTTATGTCGAAGACCACGCCCGCGCACTGTACAAAGTCGTGACCGAAGGCGTGACCGGCGAGACCTACAACATCGGCGGCCATAATGAAAAGCAAAACATCGAAGTGGTGCATACCCTATGCGCGCTGCTCGATGAACTGCGTCCAGATTCCGGTCATCGCCCTCATGCCAACCTGATCACTTACGTTCAGGATCGCCCTGGCCACGATCAGCGCTACGCGATCGACGCCAGTAAAATCCAGCGAGAGCTGGGTTGGACGCCGCAAGAAACCTTTGAAACCGGCATTCGCAAGACCGTTGAGTGGTACCTCAACAACACTGAGTGGGTGGCTCATGTGAAGAGCGGCAGCTACCAACAATGGATCGACCGAAACTACACGGATCGTTCGGACAACGCATGAAGATCCTCCTGTTGGGAAAAAACGGCCAAATCGGTTGGGAGCTGCAACGCTCCCTTGCGCCGCTTGGCAAGTTGCATGCTCTGGATCGCGAGACAGTAAATGGGCTGTCCGGTAATATTTCAGATCTTGGGACATTGCGCGCAACGATTCGGCAAATAAAGCCAGATGTCATTGTTAATGCCGCTGCTTATAACGCCGTTGATAAAGCTGAGTTTGAACCCGACTTGGCCTATCTCTTAAACAGTGAGGCTGTTCAAGTCATGGCGGAAGAGAGTCGTGTTCTCGGGGCGTGGCTGGTCCATTATTCAACAGACTATGTCTTCAATGGACAGGGGCAAACCCCATGGCAGGAAACGGATACCGCGGGTGCGATAAATAACTATGGCGTGAGTAAGCTGGCCGGGGAACGGGCAATTCAGGCTTCAGGCTGCAAGTATTTGATCTTTCGCACTAGCTGGGTCTATAGCGTTCGGGGCCAAAATTTTGCCAAGACGATGCTGCGCCTGGCCAAAGAGCGTGAGACTCTTAATGTTGTACATGATCAGATAGGTGCTCCAACAGGGGCCGATCTGATCGCTGACGTAACGGCTTTGGCAGTGCATCGGATCATTGATCAGCCAGAGTTGTCGGGCCTGTATCACCTCGCGGCCAGCGGTGAAGCGTCCTGGTACGACTATGCCTGTGAGGTGATCGATTTTGCCAGGGCTGTTGGCGAAGAGCTGGCAGTTTCGACGGTCAACCCAATCTATACCGCCGATTATCCAGCACCTGTACTCCGCCCTCTTAATTCGCGATTGAATACTCAGAAGCTACGGGACGCATTTTCTCTACACTTGCCGGATTGGCAAAGTGGTGTAATCCGAATGCTTAGGGAAATTTTTAATAAATGATCATGACAAACCGCAAAGGCATCATCCTAGCTGGTGGCTCGGGAACGCGCCTTCACCCTGCAACGTTGGCTATCTCAAAACAGCTTTTACCGGTTTTCGATAAGCCTATGATCTACTATCCGCTAAGCGTGCTAATGCTCGCTGGCATTAAAGACATTCTGATTATTTCCACTCCTCAGGACACGCCGCGCTTCGAGCAATTACTCGGTGACGGTACACGTTGGGGGATCAAGCTGCAGTATGCTGTGCAGGCTTCGCCCGACGGGCTCGCTCAGGCGTTTGTAATTGGGGAGAAATTTCTAGACGGAGGGGCTTGCGCGCTGGTCTTGGGTGACAACATATTCCACGGCCACAATTTCCATAACCTGCTCAAGAATGCAATGAATCGGACGGTAGGAGCAAGCGTATTTGCATATCACGTAAACGATCCGGAGCGTTATGGTGTCGCGGAATTTGATAGTAAAGGAAAGGTCATCAGTCTTGAAGAAAAACCGGTAATGCCCAAGTCTAGCTACGCAGTAACGGGTCTATACTTCTATGATTCGCAAGTAGTGGAGCTTGCTAGAAGTTTAAAGCCTTCTGCCAGAGGTGAACTCGAAATTACTGACCTGAATAAACTCTATTTGGAAAAAGGCCAGCTGGACGTCGAAACGATGGGTAGAGGATATGCATGGTTGGATACCGGGACACATGAGTCATTACTTGATGCAGGGCAGTTTATTGCCACGATAGAAAGCCGCCAGGGATTGAAAGTCGCTTGTCCTGAGGAGATCTCATTCAGGCAGGGATGGATCAATGAAGAGCAACTGGCAGCGCTCGCGGCGCCATTGGCAAAAAATGGATATGGTAAATATCTACTGGCTTTATTGGAAGAAATAAAAATTACACGGTCTAAATAATTATTCATTGCGGTAAGTTTTAAAATAAAAACATATCCTGTTGGTTGTAAGGAAAAAATGAAAGAATATTATAGTTTGGATTTTGCTATGGTCGCTGAGGTGACGGGTGATTAATAAGGCATTTAGACAGCTTTTCGAGCTGTATAGTAGCCACGCCGTACTATGGCAATTAGTTCGTCAGCATTTGATCCTGCGGTATCGAAGGACTGCGCTGGGTTATCTGTGGACATTAATTAATCCTCTGATGATGATGACCGTAACTGCCGTAGTCTTTTCGACCTTGTTCAAGGCAGACCTGAAAACATATGCCGTGTTCTTGTTTGCAGGGATGATACCTTGGAACTGTTTTAGCGGAATAGTGACGCAGTCGGGGGCTGCGTTCATAAATAACGAAAGTTTAATAAAAAAAATATATCTACCAAAGATTATCTTTCCGCTAAGTGTTGCCAGTGGGGTTTTAATAGATAGTTGTCTCTCTTTTGTTGCTCTGTCCTTGATCATTTTTGCAATCGGCGGACACGTCACGTGGGCAATCTTGTCTATTCCATTTGCCTATATGCTGTTGTTTATTTTTTCGCTAGGAATTGCTTTATTTATCTCAATTGCGACGGTTTTTTTTCGGGACCTACAACATATCATTTTGATTGCAATGCAAGCTTGGTTTTTTCTAACGCCGATCATGTACAAAAATGATGCTCTGATAGGCAAGGTAGCTTGGTTAGTGAGCTTTAATCCGGTCGTTCCTTTCGTGGAACTGTTTCGTGCTCCCTTGACTCAAGGCGTCTTGCCAAGCTCTACAACGGTTATGACTTGCATGGCTCTAGCCGGGTGCAGTCTTTCTCTCGGGTTTATATTTTTTCTTCTTAAAGAGAAAAAAATCATCTTCAGGCTGTAAATAATATGTCGAATATCTCAATTGTCGATTTGTCAATTAAATTTCGTATCTATCACGATTCGACACCTTCATTTAAAGATTACTTTACTAATATACTCAAAAAAAAGAGCAAATCGGCCTACTCGGACTTTATGGCGGTCAATAATGTTTCCTTTGAGTTGAGTGCCGGCGACCGTGTCGGCATTGTTGGGCATAATGGTGCTGGAAAAAGTACGCTGTTGAAAGCGTTGTGCCGAATATATGAGCCTTCACAAGGGACGATCAACGTCTCTGGACGTATCGCGCCGTTACTGGAAATTGGAGCGGGGTTCCACCCAGAATTTACCGGACGAGAAAATATTTACTTGAATGGCTCGATTCTGGGTTATACAAAAAGCCAATTGACAGAGATTGAACAAGAAGTTATCGCGTTCGCCGAACTTGAGGAGTTTATTGACACGCCTGTCAAGTACTACTCGACAGGTATGTATATGCGCCTGGCATTTTCGTTGGCGACAGCTGTACACCCGGAAGTGCTGGTGCTTGATGAGATTTTTGCTGGTGGCGACGCGGCATTTATGGAAAAGGCCAAGGCTAGGATGCATTCAATGATTGCTAAGGCAGATATTATGATCATGGTTTCTCACGATCATAACTTAGTTAAAACCCTTTGTAATCGCGTCATCTGGATGGATCACGGAAGAAAGATTGCAGATGGCAATCCTGATGAAATTATAGAAATGTATCTCAAGGGGGCTTCTGCTCATGGATGAACTAAGTAATGATGAGTTAAAGAAGCGATTAGTGTCGCTTGAGGAAAAGGTTGAAAAGCACCAAGAGCAACTGCGCTCGTTAAGCATATTGCTCAACGCACAAGGGCGCATATTTGAAGTTTCCAATTGGACGCCTACACCCAGTGTGACAGAGGAAAAAACTGAGACAGTTGGCGCGACATTTCAAAGGGTGGAGTTTAACGCTGAAAAATCTCATAACAAAGTTGAGAGACTAAGAAACACACCTGTCGGTCAATTTTACTTAAAGTATCTTAAAAAAAATACCCTTATTCGTTGGGTCGTGCTATGGCTTTGGCGCAACGGCTATCCGATTTATGCTAATGCACATGCTCATCTCTCGGGTAACAATAAACATCGATGGCGCGAACTTACGAGTCACAAATGTTATGTGGCGGAGCGTAATCTAAGATCGCGGGTACTTATACCAGAAGATCGGGTTGAAACCCCTGCGCCGCGGGTGTTTCCTACGGAGGAGCGAAAATATTTAATCTCACCGCATGCATCGTACGTATATCCGGAGATTTATGTTTTTTCCGCGAGTAATGCGATTGCGCATGGTGGGTCAAACTTCGTGTTGATTGAAGACAAAATACTGCATCACGATCTTTATGATTTTGCCCGAGATTACACAAGTGAGGAACTGCACGGCAGATTGGTCTTCGATCGCACGCTGAGCAAAGGACGCTGGTTGTCACACGATACTGGCCCTGAAGTCATACCGGTGGCTGCCTCGTTTCTTGACTCCTGTGCACCCAACTATGCGCACTGGATGACTGAGGTATTGCCCCGAGTCGCCACCTTTTGCGCGATTGATGATTATAGCGATATACCGATTCTTATAAATGATGGGTTACATCGGAATTTGATGGAGTCGTTAAGAGTTATCACAGGTTACGATCGTAAAATTATTGTTCTACCAACAGGTAAAGCTGCTGTTGTTGCTAAGCTATATATTACGTCAGTTGCGGGTTATGTGCCGTTCGAGCGTCGTAATGCACTGTTGGACGGACATTCACATGGCATGTTCAGTCCTTCTGCGTTTGATTTGCTGAAGTTGAGCACGGAAAGTCAGGCTGTTCAATCAGAAGGTAACTGGCCAGAGAAAATTATTCTTAGAAGACGGACGGGTGCCCGACTGGTCAGTAACTTTGCGGAATTGGAGTTGGCGCTTGTTCCAAAAGGCTTTAAAGTTGTTGAAACTGAACGCCTTACATTTATTGAGCAGTTTTTACTGTTTAGTCGTGCCAAAATAATTATTGGCTCATCAGGCGCCGCATTGGCAAACCTAATGTTTGCGCCAAAAGATGCAAAAATATTCATTCTGATAAGCAAATTTCCTGATACTAGTTACTGGTACTGGCAAAATATAGCTTGCTCCTCTGGAAAACAGATAAGCTACGTGCTGGGGGAGGCTGATTCCACCGGAAAGGGGATTCATGCTGATTTCAGTATCGATTTGAAAAACTTTTTAAGTGTGCTTGAAGCAGATATTTCTGCGTGACATCGGGACCCTAAAGAGGCGGCGCTGGATATGAATTTGAATAGGTGTGAAATATTAACTCTGCCGAGAATCAATGATCCTCGTGGGAATCTCACTTATGTTGAGGCGGGTCGTCACATACCGTTTGATATAAAGAGAGTTTATTATCTTTATGATGTTCCAGGTGGAGCCGAGCGAGGTGGTCATGCTCACAAGGCATTGCATCAGTTGATTATCGCCATGTCAGGTTCTTTTGATATTCATATTGATGATGGGTATGGCAAGAAAACGATTCATATGAATCGCAGTTATTTTGGCTTATATGTATGTCCGATGATCTGGCGAGAGATTGATAATTTTTCCTCTGGTGCTGTCTGTATGGTTTTAGCATCGGATTTTTATGATGAAGAAGATTATTACCGAGATTATGATAAGTTCATTGGCGACGCTAATTCAGCTCTTGCCACTAAGTGATGAGAATATGACTGAGCCCTGATCGCAGGGCTTTGTTCTTTACCGGTCGATAGTACATAATACACCCTCTTTCACCTCCGCAGTTTCCATTTTGTTCAACGCTTGTTCTAATATCTACAGCTTCAACGCTGCTGTGGCGTATCTAGCTCGTCACGCTTGATAGTCCTCTATAGGCTGAATATATACTTCTCGTCCAGGCACAGTATGTTGCTCGCGAGATGGTTGATATTAACGGCTGATAGATAGCCGGTCTTAAAGACTTTCTGGCGTTTTTAACAGTGGCCCGCTACAATAATTTCAGCGCAGCCGCGTTGTGGCACTGTCCGACCGAAGGTGCGGTTATCTGATGAGCTCGATAGAGCAGCTAGTCAGGTACTGAGCAGTCTGTATTGGTGGCTGAAATTAACGATGATTTTTCACTGATGGAGAAATGTGTAGTGAATTTAGAGCATTCCACAATAAGCCTCAGGTTGGTCGAGGTGACGGACGCGGAGTTCATTCTGCGTCTACGCCTGGATGATAGATACAACAGGTTTTTGTCAGGGGTTTCTCCAGATATCGAATCGCAAAAAACTTGGATTACAAAGTATAAAGCTGATGAAGCTGACAAGAAGCAATTTTATTTTATTATACAAAGGCTTGATGGCACGCCATGTGGAACTGTCCGTATATACGATATTCGATCTGATTCGTTTTGTTGGGGAAGCTGGATTCTCAACGAGAATAAAACTCGTTTTGCGGCAATCGAAAGTGCGTTTCTAGTTTATAGATTCGGTTTCGAACAATTAGGGTTCAACAAATGCCATTTTGACGTAATGAAAGGTAATGATAAAGTCATTTCCTTTCATAAGAAGATGGGCGCTGTCCAGGTTGGCGAGGATGATGCCAACTACTATTATGAAATTACAGGCGATGCAGTTAAACATTCAGAGCAGAAACTTTCGGTGATCTTTAAATGACAACTATTCCATTTCTTGATTTGGCTTCCGTAAACAGGACGTTGCGCAGTGAATTGATTGAGGCTACGACTCGGGTAATCGATTCCGGGTGGTACATCGGCGGGCAAGAATTGGAAAAATTTGAAACAGACTTTGCTAGTTACTGCGGGGTGAGTCACTGCATTGGTGTTGCTAACGGGCTTGATGCCCTCGTTCTGACTTTACGCGCCTGGAAAACACTAGGCAAGTTGAAGGAAGGTGATGAAGTTATCGTGCCAGCCAACACGTACATCGCCAGTGTGCTAGCTATTACCGAAAATAATCTCACACCGGTGTTTGTAGAACCGGATAGTGAAACGTTTAATCTTTGCCCTGAAAATGTGAAAGCCTCGATGACTGACAAAACGCGCGTGCTCCTGTGCGTTCATTTGTATGGTCGACTCGCAGATATGCCAAGTTTAATGGCTCTTGCGAAGGAACATGATCTTTTGGTCCTAGAGGATTCTGCCCAATCGCATGGTGCCAGTATCAATAGCATACGCGCCGGCAACTGGGGTGATGCTTCAGGGTTTAGTTTCTACCCTGGCAAGAACCTCGGCGCGTTGGGAGACGCAGGGGCTATCACGACAAATGACTCTGAATTAAATACTACCCTTCGAGCTATTCGTAATTATGGGTCGCATGAAAAGTATAAAAGCTTGTATCAGGGCGTCAACAGCCGATTGGACGAAATTCAGGCCGCAATACTCAGCGTAAAATTAAAATATCTTGATCAGACCGTTACCCACCGTAGAGAGATAGCCACTCTCTACACGAAAGGAATCAACAATCCCTTAATATCCCTGCCCGTCAGCAAAGATTCAGATGTGATGAATATGCATCAACACGTCTGGCATTTGTACGTCATTAGAACAAAGTACCGTGAACAACTACACGCTCACCTAACGCAACTGGGTGTTCAAACATTGATTCACTACCCAATCCCGCCGCATAAACAAGAAGCTTATTCGCAGTTTAATGCACTCAATCTTCCAGTTACAGAGCAAATTCACAATGAAGTTATTAGCTTGCCAATGGGGCCGACCTTGAGTCTAGAGCTGGCTGAACAGATAGTAGGCGCTTGTAATTCATTTGAATTGGCCAAGTAATTCGGTGCTATTAGACCCGTCAGCTAGGTTTTGGCGGGCTGCATAAAACAAGGTTAACGTTTTACGAATCTGGGGAGAAACAATGTACTCCAGCTATGCCGGGCCGCTTGTTAGCGTTTGCATTCCTGTGTTTAATCACTCGGATTTCGTGGCAGAATGTATCGAGAGTGTGATTGCTCAATCCTACTCAAATATCGAACTTATCATCATAGATGATGGTTCAACCGATTCGTCCTGCGCGATAGTTGAGCGTTATATTGATGCTTGTAAAGCACGTTTCCAGCGATTCAAGTTTATTTCTCGCCCTAATGTCGGCGTGTCTGAGACGCTGAATGAAGGCTTGCGTTGGGCTGAGGGAAAATATTATTGTGGCCTAGCCTCTGACGACGTGATGTTTGCTGATAAAACGAGTGTTCTAGTTGAATATCTAGAGCATAATCCCAATACTGTAGCTGCTTTTGGTTCTATCTGTCTAATTGATGAGAAGTCCAAAAAAATAGGCATGCGGACCGCGAACGCGATTTATAGTTTTAAAGATATTTTCTTACTTCGAGCCGAGCTTCCGGCACCAGCGGCATTGATTAGGCGCAATGAACTTAACAACGTCGGGGGGTTCGATAGGAATACCAAAGTTGAAGACTGGGATATATGGCTGAAGCTTTCGATAGGGAGGGTGGCTGCAATTGCAGTGGTTCCTGATTTGTTGGCAGGTTATCGCATCCATTCATCCAATACATGGAAGCAGCTTGATGCCATGCATGTGGAAAAATTAAAGATTGTCGAGCAATATTCAGAACATGAGTGTTATGCTCAAGCGCGGATCGTTGTTGAGTGCGCTTTATTCAGGGATTTATCAATAGCTAGGAAGAAAGAGTCTCTACGGGTTCTTTTAAGTATCGCACTAACTCCTCGAGCTTATAAGGAACTGCGCTTTTATCAGGGATTGTGTTATTTTTTATTTCGATGGTAGTGCTGTACCGTGGTGCCTTTTACCCGGACGCGGATATAGTTAACTGTGCTTTCATTGAAGGATGAATATGAAGTTCTTTGTTACAGGAGGCAGCGGTTTCATTGGCAGGATATTGTGCCGCACTCTAGTGGCTCGCGGAGATGAGGTGGTGGTTCTTAGCCGAAAGGGTGGGCTGCTAATTCCCGGGGTTGAGGTGATTATAGGTGATATTTCCGATTGGGGGCGCAAGCTACCTCCCCTGCTCAGTGATGTTGATGTGGTTATAAACTGCATGGGAGAACTCAATGCAGAAACAAAGATGTACGAGTTGCATGTTAACGGCACCAGAAGGCTCATCGAGAGTTTTTTACGTCATTCAAAACACATAAAAAAACCGATACACTTTGTGCAACTTAGTAGTGTGGGTGCCTATGGCATGGCCTCTAGATCCACCGGGCGCAGAATATCGATTAACGAGCAGTCCGATCCTTATCCCGTAGGTCAGTATGAGGTAACCAAGACTGTCGCAGATGAAATGGTTATTAGTTATTGTGCAGTAGATTCAATAATGAGCTTCACAATTCTGCGTCCAACAAATGTTGTTGGGCAGGGTATGGCTAATCGGTCATTTTTCCAGTTGGCCAATGCCGTACGCAAAGGAGTATTTTTTTACATCGGCAACTCGGCATCTGTGGCGAACTATATACATGTAGAAGATGTCGTTCGTGCGCTTTTGCTTTGCGCGACAGACGAACGCGCCAAGAACAAGGTATACATTGTTTCTAACGACTGCATGTTGAGTGAGGTCATAGTTGCAATGGCTAAGTGTTACCAGATTAGATGCCCTCATCTAGTGCTCCCTGCGTGGTTGATCCGTTTCTCTGTATTTTTTCTTTCGTTAATCCCCAAGTTTCCGCTAACCACTGGTAGGGTTAATGCTTTGGTTTCAAAAACCACTTATTCGAGTGAGCTGATAAAATCAGAGCTTGGCTTTGTCACTAACTTTGATATTCCTGATTCTGTCCGTGCTATTCTGCAAGAGTAAGGCTGATGGAAAGAAAAAGAATATGTATAGTTTCAACCGTGCCTGTTGTTCTGCATGTTTTCATGCGCTCGCATATTTTAAAACTTTCGGAATTTTTTGATATCACATTAGTGACGTCTGGGACAGCAAAAGATGTTGAAAATTTACTGTCTTGCCATGTCAGATTTGTGCGCCTGGATATCGAAAGGAAAATTTCCATTGGAAAAGATATTCGAGCTTTTTTTTTATTGTCTAAGCATTTAAGAGCGGGTAAGTACGATTGTGTATTTTCCCTTATGCCGAAATCGGGCTTAATCGGAATGTTGGCAGGGTTTGTAGCTAGGACCCCCGTGAGGCTACACATTTTTACTGGACAAGTTTGGATAACTAAATCCGGAATATTCCGTGTTCTGTTGTTGACACTGGATAGACTTTTGGCATTATGTGCGACTCATCTGCTGGCTGATAGCCACTCACAAAAACGTTTTTTGGAAGTTGCGCGAATTGCGCCGTTAGGCAAGATTAAAGTATTGGGTCATGGCTCTATATGCGGCGTGGATAGCAATAGGTTTGCAGCCAATCCATTAGTCAGGCGAAAGATCAGGGAAATGTTGGGTATAAAGAAAACCGATATTGTTTTTCTTTTCCTTGGACGTGCTTCTCGGGAAAAAGGGGTTATTGATCTTGCATTCGCTTTCAGCAAGCTGTCGGCGCAATTTGATAATGTATACTTGCTTTTGATCGGTCCCGACGACGACGGAGTCGATGACGAATTACGCTCCATACTTTTGGACCGCGAAGAACGCTATCATCGGATGGGGTTTACCGATGTCCCAGAGGATTGGATGTCAGCAGCAGATATTTTTTGTCTACCAAGTTATCGTGAAGGTTTTGGAACCGCGGTTGTCGAGGCGGCGAGTGTCGGGTTGCCTGCAATAGTTTCAAAAATCTACGGGCTCACAGATGCGGTTGAGGAAGGCATTACCGGCGTTTTTCATTCGTCTGGCGACAGAGATGGATTATTTAGCTGTATGAAGAAACTCTACGAGGATTCGCTGTTTAGGCATCAGCTAGCAGAGCAGGCGCATCACCGCGCGATAAATTTATTTTCGCAAGGATACGTGACTACTGAAATGGCCATTTATTTTAGATCTATACTGAAGTAACGGCGTATTTCTATGAAATTGGAAGAATGTCAGTGAATACATTAATGACCGGCGCAACAGGTTTCGTAGGCCGTGCGCTGTTACATGAACTTTGTGACGCGCCCGGTGACAGCGTCATCGCGCTGTCGCGTCGAGCTATAGAAGATGCTCCTACTAATTCACGGATCTTGACATCAGATGGTTTTTCCGTTCCCGAAGTGGACCTTCCACTTTTGGATAATATTGATGTGGTGGTTCATTGTGGAGCCCGAGCTCATCAAATGCACGATAACCCTGGTACGTGTTTAGAAGAGTATCGTCGCGTAAACGTGCTCGAAACTCTAAAGCTAGCAAGGCAGGCGGCTGACGCCAATGTTAAGCGATTTATATATATAAGCTCTATAAAAGTTAACGGGGAATTTACTGAAAAAGGGATGGCATTTTGCGCGGACGATCCCCCTAACCCTGTTGATCCATATGGTATTTCGAAAATGGAAGCGGAACGTGAGTTGCAACGCTTCGTCGCTACTACTCAAATGGAGCTAGTGATAATAAGACCTGTATTGATTTACGGTCCCGGAGTGAAGGCTAATTTTTTAACTTTAATGAATTTGATCAGTCGCAGAGTTCCGTTACCCTTCGCAAGAGTCCGTAACAAGCGCAGTTTTGTGTATCTGGGCAATTTAGTCGATTTTATCAAGTTATGCATGGTGCACCCTGCTGCCGCAGGAAATATATTTTTGATTAGCGATGGGGACGACCTCTCAACTCCAACTCTAGTTTCAAAAATATCTGCTGCATTAGGTTGGCCAGCCTTTTTGATACCTGTTCCCGTTCGATTAATGGGCTTTTGCGCTAACCTTTTGGGCAGACGTGCTATCGTCACACGGCTTTTTTTATCATTGCAAGTTGATATCAGAAAAAATGCTGTCCTATTAAATTGGAGACCTCCCTATAGCGTGGAAGAGGGGATAGGAAATACTGTTGAAGCTTATATTGAGAAAGCAAGAGTATGATCTATTACCTATTCGTAATTTTTGTTGGTTTACTTTCGCTTGCGCTGACTTTCGGATTACGCCGTTACGCGATCGCGCGTAATATTATTGATGTTCCTAATTCAAGAAGTTCTCACATAGTTCCAACGCCGAGAGGGGGGGGGGTAGCGATTGTTTTTTCTTTTTTGCTGGCGGATATGGTGCTCCTTGCGGCGGGCGTGATTTCACCGCCGTTTTTCATGGCGGTCTTTTTCCCAGGAATACTGGTTGCAACATTAGGCTTTGTTGATGATCACGGTCATGTCTCCGCGCGTTGGCGGTTGCTCGGTCACTTTGCTGCGGCGCTTGGGGCCTTATTCTGTTTCGGTGATGTTCCGTCTATATCTATAGCGGGTTTTGTCATCAGGTCTTGGTATGTCTGTGGTGTTCTTGCGGTTTTCTATTTAGTCTGGATGATTAATTTATATAACTTCATGGACGGTATCGATGGTCTAGCGAGTGTAGAGGCCCTGACAGTTACACTTTCCGCGGTTTTTCTATATTGGCTGACGGGGCTGGGATATCTTATTTGGGCGCCGTTGGTCATGGCGGCTTCGGTTGGCGGTTTTCTATTCTTCAATTTCCCGCCCGCCCGGATATTCATGGGAGATGCGGGCAGTGGATTTATCGGGTTGATTTTGGGAGTTTTGTCAGTAAGCGGAGCGATGGCAGCCTCTCAGTTACTGTGGAGCTGGATAATATTATTAGGTGTTTTTATTGTTGATGCGACTTATACACTGGGCCGGCGCTTGCTGCATGGAGAAAGAATCTATGAAGCCCACCGAAACCATGCTTATCAGTCCGCATCGAGGATGCATGGTAGTCATCTAGTTGTTACGATGACTGTGGGCCTAATCAATATATGTTGGCTTTTACCCATCGCTGTGCTGGTAGCGTGTATGAAGCTTGAAGGGAGCCTTGGGGTGGTGGTTGCTTACGTGCCTTTGGTGATTCTCGCGCACCGATACCGTGCCGGACTTCCGGAGGAGCGTTGAAATCTCGAAATAGGCACGAAATAGCAATCCAAAACCTTATATGGATGGCTGCGCACCCCTTTCGACACTCAACCAGCCAATCGTGAATGTTATTAGGTGTTCGCTTCATGAACCCCAACTTTCCAGATGTGGTCATAGCTTATTTTGAGTTTCCGGCCGAAGTTCTTTCGCAATTGCTCTCTTAAACGTGGCGTGGTTCTCGTACAGGATCCGGTTTCGATCAGGCCATATATACGAGGACTGGTAAAGGCGCCGATGGGGTATCGCTTGATAGTCACGGCGTCCGGTGCTAAACGGCTTTATCTTTTTTCTCGGCGGCATTGTGGTCGACGGGTAAAAACGCTTCGACGTAGCGCTTCAGAACCAGCGGTTCAGTTGGGCTGGTCCGCAGGCTTTACCTGATGAGCGATAAATCACAGCTCCAGTGGCACAGAATGTTCCTCAGTATTTAGCAGGGTTCAGAGAAACTAATTTTTCCTAGTTTGTTTTTTTCGAAAAAATGGTTTTTCAAAAACATAATAACTCAGCACTGCGGCGCAAAGGCAGGTAGTAAAAAGTACAACAGTCATAACCATATCTTGCTGAATACTCTGTCCGAATGTTTTCCAATTTTTTTCTGTTAGGCCGAACCATCTAGAGCCCATAATGGGAAAATGCAGAACGTAAAATGAGTAACTTACAATCCCCAATCCCACAAGGTACTTGCTCGTAAACGCTTGGCTAATTTTCCTTGTGCTACCAGTCACCACCGCTAGCACAATACCAGAAGAAAGAAAAGCAGCAAACGTAATGCCGAACACATTTGACCATTCTTTATTGTATTGAATCCCTGAGTTAATGAGTGCAGTTATCGCTTCGCCAAAAATACCGATCAGTATCAATGTGTAACTTATAATGCGCCGGCGACTGTTTTCTGAGACGAGAAATACAGCCGCGCCCATGGCAAAAGAATCGAGCCTGGTAACCGTAGAAAAGTAAGTAAAAATCCAGTTTCCCGTACTAAGCATTGTACAAACACGATACCCAAATGAGAATAAAGCGAGACCTACAGCAAAAATAGTCAAGTTTCTTCGGGATAGCGAAGAAACAATGATCGGCCAGAATAAATAGATTTGAACCTCAATTGCCAAGCTCCAAAAATGATTAACTCCAAACGGAGTCGCAGTTGAGGTGAGAGCTGTTTCCATATTGGTGCACATTAAAATTAAACATGGGATGCGATCATTGAAAAGGTCTAGGCTCTCACTGTCATGATAAAAAACATTAAAAGCAATAATTAGAATTGTAAGAGTTGAAAAGTATGCCGGCAATATTCGGCGAGCTCGATTTTTATAAAATGTGCTATAGTAGTTGGGGTGTCCAACTAGAGTGAGGGCTGATCTGGTTATTAGAAATCCAGAAATTGCGAAGAATAAATCAACACCAAGCCACCCGGCTAACATGATTTCATGTAATAAAGGTGTGCCGCGAAATGCACCTGCAGTAGCTATATGAAATATAAAAACAGCTGTAATGGCTATGCCCCGTAAGCCGTCAAGTGGTGCTAAATCATAGGTTTTTGTCATTGTCATTGCCGCTAAATACTTGTTTAAAGGTGCGATATATTCACAGGCCCAACCCACAAGGTCAATAATTTCTCTCACCGATCTTTACATGGTTCACGTTGCTAACCGTACACTATCCTGCATAAAAAGTGCGCCCCAGAAACGAAGCGGTGCGTGCCGCTATCGCGCTGAACTTGACTAGCAAATTGGGATCGAACGCGACTCTAGGCTAATAGCGGCGCTGACCGTAACCGTTGGCACGCGAGTGCAGTGTGCCGATACTTTTCGGTTGAAAAGCTGAGTTGAGGGTAAGCGCTCCATAAACCCCACCTACTCAAAGGTGGGTTAGCGATTTACTGTGGCATCTCTGGCGAGCAGTTCCACGGCAGCAAGGCTTCATAGTCTTCAACCGACGAAGCGTGCGGCAGCCGTTCCAGTACGTGGCGCAGCCATGTATAGGGTTCCTGTAAGCGCTCCATGAACCCCACATTCAAAGCGCTTAGCTGATCCCGGATGCTGTGCTCCCGATTTCTTTCAGGAGCCCGTCCGCCATGATGCGACCCGATGCAAAAGTCGAAAAAGTGTATCTGTACCCCAAACCTGTCGACTTCCGAAAATCCATCGACGGCCTGGCCGCACTGGT
>Ga0307414_10000744_pt1 | contig 16711 bp, 14 predicted proteins | sample DK1Ometagenome_FD_203804 | JGI IMG/M metagenome (GOLD analysis project Ga0307414, IMG submission 203804) | Maize rhizosphere microbial communities from greenhouse at UC Davis, California, United States - DK15-O-3 | ecosystem: Host-associated > Plants > Roots > Rhizosphere > Soil | place: USA... | reverse complement strand
TTTTGGTTATGATTATTTCGGATTTAAAACCTTAGAACGTTCTTATCTTTTAAAATTAAATGGAAAAATAGCAGAGCGTCCACAACACATGCTTATGCGCGTTGCCGTTGGGATTCATTTAAATGATATGGAATCGGTTATTGAGACGTATGAGCTCATGTCTAAAAAATACTTTACACACGCTACACCTACACTTTTCAACGCTGGTACACCAAAACCACAAATGTCTTCTTGTTTCTTATTAACCATGAAAGAAGACAGTATTGATGGCATATATGACACTTTAAAACAAACCGCTAAAATATCTCAATCTGCTGGAGGCATTGGATTGGCAATTCATAATATACGTGCTACCGGAAGTTACATTGGTGGCACAAATGGCACTAGTAATGGTATTGTGCCCATGTTACAAGTGTTTAACGATACAGCTCGTTATGTTGATCAAGGTGGCGGAAAACGTAAAGGAAGTTTTGCCATTTATATTGAAACTTGGCATGCCGATATTTTTCAGTTTTTAGAATTGAAGAAAAACCATGGTAAAGAAGAAATGCGTGCGCGTGATTTATTTTATGCGATGTGGATTTCAGATTTATTTATGAAACGTGTGCAAGAAGATGGCCATTGGACCTTAATGTGCCCTAACGAATGCCCAGGTATGGATGAAGTACATAGTGAAGCCTTTGAAGCTTTATATATAAAATACGAAACCGAAGGTAAAGGTCGTAAAACCATTAAAGCACGTGAGCTTTGGGAGAAAATATTGGAATCCCAAATCGAAACAGGAACACCTTATATGTTGTATAAAGATGCGGCCAACCGTAAATCGAATCAACAGAATTTAGGAACCATTCGTTCATCAAATTTATGTACTGAGATTTTGGAATATACGTCTCCAGATGAGGTTGCGGTATGTAACCTGGCTTCTATTGCATTACCCATGTTTGTGAAAGGTGGTGAGTTTGATCATAAAGAGCTTTTCCGCATCACAAAACGTGTTACCAAAAACTTAAATAGGGTTATTGATAGAAATTACTATCCAGTAAAAGAAGCAGAAAACTCCAATATGCGCCACAGACCAATTGGTTTAGGTGTTCAAGGATTGGCAGATACGTTTATACAATTGCGTATGCCTTTTACTAGTGATGAAGCTAAAAAATTAAACCAGGATATTTTTGAAACCCTTTATTTTGCTGCGGTTACTGCAAGTATGGAAGAAGCCAAAGAAGATGGCCCATACCAAACTTTTAAAGGATCTCCAATAAGTAAAGGCCAATTCCAACATAACCTTTGGGGCTTGAAAGACGACGAATTAAGCGGCAATTGGGATTGGGATAAATTACGTAAACAAGTCATGAAACATGGTGTGCGGAACTCGTTATTGGTAGCGCCTATGCCAACAGCCTCCACATCTCAAATTCTTGGAAATAATGAATGTTTTGAACCTTACACATCTAACATCTATACCCGTCGTGTATTATCTGGAGAATTCATTATTGTTAATAAGCATTTATTGGAAGATTTAGTAGAATTAGGTCTTTGGGATGATAGTTTAAAACAAGAAATTATGCGTGCCAATGGTTCTGTGCAAAATGTTGATATCATTCCTCAGCATATTAAAGAATTATACAAGACGGTTTGGGAATTAAGTATGAAAGACATTATTGATATGTCCCGCCAAAGAGGTTATTTTATTGATCAATCGCAATCACTTAATTTATTTTTAGAAGGTGCTACGATGGCGAAATTAACGTCTATGCATTTTTATGCTTGGAAGAGCGGCTTAAAAACAGGTATGTACTATTTACGTACTAAGAGCGCTGTGGATGCTATTAAGTTCACTTTAGATAAAGCTCAAAAATTAGAGCCTAATGCAGAGGTTGAAGAAGTGATAGATGAAGCACATTTAGCACAACAAAAAAAACTAGCCGTTAAAGCAGCGACCAAATTTGCCCAACAAAACACAGAAGTAGAGCCCATGTCTGCGGAAGAAATGAGAGCCTTAATCGCTCAAGCTAAAGCCGCTGAAGGCGACGATTGCTTAATGTGTGGGTCTTAATTTTTATTCAAGTGTTTAAAGTTAAAAAGCATCTCGAAAGAGATGCTTTTTTATTATATTTTAATTCGATTAAGTATTTTATTTATACTGACATAAATAAGATGTTTGTCCAGTTACTTTTACCTGAAACTTTTTATTTGCATCAATTTGGTAAGATTCACCAGCTTTATATGTAGTCCACACAGAACTATCTGGTAATTTAACGGTCATTTCACCTTCTACCACAATCATGGTTTCATGAGTTGAGGTCCCGAATTCATAATCTCCAGCTTCCATAACACCAATGGTAGATTTTCCTGTTAAAGAATTATATCCTAAAGATTTAACATTGCCGTCAAAATATTCGTTTATTGAAATCATATATTTTAGTATTTTTTTGCGAAAATAGGTAACTTAGCTGAAGTAATAAAAAATGATTTAAAGATTATCGCAGTATGAAAAAGTATTATTTATATCTAGTATTGGTTATAGGTTTGGTGTCATGTGGCATAAAGGTGTCTAAAAACCCAGAAATTTTAATAAAAGAAACAGAGTTGTATTCTGAAAAAATAGATGCTGAAAAAAGCTTAGAGTCTGAAATTACAGAAGGTGCACTCACAGATGCAGAAGGATTTAAAGACATCGGGAAATTCAAATCCACAGTATATTTTAATAAGTCCACCAAGGAGTTATTAAAAATCACAAACGTAGAAACAACAGATAAAACCGTCACCGAAAACTATTATTTTAAAAATAACAGGCTTAGTTATTTTGATTCCCATTCGGGAAATTCAAAACCAAAAAAAGTATATCTCTCCAATGGTAAAGTGGTTTCATCAGAAAATATAAGTTCACAAGAGCAAAAACTTTTCATAGCAAAAGCAAAACGTTTTCAAAAGGAATTTAATGAAACTCATTAATCCAGAGAGTTAATGGTTTTTTTACTTTATTAAAGTCACTATTTTATCAAAATTCCTTAATTTCGCACCTCGAAATGAATTTGGATATAATGAGTGCAAAATTTCCTGAGTATAAAGGACTTGACTTACCAAAAGTAGCAGAAGAAATTCTCAACTATTGGCAAGAAAATAACATATTTGAAAAAAGTGTTTCCACCAGAGAAAACAACCAATCGTTTGTGTTTTTTGAAGGGCCACCTTCTGCGAACGGACTTCCGGGAATTCACCATGTTATGGCGCGTGCCATTAAAGATATTTTTTGCCGTTATAAAACCCAAAAAGGTTTTCAAGTAAAACGAAAAGCTGGTTGGGACACGCACGGATTGCCCATTGAACTTGGCGTTGAGAAAGAATTAGGTATTACCAAAGAAGATATTGGCAAAACAATTTCTGTAGAAGATTACAATGCAGCATGCCGAAAAGCCGTGATGCGCTACACGGATATTTGGAATGATCTAACCGAAAAAATGGGTTATTGGGTAGATATGGAACATCCATACATTACCTACGAACCTAAATACATGGAAAGTGTTTGGTGGTTGCTGAAAGAAATTTACAATAAAAATTTATTATATAAAGGTTACACCATTCAACCGTATTCGCCAAAAGCAGGGACTGGTTTAAGCTCGCACGAATTGAACCAACCGGGAACGTATCAAGATGTTACGGATACGACGGTTGTGGCGCAGTTTAAAGCAAAGTCAGAATCACTTCCAGATTTTTTGCAAAATGAAGGTGATATTTATTTTTTAGCATGGACGACAACGCCTTGGACGTTGCCTTCAAATACAGCGTTGACTGTTGGGCCTAAAATTGAGTATGTTTTAGTTGAAACCTATAACCAGTATACAGGGCTAAAAACTAAAGTAATCATTGCAAAGTCTCTAGTCTCTAATCAATTCGATGGCAAATTTTTTCAAGTTCAAAGTGATACTTTTTTAATTAATAATCTAAGAAGTAGTGAAAATATTGAAGATTATAGAGAGGGTATACTTAGAGAGATTGAAAAAGAAAAGTCTAGATTAGCTGATAAATCTAAAGCTCAGTTTCACGAAACATTCAAGAAAAGAATAGTTTTATTAGAAGGTGATGTAAAGAAAATACAATTTACAATTATTAAAGAGGGATTTAAGGGCAAAGATTTAGTCGGCATAAAATACGAACAATTATTACCCTACACACTTCCAAACGACAATCCTGAAAATGCTTTCAGAGTGATTGCTGGAGATTTTGTAACGACTGAAGATGGTACGGGAATCGTTCACACCGCGCCAACTTTTGGAGCCGATGACGCTAAAGTTGCTAAAGAAGCCGTGCCTGAAGTGCCACCCATGATGGTTAAAGATGAAAATGGTAATTTGGTGCCTCTTGTGGATTTACAAGGAAAGTTTAGACCAGAAGTTACAGACTATGCCGGTAAATACGTAAAAAACGAATATTATAATGACGGCGAGGCTCCAGAGCGTTCGGTGGATGTTGAGATTGCCATCAAATTAAAAGAAGAAAACAAAGCCTTTAAGGTTGAAAAATATAAACACAGTTACCCAAATTGTTGGAGAACCGATAAACCGATTCTGTATTATCCGTTAGATTCTTGGTTTATTAAAGTAACGGATATAAAAGACCGGATGTTCCAACTTAATGAAACCATCAATTGGAAACCAAAAGCTACGGGGACGGGTCGTTTTGGTAATTGGCTGGCAAATGCAAACGATTGGAATTTATCGCGTTCACGCTATTGGGGTATTCCATTGCCAATTTGGAGAACCGAAGATGGAAAAGAAGAAATCTGTATCGGTTCGGTTGAAGAATTAAAAGCTGAAATGCAAAAAGCGGTTTCAGCGGGCGTGCTTTCAAAAGATATATTTGAGGATTTTGAAGTCGGGAATAATTCCGAGGAAAACTATACGAAAATCGATTTACATAAAAATATTGTCGATGGTATTGTTTTAGTATCGGCTTCAGGCAAAAAAATGTTCCGCGAAAGCGATTTAATTGATGTTTGGTTTGATTCTGGTGCAATGCCGTATGCACAATGGCATTATCCGTTTGAAAATAAGGAATTGATTGATAAAGGTAAATCCTATCCAGCGGATTTTATCGCTGAAGGTGTTGACCAAACTCGCGGTTGGTTCTACACGCTTCACGCTATTGCAACGATGGTTTTCGATTCGGTGGCTTATAAAAATGTGGTGTCAAACGGATTAGTTTTGGATAAAAACGGACAAAAAATGTCCAAACGTTTAGGAAACGCCGTGGATCCTTTTGAGACATTAAATAATTTTGGAGCTGATGCTACGCGTTGGTACATGATTTCTAACGCCAATCCTTGGGACAATTTAAAGTTCGATGTTGAAGGTATTGAAGAGGTAAAACGTAAATTTTTCGGAACGCTGTATAATACCTATTCGTTCTTTCAATTATATGCCAATTTGGATGAGTTTGATTATAGTGAATCTGATATTCCTTTAAACGAGCGACCAGAAATAGACCGTTGGATACTTTCGGAATTGCATACATTAATCAAGAAAGTAGATGAATATTATGCAGATTATGAGCCAACAAAAGCGGCACGTGCTATTTCAGATTTCACCCAAGATTATTTAAGTAATTGGTATGTACGGTTAAGTAGAAGACGTTTCTGGAAAGGCGATTACCAACAAGATAAAATTTCGGCGTACCAAACGCTTTATACATGTATGATTACCATTGCAAAACTAGGGGCACCAATAGCACCATTTTTTATGGATAGATTGTATATGGATTTAAATGCCGTTACCAAAAAAGAAAATTTTGAGAGTGTACATTTGGCAAATTTCCCTGTGTTTGATGCAACTTTTGTAGATAAAAGTTTAGAGCGTAAAATGGAAGCGGCGCAAACAATATCGTCTTTGGTATTATCGTTAAGGGCTAAGGAAAAGATAAAAGTCCGTCAGCCACTTCAAAAAATAATGATTCCTGTTAGCAGTAAACAGCAAAAAGAAGAAATTTTAGCGGTTTCAGATTTAATTAAACATGAAGTCAATATTAAAGAGATTCAACTTTTAGAAGAAGCTTCAGAAATACTTGTAAAGCATATAAAACCTAACTTTAAAACATTAGGTCCACGCTTTGGAAAAGACATGAAAGCCGTTGCAGGAGCAGTTACTAACTTTTCAGCACAAGATATTAACAAAATAGAACAAAACGGGGTTTTGAATATTGAAGTTAATGGAAAAAATATAACTTTAGCTCTTGATGATGTGGAGATTACATCGCAAGATATTGAGGGGTGGTTAGTAGCCAATGAAGGCGCGCTAACAGTAGCTTTAGATATCACTATCACAGATGAATTACGAAAAGAAGGCATAGCTAGGGAATTGGTAAATCGCATCCAGAATTTACGAAAAGATTCTGGTTTTGAAGTCACTGATCGCATTGATGTAAAGCTCCAAAAAGATGATAATATGGCACAAGCGGTCAACTCGAATTTAGAATATATAAAAACAGAAACATTAACAGAAGAACTTGAAATTATTGATCAGATAACACAAGGCATCGATATTGCCTTTGATGATGTAAACACCAAGTTGTTTATTCAAAAACACTAAAATTATGGCTATAGAAAATACAGTAAGATATTCGGATAACGATTTAGCGGAATTTAAAGTGCTTATACAAGAAAAAATAGTGAAAGCGCAGCACGATTTAGATCTTATAAAAAGCGCTTATATGAACAATCTTAGTAATGGTACCGAAGATACTTCTCCAACGTTTAAAGCGTTTGATGAAGGCAGTGAGGTAATGAGCAAAGAATCCAATTCGCAATTGGCCATCAGACAGGAAAAGTTCATTCGCGACTTAAAAAATGCATTGATTCGTATTGAAAATAAAACCTACGGAATTTGCCGTGTTACAGGAAAATTGATTGCTAAAGAACGATTGATGTTAGTGCCGCACGCTACGTTGAGTATTGAGGCAAAAAACATGCAACAATAAATTTTGCTTAAACTATATATTTGAAGCGTCTCTCCCGATAGCTATTAGGATTGAGACGTTTTTTATTTGTCATTCCTAATAAAACAGGAAATTATAAAACAGCAATTATTGGAGTAATTCAAAAATCGTAATCCGTAAATCCATTCATGTCATTAAAAAAATCCATCCTATTTATCATCATTGTTTTGCTTATAGATCAAATAAGTAAGATATATGTAAAAACGCATTTTCAACTGCAAGATAGTATTGAGATATTTAGTTGGTTTAAAATCTTTTTTATTGAAAATGAAGGCATGGCTTGGGGTACCAGAATTAGCGATTTTGTACCGTTTATAAATGATAGATCTGCAAAAACAGCCTTAACATTATTTAGAATTGTTGCCATTTTTGGTATTGGGTATTGGTTGTATGATGCTACAAGAAACAAAGCCTCAAAAGTTTTAATATGGGCCATTGCATTAATATTTGCAGGAGCATTAGGTAATATTATCGATTCTGTTTTTTATGGCGTGTTATTTAATGACAGTTATTTAGAAGTTGCCACATTTTTACCTGAAGGAGGCGGTTACGACACATTATTACATGGTAAAGTGGTAGATATGCTTTACTTTCCTTTATACAAAGGCTACTTACCCGAATGGCTACCATTGTATGGTGGCAAATTCTTCACATTTTTTGAACCCGTTTTCAATATTGCCGACATGGCGATAAGTACTGGGTTTATCATGCTTATTGTTTTTAATAGGAAGGCTTTTCCTAAGAGATAATAATTATTTCTTTTTTACAATACGATAATCAGCATATTAAATTTTGCTGAATTGGTTGTGCACTTTCTCTATGTAAAGAGAAAATAAGTATAGAAAATTTTATGTTTTTTTAGCTATCTTAGTTTTAAATCAAATATAAATTACAACATGAATACAAAATTTGAAGGAGGCATTAACATAGCCGTTAAAATTCCGAAGAATAAGTATGAGCAAACAGTGGCTTTTTATCGAGATATTCTTAAACTTGATGTTGAAGAAGTTAAGATTACCAATCCAACAGTTTCAAGAACGCACAAGGTTAAATTTGGAAATAACATTATGTGGTTAGATTGTGTTGATAATTACACACATTCTGAAACATGGTTGGAACTAAATGTTGAAGATGTTGAAAATGCCACAAATTATCTAAAGTCTGAGGGAATAAATACGTGTGACGAATTTGAAGAACTGCCAGATAATATGCACTGGATAACTGACCCAGTTGGCACTGTTTTTATTGTGAAGAACAGAGACTAAATAATAACGAATAGCAATATCTTATAGATGATCTATATATAATACAAATTCATGCAAATCAAAACATGGGAAAGAAATTAGATGTCATCACACCCGAACTAAAAGAATTTATTGAAAACCAAAAATTATTTTTTGTGGGAACTGCTGCCGATGATGGCAGAGTAAATGTATCTCCAAAAGGCACAGACTCGTTTAGGGTTATTAATGAGAATAAAATTGTTTGGTTGAATTTAACCGGAAGTGGCAATGAAACCGCTGCACATTTACTAAAGAATAGCAGAATGACCATTATGTTTTGTGCTTTTGAAGGCAAACCTATGATTTTAAGACTTTACGGAAACGCTAAGATTTATCATAAAAGAGATAGCGGTTTTCACGAATATTCAGATTTATTCGCAGAAAATGTTGGGGCGAGGCAAATCATAGAAATGGACGTGGACTTGGTTCAAACATCCTGTGGTTTTGCAGTGCCGTTTATGGATTTCAAGGAAGAGCGAACCACTTTAAATGCTTGGGCAGAAAAGCAAGGTGAAGATAACATTAAAGCCTATTGGAAAGAAAAAAATACCGTAAGCATTGATGGGTTTGAGACTAAGATTCTTGAGAATTAAAGCAAAATTTTTAAAAATCGCTGTTCTATTCATTTTATAATCAGGATAATGTATAAATTATTTTAATAATTTAATAATAACTTATTAAAATTCAAAAAATGGAATTAAGTAAGAACCAAACGGATAATGTAATAAGATTAATAAAATTTCATATTGAAGAAAAAGGTAATTGTAGGGTTGGATGGGCTCCTAGAGAAAATGCTGGAGTGGAATTTGAAAAATCAATTCATAATATTGAGAAAATTGCAAACAAAATAATAGAGTCTGGTCGATATTTAAAAGAAGATTCAAAGCAATGCATTGGTGACGTTAATATTAGAAAAAATCCTGATTTTAAATTGAGAAAGTTTAATAAACAGACGGTAGTAATTAATATATTAATTTCAGTAATTAATCTTGGGATTTTGATTTATTCACTTTTAAATAATTCATCTGATTAATAAAAGAAATTGAACCTTTAAGTAGATATATCTAAAAAAATCAGTTAAATTTTAACTTTTTGAAAATTTTCAGAAAAATAAATCTAAACTTTGTTCGCAGTGATAAAACTTATTCAAAAACTATAAATCCGCTCAGGCGTGATGCAATAATCTAGCTTAACGTCATTTTCAAAAACATCATCAATGCTATCTTCAGCTTCAAAAAAGGAGAGTCCTATTTTAATGGTTTCTGGTTTACATTCACTTAAAAAAACATCATAAAAACCTTTGCCGTAACCCGCACGATGGCCTTTTTTATCAAAAGCCAATAAAGGCACGAAAACCACTTCAATTTTATTATTGGTAATTTCTATACCATCAACAGGTTCGGGAATATTGTATTTATTTTTTTTAATGACGGTGCTATCTGTTAGTAAATAATGAGTCATTAATGTGGTTTCAAAATCACTTTTTGAGAGTACAATATGTTTGTCTTTTCCTGAGAGAATGTTCAAAATATAATCGGTATTGACTTCTTTTTGTTCTTCAATCGTTAAAAAAAGATGGTAAAAAGAAGCATCCCAAATATTTAGTTTTAGAAGGTTGTTGGAAATAGACAAACTTAAATCTTCAATATTTTCAGGAGATAATTCGTCACGAAGGTATTTGTATTTTTTACGTAATTGAGATTTTAACATGGTATGATATTAGCGTTTAAGTTTGGTGCTAATATGGAATAAAGCATCACCTTGATAAACAATAGGTGATTCGTTCACATTAATAATATAACCAGCATTATTGGCTTTTACAAAGTGATTGAACTTCCCAAAAGGATCTGTAATAGTGCCAAGTATGTCTTTTTTGGCCACTTTAACTCCCACTTTTATAGAAGATTTAAACATACCTGAATATTTGGCGCGTTTCCAAGTGCTTTCGGTTATATAAATAGATTCGTTAGATGGTTTTGCAACCGTAAAAGCGGATTTTAGCATGCCGAAATGTTGCAAAATGCGTTTAGCGCCTTTAATGCCAGAAGCGGTCACGGTTTCGTCTATGTGAAATGATTTACCACCTTCAAAAAGCAACATGGGCTTGCCTAATTTATGACAGGTATTTCTAAATGATTTATTTAAGTTTTTAGAATATAAAACAAAGGGGGCTCCAAACACTTTTGCCAAATCGTTAAGTTCTTTATTTTCCTTAACAAAGCGGAGATGAGGAGCGTTAAATCTGCCTGCACTTCCTGTATGGTAATCTATAATTAAATCGACATGCGGAATGATTGAATGAACTAATTTGTAAGCAACCCTGCTTGCCAACGAGCCATTTTTAGAACCAGGAAACACACGGTTTAAATCCCTGCCATCTGGGAATTCACGATTTAAATTGATAAAGCCAAAAATATTAATGACAGGAATACAAATAATGGTGCCACACTTTGGTTTATTAATGCCAGAAGCAATAAGTTGACGGACAATTTCAACACCATTTACCTCATCACCATGAATACCAGCCGTAAATAAAACAGTAGGCCCCGGGATTTTAGAACGCTCCACAATAATAGGAACATCAACCGTTGAAGTGGTGTGGAGTTTAACTAAATCTAAACTTATCTCCTTGCTTTCGCCGGGTAAAATAGTAGCTCCTAGAATATGTAAAATGTCGTTTTTGGCAGTAATCATCTATAATAATGTCATTCTATTTTTTTCTATATGTGTAATAATATTTTCAGCAATATTTTTTCCTGTAGCACCTTCAATACCTTCTAAACCTGGGGTAGAATTTACTTCTAATAATAAAGGACCTCTAGCGGATTGTAACATATCAACTCCACAAACGGGGAGCTTTAAAACTTTAGCCGCATTCATTGCCAAAGTTAATTCCTGTTCGTTTAATGTAATGACTTCGGCAGTCCCACCTCGGTGTAAATTAGAACGAAATTCACCTTCTTTACCTTGTCGTTTCATAGCACCCACAACTTGACCGTCAATAATAAGCGCTCTAATATCAGCACCTTTGGCTTCTTTTATAAACTCTTGAACAATCACGCGAGCTTCCAATCCGTTGAAGGCTTCCAAAACAGATTCCGCAGCATTTTTTGTTTCCGCCAACACCACACCCAAACCTTGAGTGCCTTCTAAAAGTTTAATAATTACAGGAACGCCGCCAACGTGTTCAATAACTTCTTCCACATCGCGAGAATAATTGGTAAATACCGTTTTTGGCATACCAATACCGGCTTTGCTTAAACGTTGTAAGCTTCGCAATTTATCACGGGAACGTAAAATAGCATCAGAGGTAGCGATAACAAAAACGTTCATCATCTCAAATTGCCTTACAACAGCACAGCCATAAAAAGTAATGGACGCACCAATTCTAGGAATTACGGCATCTACATAATCTAGATATCGGTCTTTATAATAAATGGTTGGTTTTTCCTTTTCTATAATGATATCGCACTTTAAAGGGTCGATAACTTCCATTTTATGACCTCTTTTTACGCCTTCTTCAATAAGCCTTTCGGTTGAGTATAGACTGGAATTTCTGGATAGAATAACTATATTCATTTTGTTTTTAAATTAAAAGACAGGTTTTCTTTGTCTACATCAACCATAAATTTGCGTTTTAAAAATTGCCTGCCAATAAGCACAGGGAATTTCATGTCATTGCGCGTGCTTAAAGTTAAGTTAATCTTATATGTTTTACCAAAAAATATAACTTCAGATTTTATTTTATATCTATTTTCCTTAAAACCGTTACTGCTTTTCACATTGGTTTTAGAAAAGGTTTCAAAAATGATTTCCTTTCCGCTAAAATTGGCATGGCCCTCACTGTAAAAAGTGCATTTTAGGGTATTATTTTCTTCAACAATATCAGAACAATGAATGGCAGAAGTGTAAGCTCCAGTATCAATTTTTACATCGATATTGAATAAATCCAAATCAGGGAAGTCTACTTTATCTACTCTGCCAATAATTTTTTTCTTCATGTTCAAAATCATTTAAAAAAGTTTGCGAAGGTAGCGAATTAGCAAAACGGAAAACGATTTTTATAAAAAAGTTTAACGTTTTAATGTATGGGGAAGTTAACAATAAAAAATTAAAATAATTACCTTTGAGTGATGAGTCATTCTCCTTTAGAAATACAACTTATAACCCTTCCAGAACAACCCGGAGTGTATCAATATTTTGATGCTGATGGGACTATTATTTATGTTGGAAAAGCCAAAAACCTAAAGAAGCGCGTTAGTTCTTATTTTAATAAAATTCACGACAACGGTAAAACCCGTGTGTTAGTAAAAAAAATTGCAACCATTAAACACATTGTTGTGGAAACGGAAACCGATGCCTTGTTGTTGGAGAATAACCTAATTAAAAAGCATCAGCCGCGTTATAACGTGCTATTAAAAGACGATAAATCGTATCCTTGGATTTGTATAAAAAACGAACGGTTCCCCAGAGTGTTTTCAACTCGTAGGGTGATTAAAGATGGCAGCGAATATTTTGGACCATACACTAGTATGAAAACTGTTTCGACATTATTGGATTTAATAAAAGGCATTTATTATTTACGGACGTGTAATTATCATTTATCCGAGGAAAAAATAGATGCCAGAAAGTATAAAGTATGTTTAGAATACCATTTGGGAAATTGCAAAGGCCCTTGTGAAGGCTTGGAAACGGAAGCTGAATACAACCAAAACATCAAAGCGATTAAAGAAATTTTAAAAGGAAATTTTAAAGATTCGCTATCACAATTCAAATCCCAAATGAAACAATATTCTGCAAACATGCAGTTTGAGGAGGCACAAAAAATAAAGGAAAAAATTGAAGTGCTTGAAAATTATCAGGCAAAATCGACCATTGTTAACCCTAAAATAAGCAATGTAGACGTGTTTTCTATTGTGAGCGATGAAACCTATGGTTATGTGAACTTTTTGCAATTATCTTATGGTTCCATCATTCGTTCGCATACGCTGGAGATTAAAAAGAAATTGGATGAAACCGATTTGGAATTGTTGGAACTTGCCATTATTGAAATTCGGCAACGTTTCCATTCAAAATCCAAAGAAATTTACGTGCCTTTTAAAGTAGACTTGGGTGAAGATGTGAAAGTGACCGTTCCACAATTAGGCGATAAAAAGCATATTTTGGATTTATCTGTCCGTAATGCAAAATATTACAGAATGGAGCGGTTCAAACAAGATAAAATTGTAGACCCAGACAGACATGCCAATAGAATTATGGCACAAATGAAAGCCGATTTAAGATTGCATGAAGAACCCAGACATATTGAATGTTTTGATAATTCCAATATTCAAGGCACAAATCCTGTTGCTGCTTGCGTCGTTTTTAAAAATGGGAAACCAAGTAAAAAAGATTATAGGCATTTCAATATAAAAACAGTGGAAGGGCCAGATGATTTTGCCTCGATGGAAGAAGTCGTTTACCGCCGCTACAAACGTATGTTGGATGAAGAGCAACCTTTGCCTCAATTAATAATTATTGACGGTGGAAAAGGACAATTATCTTCCGCATTAAAAAGTTTGGAAGCACTTAATTTAAGAGGAAAAATAGCCATTATAGGAATCGCGAAACGTTTGGAAGAATTATTCTATCCAAATGATCCAATTCCGCTATATTTAGATAAAAAAAGTGAAACTTTAAAAATCATTCAACAATTAAGAAACGAAGCACATCGATTTGGCATAGAACATCATAGAAATAAACGCAGTAAAACTGCGTTGAATACAGAATTGGAAACCATTATTGGAGTGGGAGACAAAACGGTGGTCGATTTATTAAAGCATTTTAAATCCGCCAAACGTATTTCCAATGCCAAGTTGGATGAATTGGAGCAAGTTGTTGGTGTGGCCAGAGCAGAAAAAGTATATAATTATTACCATAATAAATGAAATATGCAATCTTAACCATTTTAGTTTTTTTTGGCTGTTTTCAAGGGTTTTCCCAAGAAACAGAAAAGAAAGATATTAAAGTCGGTTTGGTGTTAAGTGGCGGTGGGGCCAAAGGACTAGCGCATATTGGAGTTCTTAAAATCATTGATAGTTTAGGTGTTAAAATTGATTATATAGCAGGCACGAGTATGGGTGCTATTATTGGTTCTCTATATGCTTCGGGGTATTCTGGAAAACAAATCGATTCTATTTTTAAGTCGGTAGATTTTGATGATATTTTGAATGATAATTTACCAAGAGCAGCAAAAACTTTTTATGAGCGTGACAATAATGAAAAGTATGCTTTCACATTACCTTTTAATAACTTCAAAATTAAATTGCCATCGGCACTTTCTAGAGGCCAAAACACTTACGGATTGCTTTCAAGATTAACAATGCATACTAACACCGTTAATAATTTTGGTGAATTGCCCATTCCATTTTTCTGTATAGCAACAAATATAGAAACAGGAAAAGCTGTGATACTAGATAAGGGTAATTTATCACAAGCTGTTATGGCGAGTAGTGCATTACCTTCACTATTTCAACCTGTTATTATTGGCGATCAAGTGTTGATTGATGGTGGGGTTGTAAATAATTATCCTATAGACCAATTGAGGGAAAAAGGTATGGATATCATTATAGGTGTTGATGTTCAAGATGGTTTGATGTCTCGAGAAAAACTCACTTCTGCTCCCGATATTCTGCTGCAAATTAATAATTTCAGGACTATAAACGATATGAAACTTAAGGTAGATAAAACAGATATTTATATTAAACCGGATATAGCAAATTTTTCTGTGGTGTCTTTCAGTGAGCTAAAGAATATTGTGGAAACAGGGAAAGTCGCCACGCTTAATCAAGCAGAAGCGTTGAATAATATTTCTAAAAATCAACTAAAAATTAAAAAAAGTACAATTATAAAAACAGTTGACAGTCTTAAAATCAATACTATTAATTTATCCGGGGAAAGAGATTATACCAGATCGTATGTCTTAGGAAAATTAAAATTAAAAACAAACGAAAAGATAAGTTATGCAGATTTTAATGAAGGTGTGAACAACTTAATTGCGACCAATAATTTTAATAGTTTTCTGTATGAACTAAAGCCTTCGGACGGGATTGACGGCTTCGATTTAAACGCGACTTTAAAAGAAAGCAGTGAAACAACTTTTTTAAAATTGGGAGTTCATTATGACGATTTATATAAAAGTTCGGCGCTAATAAATCTTACCAAAAAGAGGTTATTAACAAAAAATGATTTGGCTTCATTTGATTTTATTCTTGGCGATAATGTAAGATATAATTTTGATTATTATATAGACAATGGCTTTTATTGGAGTGTTGGATTGAATTCTAGATTCGATACTTTCAACCATAGTGTAGCGGCAGAGACTATTTTAACTCCTGATCAATTGAGTTTAATTAATGTAAATAAGTTAGCAATACAAGTCAGCGATTTTACTAATCAGTTATATTTACAAACACTTTTCAGAAAAGACCTATCCCTAACATTAGGAGGGGAATATAAGCACTTAAGAATTACCTCAGAAACTATTTTAGACAATAACAATGATGAAAAATCTGTGTTTGAAAGAGGTGATTATATAAGTGTGTTCGGTAAATTAAGATTCGATACTTACGATAATAAATACTTTCCTAAAAATGGCGTGTTATTCAATGCAAATTTACATACTTATTTGCATGCATCTGAATTCAGAAATGATTTCTCTAGTTTTTCAATAGCAAAAGCGACATTTGGATATTCACAATCATTTTCCAAAAAATTCTCAGCAAATATTACATCAGACGCAGGTTTTAGGATAGGACAAGACACAAATTCATATCTAAATTTTGTGTTAGGAGGTTATGGAGGCCATTTAATAAACAATTACACGCCATTTTATGGATATGATTTTCTTTCCATTTCTGGCAATAGTTTTATAAAATCTACACTGACATTGGATTATGAAATTTTCAAGAAAAATCATTTAAATTTTGCTGTAAATATTGCAAATGTTGAAGATGATCTTTTTGAGAGTACACAATGGTTTTCAAAAATAGATTATACAGGTTATGCTCTAGGATATGGCTTAGAAACATTTATTGGCCCCATAGAAGTAAAATATTCTTGGTCTCCCGAAACCAAAAAAAGCGTTTGGTTTTTCAATTTAGGGTTTTGGTTTTAATATCTCAACGTATTGTTTTCTGCTTTCCAACTAGTGAATAAGATACTTGATAGTTATTATTTAACATTAATTTGTTGTTATAATAAGAAAACACTGCCAATTAATTTTGACTGTATTTTTTTGTTTTAATACTTTTGGAACAGTAATTGTAATTTCATACTTAAACAATAAAATAATAAAAGAAAGAGTTACATTTAACTATTATGAAAATGAAAAAATATCTACTTATAATATGTGTGTTGGCCATGCAGGTATCTTTTGCCCAAGAATCTGCATTCGATAC
>Ga0307414_10000743_pt1 | contig 16713 bp, 18 predicted proteins | sample DK1Ometagenome_FD_203804 | JGI IMG/M metagenome (GOLD analysis project Ga0307414, IMG submission 203804) | Maize rhizosphere microbial communities from greenhouse at UC Davis, California, United States - DK15-O-3 | ecosystem: Host-associated > Plants > Roots > Rhizosphere > Soil | place: USA... | reverse complement strand
GCTATATCGTCCATCCTGTCCGGGTCATGAAGCTTTGCCAGAGGGTGACCGATTCCCTCCCGGTACTGGCCAGCGCACTTTTACACGACGTACTGGAAGATACCGCTACCAGTGAAGCTGAAATCCTTGAATTTCTGACCCCGCTAATGGGAACACAAGAAGCCGAAAAAACCCTTAAACTCGTTATCGAGCTGACCGATGTATATGTAACCGATAACTATCCCAGACTGAACCGGAGAGCACGAAAAACCAAAGAAGCACAGCGCATGAGCGAAGTGAGCCCTCAGGCGCAAACGGTCAAGTATGCCGACATCCTGGACAACAGCATCGAAATCGCCACCCAGGACACCCCATTTGCACCTGTTTATTTAAAAGAAAGCCGGTCACTGATCAAGGTCATGACCAGGGGCAATCCCAGCCTGAGAACAGAGGCACTGGCGGTTATTGAAAAAGCACTAAAAAGCCTGCATCACACCGGCCAATAAAAACCAGGATCTGCGCCAAATTCAATTTTCCTGAACCATTAGCCCCCAGCATTGTTATCCTTTAGAAATTAAACTCAACGATTATGACAGACCCTAAAGAAAAAGACGAGCAGGCACAAGACCCCAGCGAGCAAACAAAGAAACCGCAATCAAACGACACCAAAAACACCAACTGGGACAAACACCAGCAAATAGACGAGGAAGGCAATGAAGTCGGTCCGGATGACATCAAATAAAACAATATGAAAAACATTCTAATGGTCCTGAGCTCGCACAGCGAGATGGAAAATACCGACAGCAAAACCGGAGTATGGCTCGGCGAATTCACCGATCCCTACTATGAATTTATAGATGCAGGATACACCATCACCCTGACCAGCCCCAAAGGCGGCAGACCACCGGTTGACCCCATGAGCGAACTCACTGAAAACATCACCGGTTCCAACCGCAGGTTTCAGGACGATGAGCAGGCAAAAGCCGATTTCAGTCAAACCACCGTACTGGACCAGATCAAACACACCGGGTTTGATGCTGTATTTTATCCCGGCGGACATGGCCCCATCTGGGATCTTGCGACCAACAACAACAGCGGGATTCTGATCCATGACTTTCTGGACGCAGGGAAACCAGTAGCAGCAGTATGTCACGGCCCCGCCGCATTGATCAATGCAGAACAGCAAAGACCCGGCTTTTTAAAAGGAAAGGTCCTCTCCGCCTTCAGCAACACCGAAGAAACCCTGGTCGGACGCAGCCACAACGTCCCTTACCTGCTCCAAACCAAACTGGAAGAACTGGGCGCAAAAGTAAAAACAGCCCTGGTACCCTTTCTCCCTCATGTCGAAACAGACGGCCTGCTGATCACCGGGCAAAACCCCCTTTCAGCAGGACCCGCCGCAAAAGCCCTGATCGAACTCCTGGAATCCAGAACCGTCAAAGACATCGATCCCCTCGACTAGCACCAACAATGGCAGGAAAAAGCAGAAAACTACCTGGACCAGAAACCAGAGGACCCCAAACCCTAGAAAATAAAAAGCTGAAACATCAAAAAACGCAACGACCGCTTTCCAAAAACGCTGTTTCTTCAAATTTCATCACTCAAAATCATTAAAGCCCGCGCTTCATTCCATATCTTCGCCTCATGAGTAAGGGATACATCACAGCAGAAGACTACCAGGCAGCATTTCACGGAATTGAATTACCAGAGGGACCCATTGAATTAGTAAAAGGCTCCACCATTCCAGATGTGCATATATTTCTGGATAAACAAATAACAATCCTTCGCACAGGAACGCACGAACGGATTAAAGAACCGGTAAGATGGAGATTAGACAGACTGCTGGAGATCATTGAAGAAATGAAACAGCCTTAAGTCCCCTGTCATTCCATCCATCCCGCATCACGCAATCTGTCCAATACTGCCTCAGCATCATCGAGACCGTAACGATCCTGGTCACACTTTTCTCAGTTGGCTGCCTCCAAAGCACTACCCATTTACCCCTAATACCGGTAATAGCCATTAACATAAATATGAATACCATTCAAGCTGCCCTGACTAATCACAGCCACCCTACCCTGGTCACCATAAGCAGCTTTAAACTTTATCCCCTTCATCCCTCAAGACCGAATATTGAGTAACAGGATGTGTCGTTTTAATCCTCTGGAATAACCTACCGGAATCGTTACGATGATAATTAGCGATTCCCCAGGCTAAATATTGCGTTATCATCTCCTGGAACACACCCGTTTGCTGGTAACAATACCATTCCTCAACATAAAACACATAAGTGAACAGTTGATGCCCTTTATAACCCCTGATGGACAAGTAAGTATTGATATCTCCTGCATCACAGTAATCCACTCGGTCATAAAAACTCAAAAGATGCTTTATTATCGCATTCCGCAGCGAACGATATTCAGCAACATTAATCACATACTTTTCTTCTGGATTTACACTGGTATTAATTACAAGATTGCCATCCCCAGGCAATTCATTAACAGGTGATGAGGGTTTGAAATAGTACTTTTCATCTAATATTGGTGTATCCATAACTATAAAAATTGGACCACAAAATTACTAATATTTTTAGCAAAAAACATAAAATAAACAGAAGGAATATCCGGAAAATTAATTGGCATGGAACCGAATATCCTAACCGGATTTATTTTAAATCCGGACTGGCAGCGATCCGACCTCTCCATTTTCTAAGGTTCAATCATCTTCTATACAATGAGATTCTCAAGCATTCAAATATTAATTTCAACCTGCGATAGAATAAGCAGAAATATTTCCGATTTAATGTTGAAGGAAAAACATCTTAAACAATTGGGCGTTGAAATAATGGCTGTAATTGATCCAGCAGAGGACTATAGAAATAAACTGATAAATGAACAGGAAATAGATCACAATCAATGGGCACCAAGAAGGAAATGGTGTTTCAGTATAACCCTCAGCCATTTGCTTAGCTTTCTAATTCCGAACGCAACTATTAAATTCTTATAAAGGAGTTGCATAACAACAACTCCCTTTCTATTGCAACACCTTCACTTGGTTAATGATTCGAGGGTTGTTAAATTAATGGCGATGAAATGCAGCTCCCACTCTCTTTCACTACAACAACCTTTCGTCTCAAATTTGAATTAGCTTATAGAGATAAGCTTGAATTTATATAAGGAGCAGAGTCAAACAAAAAGTCAAAAAGAGAATAATCTCTTTTAGGATCGGAATGATCCTGGCCATATGGAACACCATTCGTTTTTATCGAAAATAAAATCTTAGGATCTACGAATTGATATGTTGGAAAGCATTCAGTCACAATTTCTTTTATCCGTCTTACTGATTCGGTTTGCAAATTTTGTGAAATCACAACTGTAAAATGTGGGTGTCCAAAACTATTCGTGACTGATGTATGTTTAATTATTTCCTCTAAAAAGAAAGTGTAGCAGTTGGTCAAAAGTGATATTTTCAAACTCAACCTCTGCACCTTTTCAAATTCGGGAAATTCAACCTTGCCAATTTCTATTGCAACCGAATAGCTTGGGAAGTTCCTGTGAACATCAAAATATAACGGCAATCCCGTGAATAAATTCTTTAATTCAATCTCCAACCTCAATAATTCTTCAGGTATGGTATTTTCTATCACCTGTTTGATTTTGCGATCCACAATGGTTTTCAATTCCTGATAGCCATCAAATTGTTCATTAATAAATTCAAATCCCAATGGGTAGAATCTGTGGACCGCTCTGATTAGATTGCTAATCAAATCCGAATTTTCAGGTATTATCGTTATATTTTGATTCATGGTTTAAAATTTAACAACATCGTTGCCCTGGATTTACTTGTCGTTCATTGAAATACAAATCTCAGTCCTTGTCCGGCACATAATCAAAGGGCAATTGATCTGCAATACGTAAGGTGGCCCAGTAACCCTCATGTAATACGGCTTGCGGATTTGCCAGGTTTCCGTGAATATCCACAAAAGTTTCCGGAGTCAACATCGTTAGAATAGACGTTACGTTTTTTTTCTTCTTGTAAGTCACAAATAAGGAATTGTTGAAAGAAAGTTTGTAGTTGCCGTTGAGATTAGTCGTCACAACACTATCGTAAGGTAACTCTTCAGGATAAAGCCGATCATACCCCATTTTTCTGCCGCCTATTAAACTGCCTGCTCCTGAAAGAACAGTTGTATCTTTGGCGAAATAATCCTTTCCATTCCATTGCATAGTGACAATGGAATCAGTTGATTTAAATTCGTTTTCCTCGGATTTCCGCAAATTAGTTTTGACTAATTTTTTCATCACAAAGCCCTCTTCTTTTGACGTTTTATTTACCAGCGAGCGTATAAAATGGATTGAAGAACCCAAATATGCTTTCTCCCGGTTGGATTTCCATTTCTTTTGTTCTTTGCTATTTGCAGCGGTCATTTCCTCAAAACGGGTATAACCAGAATACGAGGTCCGGCCGGCATAGTGAACAAAAGAATTTAACTCATAATATATCCTATATCCCAGCGCCTGATTTTCAATAATTAATGGTTTTGCTGCCTCTGCAGTTAAAACATAAGAAGTGTCATTATGATCAAAAGACAGTGTTTTTGGGTTTTTGATTATGCAGTACTGTCCCTCTTTTCCCAAAAAAAACATTTTAAAAAGCAGAAAATATTCCTGCCAATTTGGATTTGCTGTTATAGCCACTTCATCAAGTAACTTCACACTTGGTGTAAGCTCAACGACTAAATTGGGAGTATCTTTTTCGCTCAAGTCAACGAACGCCGAATTATAGCCAACATAGGATATAATTAACTTATAATTTCCAGATGGAATGTTTTTTAGCACAAAGTTTCCACTATCGGAACTAATCGTAGCTTTAGTGGTATGGTCAAGATATATCGTCGCCCCGGCAAGGGGCTGTTTACTCTGAGCATCAATTACCATTCCTGTTATTTGAATTGCAGATTGCCGAGCAAAAACCAAGGCCCAGTTCAAAGAGATAAACAGGGTTATCAAAAATATTCTTGGAGAAAGATGTAGAAATAACATTACCTAAGAGCTTAATCATCACCAATATACATATTAACTTTATAAATATTATACTTGTAAAAGTTTAGACATCACTAATTACGCTATCTCTCAAATTATGCTTAAAAAATATCTTTTTTTAGTATTGGTATATCTTCTTGCACCTTTTGTTTCTCCGGCCCAGCTCAAAGTTGGCGACAAAGCTCCAGAACTAGTTATTACCAACTGGATCAAGAATATCCCCAAGTCTACTGATTTAAAAGGCAAATTTGTTATTATAGATTTTTGGGCCACCTGGTGTGCTCCCTGTCTGGAATCGATGCCGCATATGAATAATCTGATAAATAAAAACAAATCCCGATCTAATCTAGTATTTCTGGCCATGACAGATGAAAAAGTTGATAAGGTAAACTGGTTATTAAAAAGAATACCGTTCTCTGCAGCAGTTGTCGCCGATACTACGCGCCAAACCAGTGAAAATTACTCGGTTAGTTCCATTCCTTTTTGTGTGGTAATTGATGATAAAAATATAATCCGGTGGACCGGGCACTCGGCAGACCTTACCAACGAAACAATCGATAAGATTATGGAAGGAGAGATCGTCAGCCTTGTCGAAAAAGACAAATCATCCTTACCTGACGAAACAAAAACTATGTACAATGCTTTATACGATCGGTATGCTAGATATTTTGACGACGAGGATCTTAAGGAATATTTCAGCATGGGGCCTATAATTCCTGAAAAATTTGGAGCAGAGTATCTTCGCGGAGGCGACAAAAGATATCCGTACAAAGGATTCGTTGTAGGAGACAAACTTGGGCGGCGTCTATCTTTATTTTTGGATGTTGCAGAAAATCAAATACTATTGCCTGATAATTTATCCAGCTCTTGTATTTCATACTGTTATAAAAGCCAGGCAAAAAATAAAAAGGAACAAGTGATGGACACCATACTACACAGCTTACATTTAAAATATAGCATATCTGACAGTTTAATGGATGTAATCCAAATGGAGGTTGCAGATAAGGAGACATTGAAGAGATTTCTTGCTGATTCTATAGCTCGCGTGGGTCGTTCCAGCTCTTCGGACACCTATGCCGCAATTGACTATGATGATTTCTCAAAATTAACAAGAGCGATTGAGGAGAAGTTTCAAAAAGTAGTTGTAATGAAATCAGATAGCATTTGGAATCGAAAAATGTCCCTGACTATAAAAATTGATAACATCCAAAATTTAACATCCTCACTCAAACCATACGGCATTAAAACTACAATGGTCAAAAAGAAACTACCAGTATATCGATTTTTGCGAAGGAGCTGAGCCGGAACCGGCTTTTTAAGTCAACTATTTTAAAATAACCAAATTAATGTCGCTTAGAATAAATCTATTTTTAATCTTATGATTTCACAGAAAATAGATAAATTAAAGTCTAATCAGAATATTTATTTACCTGTTTTGTCTGATTTTACCTGTTATCAAGACAGTGTATTTTGGAGTCTTGAACCGCGAATACGAATGTTGCTCAGTTTCTTCCTTTTTTCTTGACAAACTCAGTGACTGAGTTTTGACTTAAGAATGGAATAACGCCCAACAAATAGGTAAATATCAAGCAATTGAAACTCTAACATAAGGAATGCAGGAGTCGAACCGCTGACCTCTTGCCTGCCAGGCAAGCGAGCTAAACGCCCAGCTGAGCCTTCAAAGCCTCTTTTCCTGCCTTTATTTCAATGTGCACGAATAAGTGCACGGTACCTAACGGGTTAATAAATCTGTTAATTGTTACAATGTAATAAATCGACCGCTTATATCAAGGTCTTGTATTAATTATAACACTCAAACCAAGCTTTCAACACAATTAAGCAAAGGCAGGAACGGAATAAATGGGCTGTGTGATGTCATGTGAGCGTTTATGCCGTAGTTCCTTTAAGCGTATTGTGGTGACAAGCTTAACTTTGTGTAATGATTAATAAATGTTAGCTGAAAATCATCTTAATCAGCGCCACTAGTAATACTACACCTATTATTACAGACCCACCTACCATCATCGCAACTCCTGCAACAAACATTATCTCTCCAAGTGGCGGTTTGACTGAAGAGTATGCTATGCCTGACAAAATGGCTCCAACCAATGCGATTCCAAATGCAATTAGTACGATATAAGTTTTTCTCATACTCTAAAGATAACTGTTTGCTGCCATCCTTGTATAGCCACTTTTGTTCTAGAATCTCTTATTCAGGGGAGTGTACAAGTTTTGGATATGGACTGACCTACACTTTTTCTATAATCTATTGCTGGGAGTACGTACCGATTTCGGATGCATCCAACCTACCACCCATTAATCTATAACCTTGGATATTCGCCTCAACTCTTCAGTACTATAATGCCTAAAATAATCGCTCCGACAAACAACATGATCAATCCCCCAACAAACAAGGTTGTATTAGCTGGATGAGGCATGCTTGTTGTAAATCCTATTCCCGTACAAAGTACACCTCCAACCATTAGGGTAATACCAAGTAACTTAAACGCATTTCTCATAGTTGGGGTTATATCCACAAATATATTAATAATCTATTATTAAGAAGACGAGTTCAAGTTTTGGATATTGGACGGTGGCGTTGTTGAGGGAGTAGTCCACCCTTATGCTATATAAGGTAAATAGTTACTCTTATCAGTCGGAAACTGTACCTTTTAAACGAACAGGAACTATTGTACACGTACCTTCAGCTCTAAAATAGAAAGGGCACATACTCTTACAGCATCCGGTTATCGCGCTTACTACTTTTTAACGGTACAGACTAACAATAATCATCAATCCCATCTCCTCCCGTCCACTCTAAACCTTGCGCTAAGCAGTATTGCTTTTCTGCTCCTTTCTCTTCGAAGAAAGTGCCTTTGCTAGTATGCACGAACATACCATCTTCAAATGTAACCTCTGCAAGTGCCCAACCTTTCATTCCTTCTTCATTATGCGTCATAACGTATATCGATTGCCCATCATTTATCACTACGCTCTTGTAGACAACCGACGAGTACAAATCATTAACACAAAACACAGCATCTTCGGTTAGCCTTTGACTATAAGCTCGTATTGGTTCACCTGTATATTCTTGCGGACAACATGGAAATTCAGATGGTTTCTGCCACTTACGTTGCAAAGCGTTAGGAGTAATTGCTTGAACTAACACAGGAAGCTGTTCCATTGGTTCGTATTTGGTATTACGATTAAACAACCACCCTTCTAAAGAGCCGCCAGAAGGAAGATTATCACTTTTCGCCCAAGCTAACAACCGCTCCCTACTCATATCTGCTTCTTGTTTGCTTACAGTACACATCCAATCATATTTAGGGTCTGGGAATAGTCCCTTGAACTTTGAAGGCTCAGCAAGGAATGCTTCGACACTTCCGCATATTATCGCTAATCTTTTCGCAGTTATGGGATTGAGTAATATGTTTTCTAACCTTGTAACCCATCTAAGATTCTCAGGTCTGTTGTTCTGCCTATTAGTATCTATGTGGTCTACTACATGCTCTTTAGTTGGGGCTTCGCCGTGAAATGCGGTTGCAACTATTCTATGAACCGTAGCAGATGCAACCTCTAGATAACCACTATTAAAATTTAGATTACCATGCGTCCATTGGTTATCATACTTACGTGCTCGTCCACCAAGCTTAGAATGGCGGTATACCATGCCGTTATCTCTTACTGAGTAAAGTTCTTCTTTGTAGGTACAGCGTATATCGTCTTTTAAATCAAATAGGTTCATTACAAATCAATCGTTATTAGTCGCATTGTTAATCTTTATAGTGATTATCTCCTGAATCTAGAGGGTTTTCACACTCCTGAACAATTATTATATCGGCTTTGAACGCCATAAGAGGCTCAAACTTCTTTCTGAATGCTCCGTTGCAGTTCCAAGTAATAATTCTCATACGTTAATTTGGTCTAAATGACTTACGTCTCAGCATAACATATTTCTTTCCTTCATCATCAGCGTTTACAAAAATAGCATCTTGAGCATGTCCATCATGTTCAATTAGTCTGTAGAACACATTTCGATAACGGTAACTGTTTGTAGAGTACTCGTGAGCTGACATCTTTCCATGTACGCTATCTTCCCATGTTATAAATCCTTCACCTAATAAAACCCCATCTGCTTTAAACCAAGTTAGCTTTAATCTCTTGTCATCGATATACCTTAAGTGCATGTTTGAGTCGATGGGCTTTGTAATATTACCTGTATCGATATCATAGTGCTGCCAAAGGTGTTCATTTGTACTTTCGAGGAATGAGAATACATTCCTATCTTTATTTTTTTTCCGTCTACTTACAAGCCATTCGTACAAGAATGCTGTTATAAACGAGAATAGAATACCTATCGCTACGGTTAAAGTATCTTTGTCTGTCCAAGGGTCTGTCATGGCTATTAAAGTTTAATCTTCATGAAGCTCATCTATTTTTGCACTAGCAGATTTCTCAATAGCGTCTATCAGCGCCTTGGCCGTAAAAGTTGCATCATAATTTATTATAGGAGCAACATTCTTAGAATGTTTAAAGTCATCGAACATGCCATAAGGCTTTTGATTGTCTCGAATGATAGGAATTACAGGAACGCTTCTGAGAAGTGGAACCAAAGTGGCAAGCTCATGTGGAATGCTCCTTGGGTTTGTTAAATCTGCGATAATAAATTTAGATAGGTGCGCCAATGTAGAAACTGTTTCAGTATGATTTCGGTATACTGGTGCTTCAAAGTCGTACATTAAAGGTATATAGTCTAACTTGCTTAGTTCTAGTTGCATATTGTCAAGCACGGCCTTGTCATCTTTAGAGAATGAACCGAGTATCAAGATTACTTTAGTTGTTAATGTATCTATTGCACTCCTTATGTTACTATAGTTTATGAGCATATAAATAAACTGTGCCAGCTCAAGGTTCCTAACCGTGATTAGCGGTTCATCCCACGCAGTTATGATAAGGTTATCAACTTTAGTTGAGCTGTCAATACTATTGCGCCATGCCGAGAGACCAAAAACCTCACACTCTGATAAGTCTGCACCCCTCAAATCGCATTCATGAAACCGAACTCCCTCTAAGGTTGCCCCGTGCATTGAGACATTTTGTAAATTTGCATTGGCAAAGGTTGACCATCTAAGATTTACACCTAGTAACCTCCGATCACCCAGATAGCTTTCGCGATTTGGGCTTAAAATAGTTGCATTCTTCATTTGAGTATTAAAGAAAGTACACCAACAGAGCCATGCCTCGTTTAAATTACAACCTACCATGCTTGCATCATTGAAATTTGATTGATCTAAATGATATCCGGAAAGATCCATTCCGTCCAAGTTAAGGCCAGAGAAGTCTGGATGCACAGGATTGATGTCACGCCATTCATTCCAGACGTCTTTACCTAACTTTAAAATTTCAAGATGATTGTGATTGCCCATTGATATAGTTTTCAAGGTTAGAATCTTGCACCAGTTAACTAATCCAAAGATAAAAGAATCTATGATTGTTGCAATATGCTCACCGCCTGCTCATGGAACGAAGGTCAATGGAGTAAAGCTACTTCTGTAGCGATCCATTGATATGTTATCAGCATGAAAACACAAGGATTGGCGGAATTGTTGGTCTGTTGGCCTAGAGCGATGATATTGCAACAATTGTGACAAACCGAAGCCTGAGAGACCCGCAGGTGAGCCACACAGGGAAAAGCGTTGGCTTTATTAGTCACGAAGTGTTTAATAAAGCCAAAGTAGCTTTTCATGAGCTGCGTCGCTTGCTGAAAGCCAAAAATGATGACAGATTGCATATGGGGTGGTTAAGCCAGGCTGCTAAGCCTAGCTGAGTGTGTCGGGGCAAGTGAAGTGAAGATGTGCTTGTAAAAGCTTATCAAGCGAACGTCATCTGGCGTTATTTATGGCCAGTATAGTAGCGGCTCATACGTATGCTCCCTTAAAGCAAGGTAAAATAAGATTACACTAGCTAGTGACTATACAATGCCAACAGTGCCAGACAGGAATGACCCCATATTGCTTAATCGGGATGTATCAGCCTTTAAGTCGGTAGTCAATCTCGGTTGATCCCATGAGAAGGCTATAATGCCAATTAGAGCAACAATCACCCCAATGCCAAGAAGTAAGAAGGCCGCAATCTCAATCGATCGAATTGACAATAGTGGTTTTGGAGTAGAAGGTTCTGAGGGCGTCATAATCTTAGTTTTGATCTAATATACTTATTCTATTATATGCATCATGTCATCACCAGTATTTGACCTCTTGTAAGTAGCAGAATAGGGAAAGGCATTGTTAGAGTCTTCAATTATACGCTCACTATTCAAACTGCTCCTCAACATTTGCAAGAGTCTCGCAGTCACAAAAGCCATTATTATCTATTAGCCAACCAAGAACATCACCTAAATTCTCCACCCCAATTAAATTTAAAAACTTAGTCGTCAATGAGTGGTCATCATTGCATTTGTCCTCCTGTAATGCTAAATCCAAATAGTCAAACAAGCTTTTAAACTTCTCTCTGCTCATTGGGAGGCCAGCTTCAAATTCCTCCTGAGCTTTCAATCGAATTTCATCTCGGATTTGTTTGCGTCTAACTTTGTCTGTCATATGAGTTGCTCCTTGTTTAATATTCTGACATCTAAAATAAGCTTTTAACCTTATTTCACAATGGAATATTAGCCTTCTCATTAGGTAGAATCCCAAATTACTTAAGGCTGAATTAGGAATGGGTCTGATTATCTGAAACGAAGAAAGTTAAAGTGGTCTGTTTCTGGAAAATACTTTATATAGCGAACTTTAAATCGGTTAGATCCTATTGGATGTATGATTGGGAATTCATCTCTATTAAATTCTTTAATTACATTTATTCTACGTTCGTATAAATTATTAAGTAAATAATGAGACAATAAAGCAGAATAAGCAAATCGCTTTCTCCAATCTGCAAACATTATAGAACTTAACTCCCATTTCTTGCCAGTATAATTGGTTAATTTGATTTCCTTACGGCTGTATCCAAAATAGTAATCAGAGTGAGCGAATGCATTCCTCAAAGAAGAATGAAATCCGTTCGTCATGACTTTGCCAATTTGTAGTCCTTTGTTTTTAAATGTATCTATAATTACATTTCTTATGAAATCCTCTTTACCCGATCGCGGAACTTCAACGTCCCAAGGGTAACTACGTCCTAATGTGAGTGTAGCCAACCTATACAAGGTCTTCAAAAATGGCTTTGATTCCCATATATGGCAATAAATCATCAATTCCAGCTGAATAGCATTAGAGTCAGAATTTATGGAACTTCCATTCGGGAATGAATAAGCTTCATTCATAAATCCACTAAAGAATTCTCTTCTTGTTCTATCTATATATCCATCTTCTGCGGAGTCGATCGCATATGGGTTTAGTCTTGTTTCATTTAGGGAGGACATGTATTCTCCATTTGCCAACAACAATATATAATTTTGAGATGTTAACTTGATGTGGTTTAACACCTCATCTATTGCATGTTTTACCTCTTGATCGATATTCTTGAATTCATCTAATGTAATCAATTGCTTTTTTTTAAGACATGAATGTTATGGTAATTATAACAAAAAAGAGCCACAATCACTGTAGCTCTTTCTCCTTGTAAGCACCAATAGAGGGAAAGTCTTCATTTAGGAATATGGTTAATCATTGTTTAGAATATACGGTCTGTGGTTTATTGTGTATTTCGGAGATAGTAGACACTCCATTTCGGTCCAAACTGTTCACCCGAACTTCTCCCCGTTATCCCGGTAGAAAACTTAGTCTTTAGGCCAAATATATTCAAATCCGGAAAATTCAACCGTACCAACTTTTTGATGCTGCTTTTTTGTTTTCAGCAGTTTGATTAACGACAGAGAGTTCACAAGGCTGTTTTCATCACCTGAAACCCAGTTTTAAAACCAATTTTTTATAAATCCGTGTGTTTCAAGAAGCCTTCATAGATATGCTTTAGGATCTTGCATTGAAACGCAAATAGAAGCTCGCTAATTAATCCTCATGGTCAAAATGACCTATCAGTCCACAGCACTTCCCCTGGAGCTGAAAACCGCTTAAAATGAGCCAATTGGTCGCTTTTGAGCGAAATCAAGTGATCAATTTGGGCCGTAATATGAGGCCACGTTCCGCGAAAGAGGTGGCCACATACGGAATAATCCCCACCTATGATAAAGATTCGTCATGAATTCCATCCAGATGAACGCCCCTCTAGCAACATAATGAAGGCTGATTTTTCAAGAGTGCGATATCTGACTTTTACCAATTTATCACCTGACTTCATTTTTTCAGCAGACTTTGAGGAAATTGTAAATTTAAGAAATCCAGTCATGGAACTAAGTAGTCTACGTAATTTGGGAAGTTTAACCGACGCTTTGGAAAGCTTCGCTGTTACACTTACTAATGTCATTCCACAGATGATGAAATCCTTAAAAGAAAGTAAGCGTCCATATACGCTAAATCTAAAAAGCAGATCGCTGAAATATTTGGGGTATAAATATATAATCATCAATTGGGAGAAGTATGATATCAAGTTTAAGCCGCCATATAAAATCTATATTAATAGCACAACTACCCTCGAGATTACGGACGAGGTACTGAGAAAATGGTCAATTTCACAACTCATTGATTAGTTGTAATAGGAGCTTTGAATTTTCATTTGCAGACGTCGATCGAATCTTCTCCAATCAACCGATCAGATGTGCGTAGTGAGGAGGGAATTTGTCAAACAAAATCCAAAAACATCGACGAGAGGAGAGGCAAACAATTGCCTGACGACACTTAAACGATCATTTCTCACCCAAAGATGGGAGCCAAGTCCGAGCCAAGCAAGCGTTAGTCTAAACATGGAAAGCGTAGCCAGTATCACCGAAACATGCAGTCTATCGTCACAGTTTTTGAATTTGTTAATACAAGTTTAGTAAAAAAAAGATTTGTCCCATGTGGGATAAAACCATCGGTTTTTAATCGATCATTACAATAAGTAAAGAGTGTGTTTCGCCCAGAGCAAATCGTATTATGGTGGATTTTATGTACGCGGGCAGAAAGCGGCATTTCAAACCTTGCGGGACGAAATTGCAGGCACCGGTTAAATCATTAGCTAAAACACTGTAGTTTATTATTTCATGAAAGAATTAATAGAAAGAAAAATATCAAGGAAAACATCCGTTGGTCAAAATAACATCTTGGATCATGACTTAAATCAACTCCTAAATAAAATTGAAAAGGGAAAGATTCCGTTACGTCTTTTGACTAACTACACATTGCAAATGGTCATCAACCTTAACCGCAAAATTGATGAGTTGGATGAAAAATTAAAATTACTTCCTCAACTAGCCGATATTAACAGACAAATTGAGGAAATACATAAACTACACTTTGCCACAAAGCACTTACAAAAAAATAGTTCCTTAAAAGACAAATACCTTGCGGATATTCTTATCGGCAATCTAAAGAAACGCAACTAAGCATTATATTTCTTCGGGCCTTTAAATTTTAGGAATAACTTTTTTTGTTTGCACGAATTTCAACAAATCCTTGAGATAAGTTTCTGTTTCAACCAAACTGCTATGTCGGTTTGCTGAACATATTTCAGCCAACGTCCATCCAGCCTTAAATTTCTGGACGTTTGAGAAATGCTTAAAAGAGTATAAAGTGTAATTTTTACCCAAGAGTTTTGTTTCCCTTAAGCATTTTTGAAATCTATTATAAGGAGTATTTTCTCCAGTCCTATTTTCTCCTACAATAGTTATTACGGAACCAAAAAGAAAATACTCATTTGGATATTGGGATAAATTAAGCTTATCCAATTCTGACCTTAAGCTTCTATCAATGTTAACCGGAAGTGCCTTCTTGTTTTTTGCAACAGTAGCTGGTATTGTGATGATATTTTTTTTGAGATCGATATACTTCAGTTTAAGGTATCGCAGTTCTTTTGGCCTTATACAGGTATAATAAATCGTCCTAACAAAAAGCAAACAGTAAGGATCATTGGCTTCCAGCCAGTTCATAATCGTCTTGAAGTCTTTATCAGAAAAAACCTGATGAGATTCAGTTGCTAATATGGTTCTGGTTTCAGTATCTTCTACAGGATTAATACTTAAATATTTGTTTTTCTTAAGGTATTTAAAGTAATTATAGAGTGCAATCCTTGAATTATTATAAGTTGCACCTACCCATCGCCCCTCCTTCTCCATATGATTGAGAAAGGTTGTGACCTCATAGTCTGTAATTTGATTTATTTTCTTACCGGCACCGTGATACCTCATAAATTGAGTGACTTTTGACAAATAAGACTGAATAGATTTTTTCCGGGTACCCTTAGCTATATGGTATTCCTCGAACATTATTTTTGCCTGTTCAAGGGTAATAGATATGATTTCCTTTTTCAGCTTATCATTGGCCTTATCATCAATCGGATTCCATCCCCCCTCTAATGCGACCTTATAAGCTTCACATAAATTGCTGAAATGTTTTAACTTTTCCCTTGGATCTTTAATTCTATTCAGGTTTTTTGTTGGCCTAAACCTATCCATTTGACCAGTCTCGGCATTATGAAAGAAAAATTCTATATACCAATTTTGCAGAGCTTCTTCCTTCGCAAACGAGCTCCCTTTTGGAACAGATTCGATTCTCTTTCCTTTGACCAATCGGGGAACAGTATAAGGTAGTTCTGGAATTGCCATATATTCCAAAGATAAGTAGTGTGGCTGAATTTTGGCAGACCGACTGCCTGAAAATTCAGCAATCACTTGATTATCAAAAGAATTACGAGTGCCCGTGGAGAACATCGAGTTTCGCCCGACAACATTTTTTCTGCTTTTTTTAGGTAGTTTCTGTGGCTGAGTTTTGACTGAGTAAACACCTGATACATTCGTAAAATGCTCTGCATCAGGTGTTTTATGGGTACGAGTGGAGAATAGCGGAGTCGAACCGCTGACCTCTTGCCTGCCAGGCAAGCGCTCTAGCCAGCTGAGCTAATCCCCCTTGGCTAATAATAGTTCGAAAACTACCAGAGTGGGGCAAAAGTAATTAATTTTAGAAACCTTACAAATTAAATAACGAAATAGATGAATTAAAATCAGATAAGCAGAGTCTGGATATAGTTTTGAAAACTAAAAGAACAGCCTCTAATAGAATAAGCTTTTATAAATATTAAATTTTGTTCCTATTTTAGCAACACACACAAATAGAACAATATTTTTATGCGCCTTTCCTTATTTCTACTCGCTGCATTAAGCCTATTTTGCACCGCCGGTATTGCCCAAACCATACAACAAAACAGCGGTTGGTTATTCTTAATGAACACTACTAAAATAAATAATAAATGGGGTGCCCATCTTGATGTTCAACTAAGAACGGCTGACAACTGGGACCAGCTAAGAAATTTTATGTTCAGGCCCGGCTTAACCTACTATATTAATAATAAAAATGAAGTGACATTAGGTTATTTGTTAAATGAAACTCACACCCAGTTAATCGGCACCAATGATAACAAGTTGACTGAGCATAGGATATGGCAGCAATATATTTATAAACATAAAATCAGCAAAATTCTTACCAGTCACAGGTTTAGAACAGAGCAACGTTTTATAGAAAGAAACGGAACAGATGATCTTTTTTCACAACGCTTCAGGTATTTTTTAAGATTTATTGTGCCACTAAAAAAAGGTCAACAG
>Ga0307414_10000742_pt1 | contig 16720 bp, 14 predicted proteins | sample DK1Ometagenome_FD_203804 | JGI IMG/M metagenome (GOLD analysis project Ga0307414, IMG submission 203804) | Maize rhizosphere microbial communities from greenhouse at UC Davis, California, United States - DK15-O-3 | ecosystem: Host-associated > Plants > Roots > Rhizosphere > Soil | place: USA... | reverse complement strand
CCCAGGCCCGAAGCTTCCGGTTGCACCACCGACAGCGAGGTCGCCACGGCGATCGCAGCATCGACCGCGTTGCCACCCTTGGCAAGCGTTTCGAAACCCGCTTCGGTGGCCAATGCATTCGCGCTGGCGATCGCGGCGGTGGTCGTGGTGGTGGTCGTGGTGGTGCGCGGCGCTGTGGCGTCCCGCGCATATGCCAGCACGCTGAACGTGGCGATCGCCACCACCAGCACCGGTCGGTACCAGCGCAGGTTGTGATGGCCCGGCATTGCGCGGCAGGCCGGCTCAGCACGGGATTGCAGCGTGTCTTGATCGAACATTGGGTCACCTTTCACGTATTGGGGTCGAGCTCGACCGCAGGCGGAGGCTTCGAAGGAAAAGCGGCCGCGTTTCACGGGTTGCTGGTGGGTATCGCGACGAAAGCTCCGGCGTGAACCGGAGCCTTCGCCATGTCGGCCCCGCCGGCTTTACCAGCTGTAGCGGACTTTTCCGTATACATACGCGCCCTGGAAGCCGAACGGCGAACTGGACGAGTACGGGAAGGCGCCATTCTGGTCGCTGTCTTGCGGCGTCTTCTTCGGATAGGTATTAAGCACGTTGTCGCTGCCGAGCGTGAACTTCCAGCGGTCATGGCTGTAGCTTGCCGCCAGGTCGAGCAGCCATTTGCTCGGATACACGTCGTCATCCACAGAGCTGACCGCACCGTACGAGGTGATGCGGGCGTAGCGGGTCAGCGTGCCGGCGAAGTCCCAGTTGCCGGTAGTGTAGGTTTCATTGAGGATCAGTTTGCTGCGCGGAGCCGTGTCGGCAAGCAGGCCCTTGATGGCGCTGCGGTTGAGGCGCTGGAAGATCAGGCCGAGCGAGTCGAGCACCGGGGGGTTCGGCTTGACGTCGGTGACCTCGTTCTTGTGGTAGCCGTAGCTGAGCGTGGATGACAGCGAGCCATTGTCGCCGACGGGCATGCGGTAGCTGGTCACCAGGTCGATGCCCTGGGTCTTGACGGTGCCGGCGTTGGTGAAATACGCCAGGCCCTGGTATTGCAGGTTGGTAATGCCGTTGTCGGCCAGGTAGGCGATGACCTCCGGCGTCGAGAGCGACAGCGAGCTCGACAGGGCGATGCGATCACGGACGATGATCTGGTAGATGTCTGCGGAGATGCTCAACCTGTCGGTCGGATTCCACACCGCGCCGAAGGTGAAGTTGACGGCTTTTTCCGCTTCAAGCGGCTCGCTGCCGAGCAGCTGGGCGATCGGGTTGTCCACCGGCACCAGTCCGCGCAGGTAGATGCCCGGCGGCAGCCCGAGCGAGTTGCCGGGACCTTGTGCTGCCGAAGTGGTCTCCGAGTAGTGCTGCTGGCCCAGGCCGGGTGCACGGAAGCCGGTGGAGGCGCTGCCACGCAGCGCGAACGTGTCGGTAAAGTCGAAGCGGCCCGACAACGCCACGGAATTCGCGGTGCCGAAGTCCGAGTAATCCTCGTGGCGCGCGGCCACGGAGAAACCGAACCGGTCCGTCAGGTTGCCTTCCAGTTGCACATACTCGGCAATGTTGTACCTGGATACCGAGATCTCGTCCTGCGGGCCCCAACCGGCAAAACCCTGGGCGCCGCCGGGGACGCCGGACGTACCGACATAGTAGGAAGAGGGATCGCCGGCGCGTACTTCGTAGGCCTGCCGCAGGTACTGCGCGCCGAAGGACAGCGTCAGCGGATGGGCCAGCGATTCGGGGCTGATCTCCCTGGAGATGTCGAGGTCAACGGTCTGTTGCGAGGCGGAAAGGATACCGTCGTGGAAATCGGTCGGGCTGCTGCCGAAATCATTCAGCATGGCGAAGTTGGTGGAATCCAGGGTGCTGTACGACACGCGGTTGTTGCCGTAATTGCCGCTCAGGTCCCAGGACCAGCCGTTCGCCTCGCCACGCAATCCAACCACCAGCGAGCGATCCGTCGACTCGCCGTGTTCCCTCGGCAGGAAGCCGTCCGGATAGACCTGTGCGATCAACGGATGGCGCGGATACGGCGTGTTGGTGCCGTAGCGGTAGAACCCCCGCGGCTCGCCGACGCGCCGGCCGACATGCCCGTACCCATAGAACTGCACGCCGGGGGTAATGTCGTACTGCGCGTTGAGGAAGATATTATCGTTCCTGAACTTCACGGTGCCGTAGTGGAATTTCACGCCCAGATGGGCCAGCCCCGGTCGGCGATCAACGCCTGCGCGGTTGCTGGGATTCTGGTTGCTGCTCTCCGCGGTGACGCGCAGCCAGCCCTTGTCGCCGCCGAGCGGGACGCCGAAATTGCCCGCTCCCTGCCATTGCTCGCCATCGCCAGCGGAATACTGGCCACCAGTAAGCTGGACGTCGCCACCCTCGGCACCCTTCTTCAGGATGATGTTGACCACGCCGGCGAGCGCGTCCGAGCCGTACTGGGCGGAGGCGCCGTCACGCATCACTTCGATGTGGTCGATGGCGGACATCGGGATCGTATTGAGATCGATGCCCTGCGAGCCTTGGCCTATCTGGCCGAGACTCAGCACCAGCGCACCGGGATGCCAGCGCTTGCCGTCCACCAGCACCAGTACCTGGTCCGGCGACAGGCCGCGCATCTCGAAAGGCCGCTGGAACGCGAACGTGTCCGAGGCGGGTGCAAACGGAAAGTTCAACGATGGAATCGCGCGCTCGAGGGCCTGGGTCAGGTCGATTGTGCCGGTCTGTTGCAACACCTCGGACGAGATCACGTCGATCGGCGTCAGCGACGAGCTGACCGTGCGGCCGCCGGCACGTGTGCCGGTCACCACCACCGTATCCAGGTTCGTCGCGCTGGCTGTCTTTTCGGTGGTGGTGCTGGTCGAATCGGATCGCGCCGGCGGGCTGGCGTCCTGCGCGACCGCGGGATTGGTGAGTGCCAGCAGTACCGCGGCAGCCAGTAAGGTCGGAACGATCCGACCAGAACGCTTGTTCATGACAACTCTCCCCGAGTATTTTTCTGCAGCAAGATGCCGTCAGCCGGAGCGGACGCACGTTTTTTTGTCAAGCAATGAGGTTTGGCATGTGATCCTGGCCGAGCGGTCGTTTCGCTCGCGTGCCGGAAGCACGGGCCGATCCCGCGCGTGGTTGTAGCGTTTCGGTCGAACATTCGCTCCTCCATCAAAACCCCAGCCCGAGCATAGGCACATGCAAGCGAAAGCCTCCATTGAAAAAAAAGGCACTTGGTATAACCAAAGGTTGTGGGTGCTTTCGCCTCGCACCGGGGGCCGGCGTGTTCAGGCCGGCCTGAGCACCTGCTGGGCGAGCTGGGGCACGATCTCGAGGAAGCGCCTCTGCAGCGGATTCAGTGGACCGTCCAGCCGTCCAGCCGGTACAGCGCATGAAGGACAATATCCAGCTACAGCCTGAGTACGCGGGCTTCGGCCGCCACAAGCTCGATTTCGAGGCGCGGCTGTCCTGGGACCTGTAAAAGGAGCGGTACGAAACCGTGCGACGGCCTGCATTCCTGGTCAACGGCGAACGCCGAGGCCGACGCCCTCCACTTCGAGCAGGTGTTTTCCAAGACGGCGGCAAGACCTGGATCGCTTTCACGGCGACTGTCATCGCCAACTTCATCGCCCTGGCACAGAGTAGTGGAGCGATGCCACCTGTCTGGTTGACCTACTCTCCGCCGCTACCGCTTGCGTTGCTGCTGCTCCCCGGCCCGTACATGTTCGTGCTGCCGCATGTACGCAAGCCTGGCCTTGCGCGACCTGCAAGCGAGTAAAGTCGAGGTGCGGGATCCATAACCCACCATAGGGCGGGCTCAAGCCCGCCGCATGGAAAACAGACCCATCCCATGGGGCCGGAATGGCTTCAGAAAAAGCGAATGCCCGGCCGCAGCACCAGTTGGAAAACGAACAGCAGGGCGGCGGCCGCGACGAGCGGATACGCCAGCGTGGACGCTCTCGACAAAGCCCCGGGAACGACGTCGCGCAGGCGCCAGGCGCCCGCCTGGATCCAGGGCATGCCGGCAATGAAAACCACCAGTGGCAGGAACACCACTTCCAGCCACTCGCGCGGCACGCGGAACGGGAGGATCAGGATTATCGCCAATAGCGCCGGCAAGGCCGCCACCTGGAAAACGAAACGGCTGCGCGCGCCTGCATTCACCAATTGCGCGGGTTGCGACGCCACGCCCAGCAGGTGTCGTGAGAACTCGCGCGCGAAAAACGGAATGATCGCCAGCGCCAACAATGCGGCGATGGCCTTCGCATTGGCGCCGAGCCCGAAGTAATCCATCGCCATGCCCACGTCGCTGCCGCTGCTCAGCGCGCCCACCACCACCTGCGGCAGGGCCATGAACACGCCGCAATACGCCACCCAGACCAGCAACAGACGCGTAGCCAGGGTGCGCCCCACGTCCCGGCGCAGCAGGCACAGGCAGATCGACCCCAACAGGAAAGTCGCGAGTACACCAGTCCCCTGGAACAGGCTCGCCAGGGGATGCTCGCCCTGCCACAGGTGATTGTTGTGGAACAGCGTCGGCTGCAGGCCCGGAGTCAAGGCCTTGGGCAGCACCAGGAACAGTTCCTGGATGAAGAACACCAGGTTGAAGGCCACGGTGTAGAGCAGCGTGGAAAGCGCCACCAATCGCCAGTCCCATGCCATGGCGGCTGCAGGCGGTTCGCTGCGTGCACGTAATGCGCCGGCCAATGCCAGCAGCAAGGGGCAGACGATGAGGACCAGCGCGGTGACGATCAGGATCATGGACATTCGGTTGTCGACGGATGGCTCGGAACGGGCCGACGATGGTGCCATAGCTGCTGCTTCATCGTGTCGATTGCAGGCCGCACCGGCAAGGCCAGTGCGGGGCGGCAGATAAAGCGGAGTTGATAGAACCAACCAGGCTTGCGGTTCTGGTCCCGTTTCGCGCGGGTCAAACGTGTGCCGTCTTCCACTTGCCGCGCGAGAACAGCCACAGGGTGAACAGGCCCACCGAGGTTTCTGAAACGAACACGCCCCAGAACACGCCCGATTGCTGCCAGCCCAGCGTGATGGCCAGGGCGTACGACAGCGGGATCTGGATCAGCCAGAAGAACACCAGGTTGATCCTGGTCGGCGTGACCGTGTCGCCGGCGCCGTTGAAGGCCTGCACCGCCACCATCCACCAGCCGTAGACGAAGAAGGAGTACGACAGGATGCGCAGCCATTCGGCGCCGATGGCGATGACTTGTGGATCGGCGGTGAACAACGCCACCAGTTCGCGCGGCAGCAGGAAGAACAGCACCGACACCGCGACAAGGTAAGCCATGTTGTACCAGCCGATGCGCCACACGGCGGCTTCGGCGCGACCGGGCTGTTGCGCGCCCAGGTTCTGCCCGACCAGGGTCGCCGCGGCGTTGGACATGCCCCAGGCCGGCATCATCGCGAACATCATGATCCGGATGGCGATCGTCGCGCCGGCGACCGCTTCGCTGCCGATGCTGGCCAGGATCCGCATCAGGAAGATCCACGCGGTCATGGCGACGATCATCTGGCCGACGCCACCCAGCGAGGTACGCACGATGTTCCAGACGATGGCGCCATGGAAGGCCAACCCGGAAACCGCCACGCGGATGTGCTTGCCGCCGCGCAACAGGATCCACAATTGCATCACCACGCCCGCGCCGCGGCCGATGTTGGTGGCGATGGCGGCGCCTTCGATGCCCATGGCGGGAATCGGGCCGAAGCCGAAGATCAGGATCGGGTCGAGGACGATGTTCAGGCCATTGGCGACCCAGAGCACGCGCATGGCGATGGCCGCATCGCCCGCCCCGCGATAGACCGCATTGATCACGAACAGCAGCATGATCACCACGTTGCCGCCGAGCATCCATTGCAGGTAGGAATAACCGTGCTCGATGCTCCAGGCGTCGGCGCCCATCAACCGCAGCAGGTCCTGGGCGAAGACGATGCCGATGACCGCGAACGGCAGCGAGACCAGCATCGCCAGGTAGATGGCCTGCACCGCGGTCAGCGCGGCCTCTTCGCGCTTTTGCTCGCCGATGCGCCGGGAGACGATGGCGGTTACCGCCATGGCCAGGCCCATCGCCAGCGAATACAACAGGAACAGGTAGCTCTCGGTCAGCCCGACCGTGGCCACCGCCGACGGCCCGAGCTTGGCGACGAAGAAGATGTCCACCACCGCGAACGTGGACTCCAGCACCAGCTCCAGCACCATCGGCACGGCGAGCAGGAACACCGCCTTGCGCAACGGGATCCTGGTGTAGTCGGCGCTGGTGCCGCGGATGGCTTCGCGCAACTGCGCCCAGACCGAAAGCGCGGCGGCGTTTCCCGATTCCATATCGACGGTGGATCGCGGTCCGGTATTCATGCGTGCGTGCATTCCTTGTGCGCGGGGCCGCGGACGATAACCGCAAGCGCGTCCCGATTTCGTGTTGGATGGGCGAACGCGATGGCAAGCGCCCATCGCCCTCCCCTCAAAGGACGAACGGGCGGGACCGAAATCGACACGGAGTCGGAAAACGTACCGCCCTCATGCCGCCATCGCATAGGCGGGCTCAAGCCCGCCGCATGAAGTCCGATCAACGGGGCCTGCATTCGAACCAGCCTACGATGCGACCGCCGCGCCACGCATACCGATCATGAGCGTCTCCGCGCAGCCCAGCGCGTTCGCCGGTGGGATCATGCCCGCGCCGCGCGTGCGCTGCAGATGCGCCAAACCCCAGGTCCGGGCGTTCTCCACCAATGGCAGGACCGTGCGGCCGTAATCGCTGAGGCGGTATTGCACCGGCGCGGGTACCGGTCCGGTCTGCAGGCGCTCGACCAGACCGTCGGCTTCCAATTCACGCAACTGCTCGGTCAATACCTTGTGCGAGATCGGCGCGACGCGGCGGCGCAGTGCGGAGAAGTGATGGGTTTCGCGCGCGAGCCAGTACAGGATGGTGAGCTTCCATTTGCCGCCGACCGCACTGAAGGCCGCATGCAAGGGACAGTCGGCGAGTGGATGCCGCTTCGCAGGTGGGTACGCACCTGCAGGTGCGCTCTTGTCGTTGGACATGGAGGCCTCTAGCGTTCGCTCAATCGTTAGCGATGGAGAATGCCATGCCGGGCCATTGTCGCGTGTTCATGCCGTGGATTGCGGGGATGGGGCTGTTCTGTCTGTCAGTCATGCACGTCTCCGCACAGGTGGTACAAGGCGCCCAGACCGGGATGAAGCCGATGCACGATGGCCAGCACGATTTCGACTCCCATATCGGCACTTGGAAGACGCACCTGAGGCGGTTGTTGCACCCGCTGTCGGGATCGGACGAATGGGCGGAATACGCGGGCATCACCACGGTGCGCAAGGTCTGGGACGGCCGCGCCAACCTGGTCGAATTGTCGGCCGATGGCCCCGCCGGCCATTTCGAGGGCCTGAACCTGCGCCTGTACAACCCGCAGTCGCGCCAATGGAGCCTCAACTTCGCCAGCAGCGGTGGCGGAACGCTCGGACAGCCGACGATCGGCGGATTCATCGAGGGTCTCGGCGAGTTCTACGATCAGGAAGACTTCGATGGGCGCGCGGTCTTCGTCCGTTTCGTGATCACTCCGCTCGATGCAGACACGATCCGCTTCGAGCAGGCGTTCTCCGACGACGGCGGCAAGACCTGGGAGGTCAACTGGGTGGCGACGGATGTGCGGATGAAGTAGGAAGCCGGCCTGCGGGCCCTGCTTCACGTGGCGCCAACCGGCCACGGGCCAATGTGTTGCGACCCCCGTTTCCCCCACAAGGAGCCCCATGAACGTCCAGTCCGTGATGACCCCCAACCCTGCCTGTTGCACCACTTCCACGCCGCTGCGCGACGTGGCGCAGATGATGGTCCAGCGCGATTGCGGGCAGATCCCCGTGGTCGATGAGGCCGGCATGCCGGTCGGAGTGATCACCGACCGCGATATCACCGTGCGCATGGTGGCTTCGGGCCGCGACACGCTGGCCGGCTGCGCGGCCGATGCGATGAGCAGGCCCGCACAGACCGTGCGCACCGACAGTCCGCTGAAGGACGCGGTCTGCCTGATGGAAGCCTCGAAGATCCGCCGCGTGCCGGTGGTGGATGCGAACGGCAAGCTGGCGGGCATGGTGTCCCTCGCCGACCTCGCATTGAGCGGCAAGGACGAAGCCACCGTGGAAGTGGTCAAGGAAGTGTCGGAGCCCAGGCACTGAAGCGCCGACTGCAGCCGTAGCCATTGCATGAACCGCCACAGTCGCCTGGCCCACTCGCCCCGGCTGCGTCACTACGTTGCGCGATCGGCATCGGGTTCCACCACCACTGCGGTGCCATAGCACAGGACCTCGCTCAGCCCGGTCATGATTTCGGTGGCGTCGTAGCGCACGCCGATGATCGCATTGGCGCCAAGCATCCGTGCATGCGCCAGCATGTCGCGGTAGGTGTCCATGCGCGTCTGTTCGCACAACTCGGTGTAGATGGTGATATTGCCGCCGAACAGGGTCTGCAAACCGCCGAGGAAGTTGCCGACCACCGAGCGCGAACGCACGGTGATGCCGCGCACGATGCCCAGGTTGCGGACCACGCGGCACCCCGGCAATTCCATCGCGGTGGTGACCATGCTGTCTTTGAGCGACAGGCCATGCGCGGCAAGTGGTGGCGAAGAATTATAGGGATCGGTCATGGCTGGCGGCCCGCAAGTGGGTAAGCAAAAGGATGGCGCGGCATCTTAGGACCCATGGTCGTTGTCCGGTCGTGCCAGGCGGCTGCTTCGGTTGCCCCGGTTAGACCGGCGCGACGCGAGGTCAGGAGGGTTCCGATGCCCGTTCAGGCTGCGACAGGCCGGGTCCGGCGAACAGCGACAACAGCGGGCTGGCCATCACCGTGGTCACCAGCGCCATGATCAACAGCATGGTGAAAAGCGACGGGCCGATGATGCCTGCGTCCAGCCCGACCTTGATCACGACCAGTTCGAGCAGCCCGCGCGCATTCATGAGCGAACCCACGGCGAAACTGTCGCGCCACGTGAAGCCACTCATCCTGGCCCCGGCGGCACCGCCCAGGATCTTGCCCGCGCTCGACGCCACCACGATCACCAGCAGCGCGCCCAGCCCCGTTCCCACGAAAGCATCGCTGGTAGTGCTGAGTCCGGCCAGTGCGAAGAAGATCGGCATCAGCACCGCGATCGCGATGTATTCGAGCCGTTCGCCCAGGAACTTCATCAGACGATCGTCACGCGGCAGGCACGCGCCGAACAGGAAGGCGCCGAATACTTCGTGCAAACCCAGCCACTCGGTCACCGCCGCGCAGCTGAAGGCGCCGACCAGGATCGCCGCCAACACCAGCATCGACGGGTTGCCGTCGGGCGCGTGGCGACGCAGCAGCCATGCGCAGGCGGGGCGAACCAGCGTGAACAGCAACACGCACAGGACCACCAGGCCGACGACGGTCCGGATGAAACGCGCATGGCTTTCATGCGCGTCGGTCATCGCGACCACGAAGGCCAGGAGCACACAGGCCAGCACGTCGGCCAGCGCGGCGCTGGGCAGCGCGAGCCGGCCGATGCGCGAGGAGGTGAGTTGCCGGTCCTTGAGGATGCGGGCCAGCACGGGAAACGCGGTGATCGACATGGCCGCGGCCATGAACATGGCGAAAGGCCAGAAGCCGATGCCTGCCGGCGCCAGCGGATGCAGCAGCGGCGCCGTGGCCAGGCCAAGCGCGATGGGCAAGGCCACGCTGAACACCCCTACCCAGCCGGCCTGGCGTACCTGCGCGCGCACGCCGTCGGGAAAGCGCTGTTCAACGCCGACGATGAACATGAAAAGGACCAGACCCAGCGTCGACAAGGCGCCCAGGCCGGGCAACGACTCCTTGGCGAACAACGCGGCCTGCAGTTCCGGGAACCAGGCGCCAAGCACGATCGGTCCCAGCAGCAGTCCGCCGGCCATTTCCCCGATCACCGGTGGCTGGCCGACATAACGCAGGAGAACCCCGCAAAGACGGGCGGTCATGATGATGAGCACGAGCTGCAACAACAATGGACTGTGCGACATGGTGATCCTGTAAGAAGAAAGCCGGGAGCATTCCGCTGCTCCCGGCCTGGCTGCGAGATTCCTGATTGGCCCTGTCGACGCATCCGGACGCGTACCGGATCATAACCAGATGGCCGAAGGGCGGTACACCTATCCCGCGGCGCCACGAACCGTCCGACGGCAGTCCTCCTGATCGCAGATCGCCCGCACCGGGTATCCCATGCGATAGGCCGGGGCCCACCCTATGCCATCCACCGTCATAGGGCGGGCTCAAGCCCGCCGCATGAAGCCCAATCCGGGCTTCCTGCTGATTCGTAACCTTCTCGCATAGTCACGATCACACCATCGGCAACTTCAACCCCATCTCCCGCGCACACCGCTTCGCCACCTCATACCCCGCGTCCGCATGCCGCATCACCCCGGTGCCCGGATCGTTCCACAGCACCCTGGCAATCCGCTTGTCCGCTTCAACAGACCCATCGCACACGATCACCACGCCCGAGTGCTGCGAGTAACCCATCCCCACCCCGCCGCCGTGGTGCAATGACACCCAGGTCGCGCCGCCGGCCACATTCAACATCGCATTCAACAGCGGCCAGTCGCTGACCGCATCGCTGCCGTCTTTCATCGCCTCGGTCTCGCGATTCGGTGAGGCCACGCTGCCGGAGTCCAGATGGTCGCGGCCGATCACCACCGGCGCCTTCAGCTCGCCGTTGCGGACCATTTCATTGAAGGCCAGCCCGAGCTTGTCGCGCTGGCCCAGGCCGACCCAGCAGATGCGCGCCGGCAGGCCCTGGAAACTGATCCGCTCGCGCGCCATGTCCAGCCAGCGGTGCAGGTGTTCGTCGTCGGGAATGAGTTCCTTCACCTTCGCATCGGTCTTGTAGATGTCTTCCGGATCGCCGCTCAACGCCACCCAGCGGAACGGACCCACGCCGCGGCAGAACAGCGGCCGTACATAGGCCGGGACGAAACCCGGGAAATCGAACGCATTTTTGCAGCCTTCGTCGAAGGCCATCTGCCGGATGTTGTTGCCGTAGTCGAAAACCGGAATGCCCTGCTTCTCGAATTCCAGCATCGCCTCCACATGCACGCGCATGGATTTCTTGGCCGCGTCGCGGACCTTGTCCGGATTGGTCTTCTGTTCCAGCAACCAGTGCTCCACCGTCCAGCCGACCGGCAGGTAACCATGCACCGGATCGTGCGCGCTGGTCTGGTCGGTGACCGCGTCCGGGCGCACGCCCATGCGCACCAGTTGTGGCAGCATTTCCGCGGCATTGCCCAGCAGCGCGATCGACTTGGCTTCACCTGCGGCGGTGTATTTGCGGATGCGGGCGAGCGCATCGTCCAGGTCCGTGGCCTGCTCGTCCACGTAACGCGTGCGCAGGCGCATGTCGATGCTTTTCTGCTGGCATTCGATATTGAGGCTGCAGGCGCCGGCCAGCGTCGCCGCCAACGGCTGCGCGCCGCCCATGCCGCCGAGACCGGCGGTGAGGATCCACTTGCCTTTCAGGCTGCCGTTGTAATGCTGGCGGCCCATTTCCACGAAGGTTTCGTAGGTGCCCTGGACGATGCCCTGGCTGCCGATGTAGATCCAGCTGCCGGCGGTCATCTGCCCGTACATCATCAAACCCTTCTTATCGAGTTCGTTGAAGTGTTCCCAGGTGGCCCAGTGCGGCACCAGGTTGGAATTGGCGATCAACACCCGCGGCGCGTCGGCATGGGTAGGGAAGATGCCGACCGGCTTGCCGGATTGCACGAGGAGCGTTTCGTTGTCCTCGAGTTTGCGCAACGAATCGAGGATGGCGTCGTAGCAGGCCCAGTCGCGCGCGGCGCGGCCGATGCCGCCGTAGACAACGAGGGAAGTGGGGTCTTCCGCCACTTCCGCATCCAGGTTGTTCTGCAGCATCCGGTACGGCGCCTCGCTGAGCCAGGACTTGCAGCTGAGTCCGCTACCGCGCGGGGCGCGGATGACGCGGGAGGGATCGTGGCGGGGATCGGACATGGCGGGATTCCAGGGACAGGCGATGCGCCATTATCCGTGGGACCGCCGTCCGGGCGCGAGCCTTGCCTTGTCGGGCCGGCAAGAGCTCGCGCCGGGCAGGCGCTCCCACAAGGTGAGTGCGCATGGCAAACTTGGCCGCATGCGCCGCCCTGCCCTGACCTTACTGTCGCTCCTGCTATTGCTGGCTCTATGCGTGCAGGCCAGCGCGAGCATGGCGCCGCGGGCACGCGTGCTGGTGTTCACCAAGACCGAGGGTTGGCATCACGACTCCATTCCCGCTGCGGTTGCTGCGTTGCAACGGCTGGGTGCGCAGGAAGGCATGCAGGTGGATCACAGCGAGGATGCGGCCGACTTCAGCACCGCGCACCTGGCGCGCTACCAGGCGGTGGTGTTCGCCAACACCACCCTGGATGTGCTGGACCCCGAGCAGCAGGCGGCAATGGAAGGTTTCGTGCGTGAAGGTGGCGGATTCATGGGCATCCATGCCGCCGCAGATACCGAATACGACTGGCCCTGGTACGGCGAACTGGTCGGCACGTGGTTCAAGAGCCATCCACCGGGATTGCAGACTTCGCAGGTGCTGTTCGAAGGCGAAGATGCCAAGGCGCCCAAAGAGTGGACGGTGACCGACGAGCTGTACAACTACCGCAGTAATCCGCGCGGGCACGTGCAGGTGCTGGCCACGGTGCAGGAAGCCGATTACGACGGCGGCACGATGGGTGCGGACCATCCGATCGCCTGGTGCCATGCCTTCGACGGAGGACGCTCGTGGTACACGGGACTGGGGCACGGCATCGCGTTGTACGCGGACCCCGTATTCCTCGCCGAATTGCGGCGCGGCCTGCGCTATGCGGCGGGGATCTCGGCGAGTTGCTGAACCCGCGAATGGAAACGCCCGGCATGACCGGGCGTTTGAACGAGCAGTGCGTCTGGAATCAATGCACAGCGGGATCCAGCCTGCGCAGCGCATCCTCCAGATCAATGGCACCGGTCCTGTCCAGGTCACCCCTGGTGTAGGCGCGGCCGCCGACGTTGACGCACTTGCGTCCCTTGCTGTCGGGACGCGGCGCAATGAGCGAGCCTGTTTCCTTGAGGCAGTTGCGATCGGCGGCCTCATCCTTCCTGGCGACTTCATCCCTGGAAGCAGGCTGGGCCGTGGCAGTGGTGTCGGAGGCCGGCGCGATGGCCGGATTCGCTGCAGGATCCTCGGCAACGTTGGAGGCTGCACCCTGGGCCATGGCAGCCATGGACATCGCTGACAGCATGAAGAAGAGGGCGATGCGTTTCATGGGATGCTCCTGCACGCCATGGGCGTGTAAAGGTGGGGGTGACAGTAATACGCCGATCGCGGCTCCGTGGTCGCAACGCCGGTCTTTGCATTCAGAGCTGCGTCATCCGGCCGAACCGCCCGCCCAACGCAAGACGCCCGGCATGGCCGGGCGTCCGATATAGCCGATCAGACAGGCTTAACGGCGCAACACGTCGGCCATCGTTCCCGCACCCGCCTGGTCGATGTCATCCCTCATGTACACCCGGCCGCCCGCAATCGCACAGCGCTGGCTGGCGCGGTCATCGCGCAACAGGCGCGAACCGGTGAAACGAAGGCAATTGTCGCGGCGCACATCCTGGTCCGGCGCCGTGGCGGGCATTTCTTCAGCCGTGGCGTACCTGACGCTGCGCAATATCGGTGTGCGCTTCACCACCGCCGGTTGCCCGCTCTCTTCGGGCGTGGCGAACCTGGACTTGCGCACCACCGGCTGTTTCACCACAACAGGCTCGAACGCCGGTTCGCGTGCCTGCGGGTCGGTAGCCTGCATGCTGATGCCGGCCTGCGCGGTAACCGCCATGGAAGCTGCCAGTAAAGCTATGCCCAACGAAGCCTTGTTCATGGTGCCTTCTCCCGGTTGAAGACTGGCTTTTACCGCCATTGCCCCCGGCCGGTCAATCGGGGAGCGGGCATCGACGTTCCCTGATCCCCGCCCGGGCGAGCGCTGGCGGCGGCTCAGCCTTGCGGGCAGGCGGGTTTTCTTCCCTCGCGGAAGGCCTGCACCGCCGCTGCATCGGCGGGTTCCGGGCGTATGCCATCGTCGAAGACCAGCCGCCACTCGCCATCCGCCTCGCGTTGCCACACCGACCCGTAGCGGCCATGGCGGTAGGCCCCGGTCTGCGGATCCTGGTACAGCGCGGGGCCGCTGGAATAGGCGATCCTGCCATCGCCGCCAACCGTGACCACGGCCGGATACCATTCCAGTTTCAGAGCACTGCCGTCGATGATGCCCTGCCATTCCCGGGTCACCGCTTCCCGCCCGATGGTGGGTTCGCGGCTTACGCCGAACGCGGTATTGGCGGCCAGGAAGCTGGCGAAGGCGACCGAATCGTGATCGGCGACCGACCGGGCGAAGTCGAGTTCGCGTTGCCAAACATGGCAGCGCGGCGATTCCGGCGATGCCTGGGCCTCCGCACCCGATGCAGTGCTGGAGCACAGCGCAAGCACGACGATGCAGGCGATACGGGGAAGCCGTGTCATGCGCGATACTCCTGGGTCTGCCAAGCTTGGGCGCGACGATACTTGCAACCGATACCTATGCGTTTTTCATTGTCGAGGGTCGCGTGGCCGGCCGCTTTGCTTCTTCTGGCGGCCTGTTCGACCACACGGTCCCCGCTTGCCCCTGCTCCCGTCGAACCCGCACCGTTGCTGCTGATTTCCATCGACGCCTTGCGCGCGGACTATCTGGGCAAGGGCGATACCCCTAACCTGGACCGGCTGGCGCGCGAAGGCGTCCGCGCCGAATGGATGAATCCGTCTTATCCTGCGCTGACCTTCCCCAACCATTTCACTCTGGTCACCGGCCTGCGCCCGGACCATCACGGCCTGGTGCACAACACCATGCGCGAAAACGGGCTGGGCGATTTCAGGGTGGCCGACCTGGACGCCGTCGGTGACGGACGCTGGTGGCGCGCGGAGCCGATCTGGGCAAGCGCGGAAAAGGCGCGCCTGCCCACCGCGATCTGGGCCTGGCCAGGTGGCGCGGCGGAAATCGACGGCGTGCGCCCTTCGCGCTGGCGGCCATACGACGAATCGATCAGCGCCGCGCGGCGGGCAGACGAGGTCGCCGGTTGGTTGCTGGAACCCGCGGCCACGCGTCCGCGTTTTGCCGCCTTGTACCTGGAAATGGTGGATGACGCAGGCCATGACTTCGGACCGGACGCGCGGCAGACCCGCGCGGCCGTGCGCGAAATGGATGCGGCGATCGGCCGCCTGCTCGATGCGCTCGCCGGCAGGGATCTGCTGGACCGGATCAACCTGATCGTGGTCTCCGACCACGGCATGGCCACGGTGGCGCCGGGCCACGTCATGGACGTGGAAGACATGGTGCCGATGGCCGACGCGGCGGTGATCAGCGTCGGCCAGTCGATCGGCATCGCTCCGCGCGAGGGCCGTACCCACGCAGTGGAGCAACGCCTGCTGGGTCGCCACGACCACTACCAATGCTGGCGCAAGGGCGAGCTGCCGTCGCGCTGGCAATACGGCAGCAATCCGCGCGTGCCACCGATCATCTGCCAGATGGACGAAGGCTGGGATGCGCTGCCTGCGACGACGATCGCCAAGCGCGCGCCAGGCGCCACCCGTGGCTCGCATGGCTACGATCCGGCACTGCCGTCGATGCGCGCGGCCTTCATCGCCCGCGGCCCGGCCTTCCGCAAGGGCGTGGTGGTCCCGGCCTTCGACAATGTCGACGTATACCCATTGATGACCCGGTTGCTCGGCATCCCGCCGCGCGCAAACGATGGCGAGGTCGCGCCATTGCTGCCGGCGCTGGAGCCGATGTAGGAGCGATGCAGGAGCGATGCAGGAGCGACGCAAGTCGCGATAGAGCATTGCTGCTGTCGATTTCGCGAATCGCGTCGCTCCTGCAATCGACATCCATTGTCCCGACCCGAACCATTGATGTCCGAAAACGGCGAGTTCGACCCATGGCGTGGTGCTAACCTGCCGCCATGGCCATCGACACCATCACCTCCCTGCCCGATCCGCGCGTCTGCGAGCAGGCCCGCCTGAGCCGCGATGCGCGCTTCGACGGGCTGTTCTTCACCGCAGTGAAAAGCACCGGCATCTACTGTCGCCCGGTCTGCCCGGCGCCTTCGCCCAAGCCTTCCAACATCTCCTATTACGGCAATGCCGCAGCCGCGGAAGCCGCCGGTTTCCGTCCTTGCCTGCGTTGCCGACCGGAATTGTCGCCCGGCGACGGCGCATGGCGACGCGGCGATGAAGTAGTGGCGCGCGCGTTGAAACTGATCGACCAGGGCATGCTGACCGGGCAACCGCTGTCGGCACTGGCCGGGCGCGTGGGCATCGGCGAACGGCAACTGCGGCGCTTGTTCGTGGATCGCCTGGGCGCTGCGCCGATCGGCGTGCATGGGACGCGTCGCCTGTTGTTCGCCAAGCAACTGCTGACCGAGACCACATTGCCGATCACCGAGGTCGCGCTGGCTTCGGGCTTCGGTAGCCTGCGCCGTTTCAACGCCACGTTCCTGGAGGCATACCGGATGGCGCCTCGCGACCTGCGCCGGCAACCGCTGGCCTCGCAGGAAGGCGTGATGAACCTTCGCTTGGGCTACCGGCCGCCCTACGACTTCACCTCCATGCTGGATTTCCTGCGCGGACGCGCGCTGCCCGGGATTGAGCAGGTGGACGAGCACGGTTATGCGCGAGTGATCGGACCGGCGGCCACGCCCGG
>Ga0307414_10000741_pt1 | contig 16729 bp, 15 predicted proteins | sample DK1Ometagenome_FD_203804 | JGI IMG/M metagenome (GOLD analysis project Ga0307414, IMG submission 203804) | Maize rhizosphere microbial communities from greenhouse at UC Davis, California, United States - DK15-O-3 | ecosystem: Host-associated > Plants > Roots > Rhizosphere > Soil | place: USA... | reverse complement strand
CAAAAAGCAGACTCGACAGCAGACGCATGACACCGAAGCTCGCCACCAGACCTGCGCCGACGCCGAGCAGTGCCAGTACCAGGCCGTGTCCTACAACCATCTTGAAGACGCTGGACGGGCGTGCACCCAGGGCCATGCGAATACCGATCTCGTGAGTGCGTTGCGTCACGGTGTAAGAGATCACACCGTAAATACCAACGGCGGCGAGCAACAGAGCAACGACCGCAAAAATTGTGATCAGCAGCATGTTAAAGCGGGGCCGCGCGATAGATTGAGCCACTACTTGTTCAGCCGTACGGATGTTGTATAGAGCTTGCTGAGGATCGACTCCCGACAATTGACTGCGCAGCGTTTCGACAAACGCTTGCGGATCGCCGGCGGTGCGTACGACGAGCGTCTGCGCGCGGCGCGGTACCTGCCGGGATGACCGGTAGACTTGCGCGTAAGGTTCGTCGGCGAGATCCGCCTGGCGGACATCGCCGACAACGCCAACGACGTTGTACCAGCGCGCATCTTTAGCATTTGGATTGCCAAACGTTATTCGCTTGCCGAGCGGGTCATCGTTGCCGAAGTAGCGCCTGACCAGCGAATCGCTAATGACCATAGCAAAGGGTGTGTTTGGTCCATCCTGCTCACTGAGCTGTCGACCGCGCAGTAGCGGAATTTCCATCGTGCGGAAGTAATCCGGACTGACCACCCTCGCCTCCGCATCCGGAACGCGTTCATTGCTGGCCAGCGAACGTCCCTCAATAGAAAATGCCAGAATATCGCCGCCACCACTTAAAGGCAGCGCTGAGGTTAGCCCGACAGATTGCACGCCCGGTTGCGCTGCGAGTTGTGTAAGCAACTGGTCGTAAAAATTAACGATTTGGGAGTTTTCGGCATACTTGGATGCAGGCGGATTCAGTTCAGCGGTTAAAACGTGGCTTGGGTTATAGCCGGGCTTCACATCCTGCAGGCGCAGAAAACTTTTGATGAGCAGCCCGGCGCCGGCGAGCAGTAATAGCGATAATGCGATCTCGGAAACCGCTAACACGTTACGCAGCCGATTACCGCGGCTGCTTTCTATGTTGCTGCGGCCTCCTTCCTTCATCAATTCGTTAAGATTCAGTTTTGACGCGTTGAGCGCCGGCATCAATCCGAAGATCACACCGGTCGCCAGTGAAACCGCAAGCGTAAACAGCAGCACCCAACGATCAATGCCGGTAGCGTCAAGACGCGGAATGTCGGAGGGGCTGAGTGCCAGGAGCGCGTCGATTCCCCAGAACGCGAGCAGCAGTCCGAGCGCGCCACCCATCAGCGCCAGCAGGACGTGCTCCGTTAACAACTGTCGCACTATCCTTCGGCGGCGCGCGCCGAGTGCGGTGCGCACAGCAATCTCTTTGAAGCGCATGGTCGCGCGAGCGAGCAACAGATTGGCGACATTGGCACAGGCGATTAGCAACAGAAAGCCAACTGCTCCAAGCATTAACACCAGGGGACGTCGAAAATCGCCGACGAACCGCTCATGCAGCGGCAGCACGATAGTGCTCCAGCCTGCGTTCGTCGCTGGATAACTCTGTTCGAGCCGTCCGGCAATGGTTGCCATTTCAGTCCGTGCCTGTTCCATTGACACGCCTGGTTTGAGACGCGCCACGACGCCGAGGAAATCACCGCGACGCCCTCTTTCAACTTTGACATCGAGCGGTATCCATAACTGAGGCGGCTGACTCATGCCCGGCTGGGGATGCTGAAACTGCGGCGGCATAATACCGACGACTCTGAACGGATTGCCCTGCAGCATAACGGTTTGCTCCAGGAGCTCGGGCTTGCCGCCGAAGCGCTGCTGCCAAAGGCCGTAGCTAAGAATCACTGCTCGTTGATTGCCGCCCTGATTCTCTTCGGGAAGGAACGTGCGACCCAACATAGGTTGGACACCGAGCACTTTGAAATAGTCCCCGACTATGGCGGCGGCAGACAGACGTTCGGGCGTCCCATCCGGGCCTGTCAAAAACTGGTAAGAATTAGCGAACGCAGCCATGCCTTCGAACGACTGGCTCTGCTGCCGCCAATCGTTGAAATTAGGGTAAGACGCGACTTCCTGCTTGATCTCATTGACCGGACTCGTCTCCCAAATCCACACCAGTTTCTCCGGTGACGGGTAAGGTAGTGGTCGTAACAGCACCGCGTTCACCACCGAGAAAATTGCAGTATTGGCCCCTATTCCGAGAGCGAGAGCCACGACGGCAATGAGCGTAAAGCCTGGTGATTTCCACAGCGTGCGCAGGCTGTAGCGCAAATCCTGCCAAAATATGTCCATAGGAAAGCTCCGTTTGAAAAGCCTCGATGGCGAAGAGCAAAGTGATCGCGATGAAAGTCAGTGGATCGGTTTCGCTGACGCAAGGAGCAACCGCAATGCCACGGAAGAAAGGCGGGAGGAACAAAGGATCCGTTTGCATGGCCGCATCGTTCACGACGTGTATCGTCGGAAAATGCTCGCATTTCTGGACCTGCGCCGCAGCCTTACGAAAAGCGGCTGAGCTTGTTGATCGACAGACGTGCCCGCGAACGTTTCGGTTTCGAAATGCCTGAGTCCCAGTTTTGAGAATTGTTAGTGGAGGGCCTTGGCACGCGCTCCTTCATTTCACTCTGGCAAATAGCCTAACGCTTTCAGTATTTGTCTCGTTAAGACGATGCGCTTGTCCCGGATCTCCGCAAAGCTCGCACCTTCAATGTTGGTTGCGAAAAAATAAACGTTACCGGCAGCTTCCAGGTAGCCGACGAACCATCCGATATAAACCCCTTCGTCAATCGGACCACCGCCCGTTTTCCCGCTGAGCGTATAAGCGGGTGCCTTCTCAATCACGAGAATGTCTTTCACGATATCGATCGAGCGCTTAGAGACGGGCAAGCGGCCGGAGTAAAACGCTTTCAAAAATTCCACTTGCTCATCGCCTGAAATTTTGAGCACGTTGTTAAGCCAGAAGTCGTCAACTCGGCCCGAGACATCTTTGTTTCCATAATTGAACGCGCGGACATACTTGCTCATCTGTTGAGGGCCGACGCTCAACGCCAGCTCTCTGTAATACCAGACGACGGAGTATTTCAGCGCCGACCGGAGCGTCTGATCGTTCCCCCAGTGGATGAACGGCTCCTCATTCCAATTAGCTTGCGGCGGGTACTTCTGTTTGTTCCACCGAATAATGAAGTTAGCGTCTTTGATGACGCCTGTTTCGAGACCGATGAGTGAGTTTGGAATCTTGAAGGTTGATTTAGGGCTGAACCTTTCACGGCACCGCTCGACATTGTAACGAACGTAATGATTGGTGTTCATGTCATAAAGTACGAATGCGCCCTTGACGCCTTTGAAAAAGCTGCTCAAATCTTGCGCTTGAGCAGCAACTCCACAACTGATTACCAACAATAGCGAACACGCAAACTTTGCAACGGTCATGTCAGCACTCCTTGTCTTGATTCACTGGACCACGGAACTGAACTGCTGAGAGTTCAATAGACCGACAAGTATTCTCTCAGGAAAAGCGGGCTTCAGCGCTTGTAGAGCGATCTGTAGATGGGATCGTGTCGCAACGCTTTCCTGATGTCGCGTTTAAATTCGATTTTGTCGCTTAACCGATACTCTGTATTAAAGAACTCCCATGCATCTGCTTCGTCGCCCGCATAGATTCTCTTCAGCAAGACTCTCAACACTGCTGACAAATATTCTTCGTTGTTCTTCACGTCAGCCGTATTGACATCACGGCTGGCCGATTCCAGCGCTTTCACGTCGTTCTCTATATCCTCAAGCACGTAGGCTGAGAATCTTTCATTCGCGGGTACGTAAGTGTGCGCCTTCTCATTGTAGGAAAATACAGCTACAGGAAAGACAGAAGACGCGTGAGACATGTGAAAATAATCAAACGTCATCACCGCTTGAGTAAGTTCAAACTTTCCGTCACCGTCTATATCCCGCGGATGAAGTTCGTATCCAAGATAGTCGAGACCGTAACTTTCATCGTCAAAAATTACATGGAGATTCGGGTGGAAATCATAAATCCTGTATGTCCAACAGCAGTGAGCGCCACCGGTATACTGGAGGATTACCAGTTGCTTGGATGTGCCGCCCAACAACGAAAACAGACCAAACCTGGTGGATTCTTTTCCTAATCCACCGTTTCCGAGGATCGCAATAACGCGGCCCTGCTTCTTGATGGTAGCGAACGACTGACGCTCGGCCGCATCGGAGGACCTTTCAACATCGTATCCTTCATACGACAGTTTATCGCCGTCGATGTAGGCTGCTTCAAATTGATCGACCTGTTTTGCAACTTGCTCATGTTTGGATTCATCATTTGCGGTTGCAGGAGCCCGCACTGCTAATAGAGATTCCGCCGACGGAGCACTCACCTGATCCACAAACGGGTGTGAACGGAAAAATCGAGTGATGGTTATTCCGAGCGCCAGCGTTAGTAATGCAACCGCTGCTCGACGCAAGGTTCGCTTCATTCGTAATAATACCTCGAGGTAAGTTTCAGCAAACGAAGTTGGTTCTATCATAAAGAGTTGTGAGTAGCATTGGTGCTGCAACTCTAATGTGACTGTGGGTATCCTCAATCCGCCGCCGAAGAGGGAACCCACGCGGTGTAAATACGGCTGGGTGGCAAACCAGATCGTGGGAAAGACTGTTTCACATCAAAGACTGGCGAATAGAAGGACCAGACTCGTCAGATCCGGACAACCTTGGACCAGCAGAGTTTGGGTCAGCACCAGCTCGCACAACTGTTATCTCTATCATTGAAGTTTCTCTCTGAGTTCCTTGGTTGATACTGAAGAACGTCGCCGGTGCGAAATTTTGAAATGACGTGCTATTATGTCGCTCCAATTTGCCCGCAGAAATACCCGCACAATCCGTGCGGAACAGGCGGACAAAGCGGAATTAAAAAAGTGGGATTTTGTTAGGGTTTTTGAAAACCTGCGATTTTAGGCGCGTAGCTCAGGGGTAGAGCACTACCTTGACACGGTAGGGGTCTGCGGTTCAAATCCGCACGCGCCTACCAGATTTATTGGCACTTTTTGAATTTCCCGATCCCGCCGCGTAGTTTTGTGCCATTGCTTGTGCCATTACCTTCACTTGTGCGTGCTTTCTTGATAAGGACTCCAAAGCGTTGCGCTTCGCCTCAAGCCTGATGTGAGCATAGCGGTCTACCATTCGCTGTGAGACGTGACCCGCTATCGACTTTGTAGTTTGAATGCTGATATTCGGATTGGTGAGTAATTCGGTAATGGCGTGATGCCTCAGATCATGAAAGCGTAGACCTGATAAGCCTGCATCTTTCGTGAGCTTGCGCCACGCTTTCTTCCAACTTCCAATCGGCGTCGTAGGATCGAATTTCGTCATACGACTTCCTATAACTTCTCTTCCATTAAAGCGACCCACCGGCTTGAAGCTCGCAAAAACATAATGCGCAGCTTCGACAGGCGTCTCCAGCGCACCCTCAAGACGCTTGAGGTAGCCTGCGAGCTGGCGGAAATCACTCAGCTGATTACGGACAATCATCTTCCTGCGTTTGCCTGTCGGTAGTTCGACCAAAACATCGTGCTTCGCTTTGCCGATGTCGATCGCTACCAGAATGCGGGGCCCTGCGGTAGAGTCTGATGTTGTCATGCTTGGCTGCTCCTTCGTTAAGTGTTCTTTGAGCAGAATCACCATAGGCCAGGAAAGGCCGAGCATGACAGCCTGACTGTTGAAGGTACTACGGGAGCGAATTCATCTCGAAGGCGTTGGATAAGTGGCCTATGACAACCAGGTGACGCTGGACTTCTCACGGCCCGGAAAACCGACGGATAATCCGTTCATCGAATCATTCAACGGCAGCTTTCGCGATGAGTGCCTGAACGTCAATTGGTTCCTCTCGCTCGAGGATGCGAAAGAAAAAATCCGGTTGTTTAAGGAAGAGTATAATGGCTTCAGACCACATAGTTCCTTATCGGGTCTGACGCCGAACGAGGTGGTCCAACGACACTCATGCCGGTGAAGTTGAAGTTTTCGATGCCTGACTCGCCGGAAGCAGATCGCATCCTATGCCTGGGCACACGATACAGGCCGTGACGACGAACCAGGGCGCACAGTAACAGTCTTACACGTGCTGCCCGTTACTTCGCGAGAGTTGGTCGTTAGAGCGTCAATCATTCAAGACCATCGAGAAGACCATGAACACCACTAAGAAAACACCAGCGAAAAAAACGAGGACGCCCGCCACTCGCAAAGTGACAGGTCAAAGCCAGAATCGTTCCGATGCGCCTACAGGATGCGGACGTAAAACTTTTTGAGGAAGCAGCGAAGGCCACTAAGCGATCGCTGGCAGAATGGACGTGTTCAACTTTGCGAGAAGCGGCAACCGATCAACTCTGACGTTAGGTTAGGTAGCTGGCTTGAATTAATCTATGAGCAAAGGAAGTAGGAAAAGCAAAAGAGACTTAAGAGACTTGATCTTTCGAATATCCCAGCTAGAAGACCCGTCGCATTACGGACTGCCATTGATGCCGATAATCGATAAGTCTTGGCTACCAGATAAACTCGAAAGGTTTGCCCGAAGTACAAAGGCGCTTTGATGCTTTCGAGAGGAAGTTTGCAGCGAAGTTCCCCAGCAACTCACCCGATAGCAGTCAAGCTTCAGGCATAGTGTGGGCGATGGAAACGCCTTTGATGTTACTCATCTTGGGACATAATTCTGCCGCTATTGTAGAGCTTCACGCGGATCTTGAGAGATTTACCCTTATGGAGCTAACGCGACAATTGAGCAAAAATGATGCCGTTAGTGATCTTATCTGGGATTTGATTAACCGCAGAACATTGCATCAGGTTGCAGACATGGTCATCCAACTTGGGTTGTGGGATAAAAGTGATAAGGCTTTCATTACCCGTTTAAAAAACATCAGAGACGGCGTGGCTCACAAAAATCTGGAGTTACTCTCCAAACACTTGCGGTGCGGCAAACCCGTGAAGTACGAAGAAGTCACTGAGCTAATAAACACACTTGATTGCGCAACATACTTCTTGAATACGGTAGAGTTGTTTATAAAGCTCATAAAAAGGCGTCCGAAGGTTCAAGAAAACCAATAGCCCGGACAAATATTTGTGCCACCCTATAGCACTAGATCATTTCAAATTTAGAGCACCACCCACACTTGAAAGAAGGGTCCACGCAAGGCTTGGCAGACTTTTGGCAGACTACGCTTACTGATCAATTTATGCAGCGTTGAGATGACTTTCTAATGACCTTCATCAATGTTTAGAGCGATAAGAATGATTACGCGTTATGCCAGTTGAGCAGGGACGGCGTTGACACGGTAGGGGTCTGGGGTTCAAATCCCCACGCGCCTACCAATCCTTTCAATAAGTTACACCGTACAACCACGTTTCCCGTCGCTCCAAAACACTCCAATTAATCCTGTGTACGAGATTGTCTACCGCCAGACGTGTTTACTGGCTGACCCAATTGGGCTTTCAAAATAGTTTCGGAACCTAAGCGATAGCAATCAATCTTTGAGAGCGGCTGCCAATCAAAGCGTGCTGGGTTCTGAATGGTGGTAATCTTAGGCTGCGAGGCGCAGTTGAAGACGACGTATAGCCAGTAGTCATCGGCCAGGCGTATGGCCGTTTTGTATTCGTTAGCAGTGAGGGCGATCTCACCAACCGCCGCACGCCCTTTTACCTCGATGAACCGAGTCGCGAGTCGTTCCCCTTCAGTCATGGGGAGAGCACGACGCGAGATCAGATCAAAGCCACGAGTATCGCCTTCGACATTTTCTACCCTGAAGCCTCGCGCTTCTTCAAAAGCTATAACCGCCTGAACCGCGATGCGTTCAATTGTCGCGAATCTTAAATCAGCTTGGGCCTCTGACTCGCCAGAGGGCCGAGCCACGCTGTAGCCAACAGCCTCGTACGCTTTGACGCGCTTTTCGTACATGCGATTCAATACCGGCACCGAAGCATCGACATAGTCATAGACGCGAACTATTCGTTTGTCGGCGTGAAGCCGGTGCAGCCGCCCGACGTATTGCTGCAGGGTTCCGCGCCACGAGATGGGCATAGCAAGAAACAGAGTATCCAGACGCGCATCATCAAAGCCTTCTCCAATGTAACGCCCCGTAGCAACGATCACTCGTGGCTGGCAATCGGGGACGGCTCTGATCTCCGAGGCAAGCGCATCACGTTGCTTCTTTCCCATACCGCCTTTCATCACGAAAATATTCGGCACTCGTCGCACAAGCTTCTCAAACAAGAGCTCCAGGTGGTCCGTACGTTCGGTGAGCAGAAGCGGAAAGCGTCCGTCTTCGATTGCTGCTACAACATCGGCGACGATCAGGTCGGAACGCTGGTTGTCGTGAACGAGAGCGGTATAGATCTCTTGTATGCCTATGCCATTCCATTCAGGAGGAACCGTGAACTCAGTTAATCTGGGGATGACCTCATATTGAAAAGCTGAAGCAACGGCCTGCTTCTTACTGCCTACATTGAAGCGGATCGGACCGCATTGCATAAGGATGATTGGGTGGTGGCCGTCTTTGCGAATTGGGGTTGCCGTTAGTCCAACCACGTACTTTGCTTTGACCTTCTTCAGCACCCGCTCGAACGAAAAAGCAGAGACGTGATGGCACTCGTCGACGATCACCTGGCGGTATTCGGCCAGCAGGTCCTTCACCTCTCCCTTTCGAATCAGACTTTGTATGACTGCTAAATCGAGTCGCCCGTTTTGCGTGTTCTTACCACCCCCTATCTGACCGATATCCTTGATGGCGAGACCGAGGAACATCGCCGGTCTCTCCCGCCACTGGTCCATTAGTTGACGGCGATGGACCAGCACCAGGGTGTTTACCTTGCGCAACGCAATCAGGTTTCGCAGCAACGGCAGTCTTGCCAAAGGCTGTCGGAGCACAAAGGATGCCTTCATCGGAAGCCGCCAGAGTCTTTGCTGCCTCTATCTGCGTTGGCCTGCGGTCGCCGTGGAAATCAAACTCGACAGGAACTCCGCCGAATCGATAATCTGTAACTTTGACCGCGATGCGATGGCTATCAAACAGATCCAGTAATTCTTTCAGCAAGCCACGCGGCAACGCAATATGACGACGCAAGTCCTCAGCGCAAGCGATGACTCGCAATTTGCCGAAAATCGAAAGCCGCATCGATTGGGCCCTGTAAAACTCCGGGTTCTGAAATGCAGCCAGTCGCATCAAGCGATCCAGAAACACATCGGATAGGTCCTTGTTCTCGACGTAAATCAGATTTCCAAGTGTGATTGATATATTGGGAGGCAGCGGTTCAGTTGTGGCCCGTGTCAACGACTCGTCCAGGGGGTGGGAGGAGCCACGGATCATTGGCGACATCGTAATCGGTTGTAACGTGTCGAACGTTAATGACATCGCTGGCAGAATAAACGTTGCGAAGGAGAGTTTGGACTTCTTCCGGAGTCAACCGCTTGATCGCGGAGAGGAACGCCCACTGGTCGTCATACGGTTGAAGTTGATCATCTACAAAGACGCTGTTGCCTTTTTTGCGAGGGCCACGCTGTTCACGAATCAAACCCTGGTAAAAAGCAGACTGCACAAGACGGTGTCGTCGCTACGATTATCTTCGGATTAGAAGCATCCATCAGGTATAATCAGAACCACTATGGTTGCCTTGGAAGAAACCATCATCATGCCGCTCGTTGTCACGGAGCAAGGGACTATTCGCATCAAAGGCTCGCGAGTTAGTTTGGACTCCGTCATTCATCATTTCAAACTCGGGGCGACAGCCGAGCAAATTGTCCAGAGCTTTCCCTCTCTCAGCCTCGGCGACGTTTACTCAAGTATTGCCTACTACCTTACACATCGCCAGGAAATGGAAGTGTATCTGGAAGAGCAAAAAGTAGCAGCTGATAATCTTCAGGGCCAACTCGAGTCTAATCTTGACTACCGAGCTGAGATCGCCGAACTACGCTCTCGTATATTGGGCCGCTGGACCACAATTCACGAGAATGGCGAGGCAACGCCGACTGCATAGACCGCACTGTCATGCTTCGGCTGCTCATTGATCAAGATCTCGATCACGTTATCCTTCGCGGTCTGTTACTTCGTGTTCCAACCTTGGATGTCATAACGGCCCATCAAGTCGGGCCTCAGTAATGCATCCGATCCTGAAGTCTTAGCGTGGGCGGCGGAGCAAGAGCGCATTCTCGTTACGCACGACCGACGCACAATGCCCTATCACGCAGCGAGTCGTATCGCCAGAGCGGAAAAGGTTGCCGGTGTCATCGTAGTTTCGAGGCAACTTCCAGTCAGCCAAGTGATCAATGATCTTGAAATAATCGTCTCGTGCAGCGATATGATTGAATGGGAGAATGTCATTAAACATCTACCGCTGTAGCTCAGGATTCGCCAAACAGATCATCGAGCTTCCAAAACGCCGCCTACGCAAGAGTGAAAACGCGCAGGGCTCAAGCGAAAGCGCAGCGTTCGGCTCTTAGGAGACTGATAACTCGACGTGTTATGACATATAACGAACTATCTAAAGAAATCCAGCAGCTCAGTTACCGAGACAATTTCGCATAGCGCAACTGTTAATTCAGCTAGCTCGAAAAGAGGAAGAGGAACAAAACCCGCAGCGCAGGCAGAAACGTGGTCCATCAGCCAGGCGTTGAGGCGCAGGACTGTGCTCGCCAGCTCTTAACGGCCTTGCGAGGAATCATAAAGTGAGATAAATGGGGACGACCGACCGATCAGAAGGTGGATTTCGAGCCGGCATCCAGGCGTGGGAACCTACAACTGTTTACCTGGACCACCGAGATCCACTGGCGAATTTTCTCCAGGTCCGCCGCCCAATAATCGAACGAACGGACTGATGGCCTCGATCGTCTTCCGAGTATCGGTCGCAAACTTAATAATCTCGAAAAGCTTCACCGGTACCTTATAAAACCTGGCCCACAAACTTTTCGTGTGCTCGCTGGCCATGGCTTGGCCCGTCTCAACGTTCAAAGTAGCTTGTCCGATAATGAGCGCCAGCGCTCGTTTCAGACCTTCAGGTCCACCGAGTCGATACTGCAGTATGGCTTGCAGGATCGCCGAAGTTAACGAAAGAATTAAGTGCTGCAGATCCCCATCGATTTCCGCGCGTTTTACACATTCGAACAGGCCATGCGCCTCCGCCTGGATCTCACGCAAAGTCTCTTCATCGATCTTTGGATCCGGTTTCTTCTTTCCCCACTGGGACGCTATTACTCGAAGCAGCGTTACAGTCTCATTAGTTATCGGACGTGTTAGATTCGCCTGATTAGCGCGAAGGTTGGATAACGATCGATGTGCTACCAGCCGCAGCGGAGGGAACGCCTCGCAGTAAAAATCATCAAACCGGAGTTTGGGGAGGCCTGCTTCGGTTTCATCCACCAGCTCAAGAAACGACAATATCCCCTGAACTACCTGTTTGAAGAATAGCCCAGTCATTTCCTGATTGATGGGAATGTCCAACGCCTGCGCCCACACGCGGGCTGGTGGTCCATTAGAGGAAGTTGATCGAAGTCGGCTGACAAGACTGTGCAAACGCGCTGCCGGATTATTGTGCACCTTTAACCTGCTTTCTTTCAGAGTGGTGGGTCTGAAAAAGCCGCGTTAATCCTGTTGAATGGTGCTTTTCCGTAGCGTGTTGCGTGAAGGGGCCACTAGAAAGGCGGTAGAAAGTTTTATTACTATGCTGATCGTGGACGTGGAGTTTGGCGGGACTGCTCCGAATGAAACATATCCACGATACTTAAAACAACATTCCTCCGATCCGAGGACAATTCTCGAAACCTTGTCACTAGATGAAGCTCTTGAGATTGGCCGCCGGGAGCAACCAGCCCAGCCGCGCGAGCGAGCAAATCTTCCGCTGGAATACCGAGGCCGTGGGCCAAAGCCCGGAGACGGTCGGGCGACGGGTCCTTTATCTGTTTGTTCTCAATCCGATTGACATAACTTGCCGAAATCGCTTTTCCAAAGCGGGCGCTTTGCTTGGACACATCGGCACACGAGAGACCCTTCTCATTCCGAATTCGGCTAATGAAGTCCCCGAGGGGTTCTGGACTCCTATTTGCCATCCTAATGGGCTCCACATACCCTTCAGCAAAAGGACGCAGTAAGACAGGAAATCGCGCGACCGACAAGTCAATGCACCTCCACAGGATTTGCTATTGGTGGGGCGCTCCATACGCCGGAAAAACGAACATTACCTTTCCGGTAGCAAATCATTTATCATAAGTACTGATTCGCATGAGAAATGATTTACTGCGTATAAGTATTGATCCGGTGTCGAAGTTCATGCTACTCTCTGTTGCGTTTCAGTTCAGGGACACTTGCAGCAGGTAGAAACGAGTGAGCACCGATCCGCCGTACCGAACCGATCTCATCAATGCCGCTATGGGTGCGCGCCGCTTAACCAATAAGAGTGTGGCGAAACGGGCAGGTGTGGGAGTGATGACCGTCTCGAAAATTCGAAACGGCGATCCGAGAGTGGGCTACATGACGCTCAGGAAAGTGGTTGAGGCACTTGGGTTGACGATTGCCGAGGTCTCGAAGCCGAGCCCCGCTTAAGTCGAGTTTTCTGCCACAGATTACATGGACTAAACGTGCCGACAATTGGCAGACTTTTGGCAGACTACGCTTCGAATCGAATCAAGCTAAGCAGCGTAAGAGTGACTTCTCTGATCGACTTGTCGATGTTTATGGCGATAAGAATGATTACGCGCTATGAGACTTGAGCAGGGACGGCGTTGACACGGTAGGGGTCTGCGGTTCAAATCCGCACGCGCCTACCAATAAAATCAATAGGTAAATGTCATGCGGCCGGTTGAGGCCGCTTTTTTGTGACGTAGGTTGTGACATAACTCTGCTTAGATCGGCTTTGAGGGAGCAGTTTTAATGATTGCCGACCATCATTGGTATTTTTGGCTTTACTGGATTGTCGCCCTCGCCTGGACTCTGATTCAGTGTATCTCGGGTTGGGTCTACGGGACATACGAGTTCGAAAAACACAAAGCAGATAACAGTAACAGCGGGGATAATCGTTGGGCTAAAGCACTCCATAGTAACAAGTGGTACACCGTTGTAGCCTACAAACTTCATCACGCTTTGATCTACGGTTCATGCTCTGCAGTCGGATTCGGTCTTGTTTACGCTGACATATGGCTGCTAAACCAAATCAAAGTCTCAGACGCAAGCGCGGGAAGGGCGCAATTGTAATAGCCTTTGCCGTTGTCGGAGTCGCGGGAATCTCAGGAATGTTAGCCAAACTTCTCTACAAAGCAGACAAGTTACCGGGCATGTAAAACAATCGGAACCAAGAAAGAGGTGAGAGTATCGGGGGCCGATACATCCAGGGGAGCAGGTGGCCGAAGAGTTGGGGTTTCCTGTAGCGATGGGTGCCCAAAAGCCGCTTTTAACGATTGAAGATACTCGCCGGTGTGTACATAGATTGTGTTATTATGTACACACAAAATGGAGGCACTGGTAATGAAGCAATCGAATGCGAAGCGGGCACCCAGACATAAACACCTGCTGTTGGATCAAGGAAAAATCGAAAAAGCACAAAAGGCTCTCGGTGCTCGGACCGAAACCGAAGCCATCGAACGCGCTCTTGAAATTGTCATTGGTGAAGCAGAGAAGAATCGTCGCGCTTGGGCAGCCACGGAGAAATTGGTCAAGAACGGCATTCAGATCAAAGATGTGTTTGGCCGTTTGAACGGCAAGTAAGATGGCTGGCATTATTTTTGACACTTCGGTTTATATCTCGGCAATTAGAAGTGGTGATGCCGGTATTTTGGACTTGCGCCGCGCTAGCCGCATGGGAGCAGAGAATTCAGAGCCACTTTGGTTGAGCGCGGTGGTATTGTCTGAATTGCTGATTGGCGCAGTTGACAGGACTGCACGCCGCCGTTTGCTGGAAATGGAAAAAGAGTTTGTTCGAGTGAATCGTTTACTCGTGCCGCAGCAAAGCGACTGGCGCCTCTCGGGCGAGGTCCTGTCACTAATCGGGCAGCAATCCGGATATGAGCAAGTTAGACGGGCACGCATGACAAACGACGCATTGATCGCAATGAGTGTCGCGCGTAATGGTTTTGTGGTGCTAACTAAGAATCCTCAGGACTTCGAGCAGATTGCGAAATTTCGACCATTTAAGTGGGAGCGAGTCTGAATTATACTGCGCTTCCCGGATCCATCAGGCAATTACCCAAACGCACGCTCATAGGAGGTCATCGGCGAAGTGCCTTTTGAAATGAGGATTCTTCACCTGGAATTCTTTTCACGCAGTGAAACTGCCACGTCCATCGATAGGGATCTCTCCATGTCGCTTGTAGCCAATGTGAGGTTGTATTCCAACACAGTCGCCGCCAAGAATCCATCAATGGCAACACCGCCGGATAATATCGACTGATCAACGATTCTGAAATTGGCAGACTTTTGGCAGACTACGCTTCGAATCCAATCACGCTAGGCAGCGTAAGCGTGACTTCTCTGGCCCCTTCGTCAATGTTTATGGCGACAAAAATGATTACGCGCTATGAGATTTGAGCAGGGACGGCGTTGACACGGTAGGGGTCTGCGGTTCAAATCCGCACGCGCCTACCAATCCTTTCGATAAGTCAGTTGTATTAGCCGCGTTTTCCGTCGCCTCAGAACGCTCCATTTACAAGCTGCTCGTTTGTTCGGTTTTTTGTCCACTACCAAATCTTTTTTGGGGAACGTGCTACAAAAAAAATCGATTGAAAAGAGAGGTGTGCAGGAGACCTCAATGAGATGGAATAAGTGAGTAACATCAATCGCGATCTTAAAGGCGGATACAAAAGGGCTTCGCTGTATGATCGCAAGAGCACTCCAGTGACTGCTGATGCTAACCACAAAGCGCTGCAGTTCTTTGAAGGGGATGATTTCCGTCGTTTACGATCATGACCTGACAAACCCTCGAAGTTGATGTGGCTACATGAACCATTCGGTCGCTAAGAATAGATTAAAATGTTGACACCTCTATCGCTTGAGCGTAGACTCCGCTTCGTCCTTGCTGAACCAATTGGCTGTTCGCCCGCGGCTATTCGCTCACTTATTCGTCACAAAGGAGTTTCTCACATGAAACTTACGTCGTTCCTTTCTCACCATCGTCTCGCCGTTCGGGTCCTTGCTCTCGCAATCGCGTTAAGCGCGCTCGCTCTGACTCCGACGGTTAATGCTCAAGAGGTCATCTGCGATACCAGCTGTGTCGCATGGGATGCACAGAATGGCTGCACCAGATACATGTCGTGTTGCGTAGCGGCTCCAGATGATTGGGCCTGCGTCGAATGGTCGCCGAATCAATAGTGGGGGGGAGCTCTCTGCGAGTGCGGCGACGGCTGCGACGAAAGCTCCTGACGTTGACGTGTCTCCTGGTGTTTTGTGCGCCGGTCACGGCGCAAACGATTGCCCCCAGAGAGCCTCAAGCTGCCACCGAACAGAAACAGTCAAACAAGATCCGCGACGTTGATTTTCAGGCGGACCGGCGGATCTTTGCGATCTCAGCGGTTACTTCGCTCGCTAACGAAGCGCGTAGTTACGACGATTTGACGCTCCGTGCGCGTGTGCTCGCACGTTCCGCCGATACACTTTGTGAATTTGACGGCGTGACTGCACGTTCGCTTTTTCGCAAGGCGTGGGAAACGGCCGAAGAGGCGGACGCTCAGGAACCAAGTCCAAAACCGAAAAATAGTCCTCCAGCGATTGTGCTCGGCCTTAAGCGCATCAGCGGCCGCGATCTGCGGTTGGAAGTTCTGAGTCTGGCCACACGGTGCGACCGTGCATTCGGCGAAGAGCTTCTGGGAAAACTGAAAGACGACACCCGTCGTGCAGCTGAGAATGATGCAGGGAAGCGCAGCTCTGATCCCTGGTTAACATCGGAGCAAGTTACCAAACGACTGCTGGTCGCTCGGAACCTTATTGCAGAAGGTCAAATTGAGAAGGGTTTGGAAATTGCCACGCCGGCTCTGAACGAAGTGAATGCTCACTCGATTAATTTCCTTTCAACTTTGCGTGAGCAAAGACCAGAAGCAGCCGATCAGAGGTTCGCCCTGCTATTAAGACACGCTGAACTGGATCCACTTTCGGATGCTAACACTGTCGCGGGTCTATCCTCTTATGTCTTCACTCCGGGCTTATACATCACGTTCGCATCCGACGGCGGATCTCGCTGGACTCAGCCCGATAGAACGGGCATTGCTCCAAATCTGCCGCAAATTCTGCGTAGCAGATTCTTTCAAACTGCGTCCACGATTCTGCTGCGGCCAACACCGCCTCCCGACCAGGATTTCAGCACCGCCGGACGTCTCGGAAAGTATATGATCATCAAGCGACTGCTTCCTTTCTTCGATCAGGAAGCACCTGAATCTGCCGCGATGCTGCGGAGCCAACTGACCGCCCTGGCAAGTGATTTACCCCGGACGGCAATTCGCGAAGATAGCTCTAAATTAATTCAAGACCCTACTCGCAAAGCAAAGGCCGACGATCCGCTGGCGAAGATCCAGGAACGGCTCGATCATGCTGGTAGTTCTCGTGAACGGAATGAGATCTACGCTGACGCAGCAGTCGCGCTTGCGGATCAAGGGAACGCTCAGGCCAGAGACCTGGCGGATAAAATCGAAGAATCAACGCGTCGTTCAAAGGTCCGTCAATACGTAGATCTGCAGCTTGTCCAAGTGGGAATCAATAAGAAGGAGGCGTC